>Ga0255210_1000691_pt1 | contig 11468 bp, 12 predicted proteins | sample Miss_Yuk_RepA_8d_FD_188422 | JGI IMG/M metagenome (GOLD analysis project Ga0255210, IMG submission 188422) | Freshwater microbial communities from Mississippi River, Louisiana, United States - Miss_Yuk_RepA_8d | ecosystem: Environmental > Aquatic > Freshwater > River | place: USA: Louisiana...
ATCACCGGACTTGTAAACTTGGGAAATACGTGTTTCGTGAATTCGTGCCTTCAAGCACTCTCTCATACGTATGAATTGAACCGTTTTTTAAACGACGAAAAATATAAAAAACGCCTTACGAAGAAACCAGACGCGGTATTATTGATAGAATGGGATAAACTCCGCACATTGATGTGGAGTGAGAATTGTATTGTATCACCTGGCGGGTTTATGGCATCTATCAAACAAATCGCGCGTTTGAAAAACCAAGAAATATTTACACAATATTCGCAAAATGATGTCCAGGAGTTTCTTGTATTTTTATTGGATTCGTTTCATATTGCACTATCGCGAGAGGTGAATATGACAATTACGGGTAATGTAAATAATGATAAGGACATCATCGGGCAAAAATGCTATGAAATGATGAAGCAGATATACACAAATAATTATTCGGAAATGTTGAATTTATTCTATGGTATACAAATGACAATCATTACGGATGTAAGTGACGTAGAAAATGATGCGAACTTGAATAGAAACGATACCGTAGTGAGTATATCTCCAGAACCATTCTCTATTATTTCGTTATCTATACCAATTGTTGAAATACCCGGAACAAACAAAACACGTATTCCAAGTTTGATGGACTGTTTTAGCCATTATTGTGCCAGTGAAGTAATGGAAGGACCGAATGCGTGGTTTAACGAAAAGACCGGGAAATACCAAAAAGTCCAACGTAGCGTGAAGTATTGGAGCCTCCCAAACATTATGATCATTGACTTGAAACGCGTGCAATACACACAAAAGGGTCCGGTCAAAATAACTATACCGGTGGAGATTCCTGTCCGAAACTTGAACTTAAGTTCATTTGTAAATGGATACAAACGCGACAGTTACATCTATGATTTATATGCGGTATGTAATCATCACGGGGGTGATAGTAAATACGGACATTATACTGCTACGATATGCACTGCGAGCAATACCTGGTATACATTTAACGATGAAACGGTGAAAGAGACCGAAATAAAAGGAGATACAATAACAAGTAATATTCCGTATTGTTTATTTTATCGCAAACGACAAGCGCCGGCGCAATAAACATATTATACCAACAATATATAGTATATTTCATTCTATAAATTTCATCCACACAAATGTCCAATTCGCCGTCGCCGTCATCGTCGCCGTCATCGTCGCCGTCATCGTCGCCGTCATCGTCGTCATCACCAATCAAGGTTGGTTTAAGTGAAGTCAGTGGTATTTTTGATTGGATGGATGGTCAAATGACACAATTCATCAATATACGGTCGATACTTATCTTTTGCTTTGTTATTTTTATGGCATATTTTATAGTAAATGCTTTAGCTGGTGGCGGTTCAGAAAACGATAATCGCGAAAACGTGTTATTCGCCGATATTTCTATTCTAGAAATATTCCTATGGGCGATTTTCATTGTTATTATTCTTCTTAACGGATTTCAGTATTTCTTCAATACAAATATTACAACTGAGATAACGAATCTCCTTTCTACAAAACCACAGATTACAATCTCTCAAAATGTGCCGCCTGGTGATTCGGACGATTTAGGCGCCGGTCCATCTCTCAAAATGAGAAAACAAGTGTTCCATATTCCGGCAAGTGTATATGATTATGACAATGCAAAGGCGTTATGCCAAGCGTATGGAGCACAGCTTGCGAATATCGACCAACTAGAAGAAGCGCATAAATCCGGTGCGGAGTGGTGTTCATATGGCTGGTCAGACAATCAGATGATACTTTACCCTACTCAGAAATCTACGTGGGAAGAACTTCAAAAGAGCACCAACCCTGCGAAGAAAAATAGTTGCGGACGCCCCGGTATCAATGGTGGATATATAGATAATGCAAGTATGAAAGCTGGTGTGAATTGCTATGGCCCCAAACCAGATATGAACCCTGCGTCATCCAAACTAATGGCAAGTATTCAGAATTACGAGGCGGGTAAAATGATTGACCCACTTCACGAGGCGCGTGTCCAAGAAATGAAAGGCAAAATCAATGACATCGTCATCGCACCGTTCAATAAGGGTGCGTGGTCTCTATTGTAATTTTTTAGTATTTATCTAGTATATATTTAGTATTTATCTAGTATATATTTAGTAATTATATCCTTCGTAATGTCATCTCTTTCAATGAATAAAGTGCGTGGTCGCGCAATTAACGCCAATACGCAAAATACCAACAATTATTCAATGTGGATGGAACCACTTTCACATAAAGATTACCCGGTGACGTATGTTGCCACGCCTACTGAAAATGCAGTCATTACTTCCAATGGTGTGAAGAATGTTGTTGTCGCACAGCCTGGACTTATATACAACAATGTGCGTTTGGATGTATCTGGTTCAGTAAATCCGACGAGATGGACAACTGGGCAGACGATAAATACGGTGTTTTTAGAATCTGCGCAAATGAATCAAAGAAGTGATGCGGTTTCAAACGGAACATATACTGTCGCATCATATACATACACACCAAAATCCAATAACTCAAGAATTATCGTAGATTATTCTGCATTGTATAGAATAACGGGTGACAATAACGACGTGTTTGAGTCAAGAATTTTGATAGACGGAACGACGATGATTGCCATACGACAGCAAGCGTATGCGAATGTACTTGGTGGAGGAACACGTAGTGGAACATTGTTTCCAATTTGTGGAGGTATTGCAAATAATGCATTATCAAACCGAACAATCGCAATTATATTTTATAGCACAAGCACTGACCCGGTTCAGTTTTATGGCCAACCATATGATGCGTGTATGAAAATCACCGAAATCGCATTATAATTCCATTCCATTCCATTCCATAAATAATACAACCACATACGCGTAGTATTATTTATTATATTTTTCCTTTTCGTGTTCGTTCTTTATTTTTGCGTCCATTTTTACCACGACGACGTGTTTTAACATCGTGTTGGATTTTCTCTGACGGTGTAACAAGCGACAACAGTGTATCAAAAATATCATTGGGAACTGGCTTGCGTTCTCGTATGTCATCGCTGTCACTGTCGCTGTCACTGTCACTGTCGCTGCCGCTCTCCAGTTTATTTATTGGCTTTAACTCTTGACCCGCATCAGTGTCAGTTACACACGTATCATATTGCCGTGGACGATACAACGATGGCATCATAAACAACCCCGCTGGGACTGCTAAATCACGAAAAAGGTCGCTGAACTTTTCAGGAATGAAATGTGAATTCTCTTCTTCATTGCTGTGATTGATATTGCCATTGCCTCCGGTCATTGCACCTTCATTGTAAGAGACAAATAAAGGCATTTTATGTTGATATAACATATTGTTAATTTGATATCCACCACCAATCATATTTCCGTGTTTATCTGAGTAAAGGGCTAAATGTTCTGCTGGGTTAAAAAAATCAGTTACTTTACTCATTAATATTAAAATATGTATACAACAAGACTCTACTGAAATAAGTATATATTATCATTTCGCTTCTTTAGCGAACGCTGTAACTTTATATATTGATGTTTAGAGAGATCACGCCGAATCTTCATCATCACTGGATTTCGTAGATGGTCCTCCTGGTCCTGATTTTTTATTATACACCCGTTTGATTTCCATTGTTGTTTTGATCTCACGGTTGTTTTTAATATACGTCATAATCTGGTCAACCTGTTTACTGTTTGATATTAAATCACCTAGACATTTTTCAACGTATGACAATGTTAATGGCGTTGTATGCTTCGCGGTGACAAATCGCAACTTTCCATCAGAGATATTCACTGTCGCTTTGCCGAGGTTCTTCTCTTCAACGATTTCTAAAATTTCATCATTGATGACAGCCTTTTCGGTCCGAATATCTCGGACTTCGTCGGAAGTCTCTTTTATTTTATTATCCAATTCAATCCATCGTTTAATTTTGGATTCAAGTGTGGGCGGTGTCGCGTGACTTGCCGTCATAATAGAGGTTGGGTTCATTGTGTATAAATGACTTAGATATAAACATACATTGAGTTATGTTTATATTCGCTTCGCTTCGCTTACCTGCGACGGCGAGTGCGGCGAGATGTGCTGCGAAAATCAAACGACTTTCCGAGAGAACGGCTGCCGGATGAACGGCGCGACTGAAGGACCTTCTGGCCAAGGTAAAGTCCTAAAGGAACAAGTGCAGTTTCAACGGCGCTCATCAATCCTGGAACCATACCTCCTTTCTGAGTGGATTTACGGCCACGGCCACGGCCGCGACGACGACCACCCCCCAACACAGCAGACCCCTTAAGTGAAGAGTAAGCTTCTGCTCCGGCAACAGCACCTGCAACAGCGCCACCGGCCATTGCACTTTGTAATTGCGGGTCATTAAGAGGAGCGGCAGCGGGGGCGGCAGCGAGGGCGGCAGCGGGGGCGGCAGCATCGGCACTACCACCCTTCTGTGCGTTACCATTTTGTGCCATAGCACCCTTCAACAATTGTTCCGCCATCCTTCCTGCTTGAGCAAGAGTTTCTTGACTTACTTGGAACTCTCCACTACCACCGTTCTGGTTCTGGCTCTGGCTCTGGTTCTGGCTCTGGTTCTGGCTCTGGCTCTGGTTCTGGTTCTGGCTGTTACGTCTAGATGCGCGACGTTTACTACTAGATTTACGATGCATAGGAAATATAGTTTATATACTAGATATAGAAATAATTTACTTATTATATGTATAAAATGAAGATTTTTACCCTTATCCTTCTTGGTATGTTGATTCTACCAGAATCTCCAATTATTAAATCCGATGCACATCCGATAATAGATAAAACCGTAGCTGAATACCCGATTCATAAATTAAACGAAGTTCCCATTATAATGAAATCCAATTTAGAATGCGACGCGTGTATGTTTCTTGCGAATGGATTAAATGAAACGGTTCTTCATAATCCTAAAGTTCTTGCATTCGTTACAAATAATTTAGACCAAATATGCACAGTTCTACCTCAAAATGTGCAAGCATTATGCTTAACTGCTGCAAATCAAACTGCTCCAATTATCCTAAATCATCTAGGCGATTTTATCGCAAAAGAAGGATGCACGGATTTAGGCGTTTGTCACGGTTTCAAGTGAGATTCGTATTCTAAATGTATTATTTTTATAGCGTCATACTAATTCATTTATCCATTCGTATTACGCTACTTACTACCCGCGCACATATGGATGTTTTTCATCCAAACGATACATTTCATTTTGACAAACTACGACTGACCCATCCAAATAATATTGCAGGTGGGTCATATATGACACGGTATTCGTATTGTGAAAGCAAACAACCACTCTATATTCAGACGACAAAAACTCAGTCAAAGCAAGGAATTGTAATAACCGCTGGAAAGAAAGCGCATATTGATTTACTATTAACTACCTCTGAACCAGATTCCGAATTCACTGAATGGATAACGAATTTAGAGAAAAGGTCAATAGATTTACTTTACGAAAAACGGCATTTATGGTTTACGCAAGAATTAGACCGCACAGATATTGAAAACTCATTTACGTCACCGATTCGTGCATATAAAACTGGTAATTTCCTTCTTCGTGTGAATCTAGAACCCAACCGTAATTTTACACACATTCAGCCATTTTCGTGTAAAATATTTGATGAAAATAAACAGGTCGTCCCTGTAGAGTATATTAAGGCAGAACATCAAATTATTTCAATTATTGAATTTCAGGGAATCCGATTCACATCACGCAACTTTCAGATAGAATTACTGCTACGACAAGTATTAGTTATTCCCGATATTCCTTTTTTTGAAGTATGTGTGATTGCAGAACCTTCAAAAAAACATATTGAAAAAGAGCCGGAGGAAACACTAGTCCCACCTGTTATACCAGATTCAACTACGAATAATGTAATACCCGACCCCGAACCCGACCCCGACCCCGAACCCGAACATTTAGGAATGAATAGCGATTGTAAATCATTAAAACATTTTGAATTCACTGAAGTAGATATTGATTTTAACAATATTCCAGATAGAATTGATACACAAGAGCCGAATTTTCAATTGGATTCCGAACAGACAAGAACAACGACCGCGCCTCATTCCACAATAACAACATTTACGAATGCGAATACCATTAAATTGAAGAAACACAAAGACGTTCTTTATGAAATGTATAAAGTTGCAAAACAAAAAGCACAAGAGGCTAAAAAAGCAGCCATACGCGCATATTTAGAGGCAAAAGAAATTAAAGCTGCGTATTTGTTGGATGATTCCGATTCATCCGAGGCCGAGGATGCCGATGACATCGCCGCCGACGATGAGTGATAACTCTTTCTAACAGATTACTTTATTTTACCATTTATTTTATATACAATTAAATTATAAGAATGAGTTTTTTGTCTGATTTAGAGAAAACACTTCGCGCCAATCACATTCTTGTGATTTTAGGTGCAATTGTCCTTGTGTATGCCATTTATAACTATTCTGACCAAAAGTTTGTCGCCCCTTACGAACCTCTTAAGGTAGAATCAGGTGGTCGTCAAAATACGATGCTTCCCGGTGCAAATGGTAACAATGCAGTGGATGCAATGACTGGACAAGGTGCTGGTATGCCACCTGCGGGAGCTGCAAATCTTCCCGTGGCGAACCCGTCTGACCTTCTTCCCCGCGACAGCAATAACCAGTGGGGTAGTTTGAATCCCTCTGGAAGTGGAGACCTGCTTGGACAGAATCTCCTTTCAGCTACTTTCTTGACGGGTATTGACACAATTGGCAACACGATGAAGAATGCCAACCTTCAGTTGCGGTCCGAGCCGCCCAACCCACAGTTAAATGTTGGACCGTGGAACCAGAGCACCTTTGCACCTGACCTTATGCGCACCCCTCTTGAATTAGGAAGCGCTCCTGTTCAGTAAAGTGGTCCGGTCATTATAGACGTATACAACATTATAAACGTATAAACAATATTATACATTTATAAACTGTTTGATTATACTTGAGTAATAATTACAACATAACCATATAATTTTTGATGCGTTTGATGCGTTTGATGCGTTTGATGCGTTTGATGATTGATATACATAATGAATAAATTAAATAACTGTATAGGTATATATCACATGTTCTCTCGTGTGTCAAAATATTTGAGTAAAATTCATAAAAACCAACAAACAAAAAAAAAGAGTCCGGGTAATGATGTGGTAAATAAGGATATGTATGCACCATTTACGAGTGACGGAAATGACCCATATGTTGTTTGGTTCGTTAATGCTCACGGGGCAATGAACGACGTTAAAAAACCTTCACGTCCAAATGAAGATAAAAGCACCGATATTGATATTCACGCATATTCTATTGCTGGTAATGAAAATCAATGTGGTCTTATGGATATAGTTCAACCTCAAAAAACACACGAAGAATTTTCCAATTTTTCTGGAAAAGGTATAGATTTTTGTATACCAAGTGTATTAAGAAGCGTATATTATGATGGTAAACTAAAAAGTACGCCTGTATTTGATAGTCACAATACGGCAATACAAAAAGTTAAAAACTTGTATTTTCATACGAATTTAACATATAAACATCTTGAAGAAAATGGAGGTTTTCAAGTAATGACGCACCCTACACGATATCACGAATATCAATTATACGGATATACGACAGAATATTCAAGAAGAACTTCAAAACGGCCAATGCGAACTGCCGCCAACGACACAAAGTTATCAGATAAAATGATATATGGTGTATGGTTAGTTTCTACGAATATTACAATACTTGAACCATTAGCATTAACATCTATTAGTGATAGTGAATTAAAATCACGTGAAGAGAATAAAACCATTCAAGATGGTAAACATTTGTATGTGCCACCAGAAGTAATGAATCGTATAAATATGGCATCACGAAGAGATGGAAAACCGCTTGGTGCAGCATTTTGGGCAGAAGCAATTGATGCATTAAAAAAACAGTATGGCGGCCTTGACGGAATAAACCGCGATAGAATGCAGCGAATTCGTGCTAGAACAGCATTAGATAATTTATGGAAAACACGCACAACGAGTTCACACGATATTATAGACATATTCACACCTTTCAACGAAGTTGGAAAGGAGTTAGGATTTGCGCCATTATCTATGTATACAATTGATGTAACGTGTCGGTCAAATGTGGGCGAATTATACCCACCAGACCCTGATACAAACTTACCCGAAATGCAAATTAAAGAATCTCAAGAATTTGAAAATCAAGATTTTGATGTGCCTAGTAGTACTAAGAAGCCGAAACATATAGGTGATGGTGGCACAAAACGAAAATTAAAATATTGGCGAAAACGCCGAACGATTAGAAATAAATATCAGCATCAACATAAGAAATCCAAAAAGTCAGGAAAAAGAAATGTATGATATGAAACATAAAATGTAAGTTTCTTATCATATTGTTTCAATGAGCGCGGCGTTGACGACGCTTCTGCTTACGCAGCGTGCTGCGTTTTTTGGTGGAACGGGATGACGCGCGACGACGGCGTGATGATGATGACTTGCGGGTGGTAGATGAACGACGACGGCCTCCTCCTTTTCGCAAATCGTTACGTAATTTTATTAGTTGGTCAATATTTGATTTGATGTCTTCTTGTTTTACAGATAATTCATCATCTAATTTCAATAGTGTTCTAAGTTTTAATTCATCTTCAGATACTTCTGACTGAACTCCATTACTACTTTGAGGTAAAACCATAATTTTGATTTTACTTCCATCATCACCACCGGGTGCATTAGAACTGACGACAACGAAATGTGGATCGTTATTATCTTCGGGCAATTTGCCGCTTATAGTAATAAGACCATTATAGTCTTGCATTACTGCTCGTTCATTAAGATTTAGAATTCTATTTACATCGTCTCGTGACGCAATACAATAAACATAATCATTAACGTCATCTCCAAATCTGACCAATACAAATAGGTTGTTATTGTTATTGTTATTGTTATCCATAATAGTTTTCTCTCCTTATATAAAACATTAACAAAATAAAAATGTTCAAAACCAGTGTTTTCGGATATATCATCATTATTTTTATTATTATCGTTTGCTTGAAAATCTACCAAGAATCCGACGCTTTTCAGTTAAAATGTATTGTTTCTAAAGTGGATGGCAACAAGTATTGCGTCCGTGAACGCGCTAAACTAGAACTCGCCGCCGACCTCCTCGCCACAATTACCCAGAAAATGAAAAAAGTCGTGAAACATATGGGCGATACTTACCCCGACCGAGAGAATGTAAAACGTTTAGTGAAAAACTTCCGACCAGAGAAAATAAGCGAGACGCTGCCGACAAGCGAATACACTGCATACAGTGAGAATAAAGGAGAGAAACTCGCATTTTGCGTGAATACGACGAAGAAAGGGAACCAGCTGATCGATGAAAATACACTGACGTTCGTAGCACTTCACGAGTTGAGTCATATTATGACAGAGAGCGTGGGGCATAAAGACGAGTTCTGGAATAATTTCCGGTTTTTAATTGACGAAGCACAAAAAATCAAAGTGTATACTCCAGAAGATTATAAACTAAAGCCGAAAGAATACTGCGGGATGACAATCAATGACAACCCACATTTTGACAACTAGTGCGTTCGGCCGCACACCACCGATGTGCGTTCGGCCGCACACCACCGATGGGATATAACATCTGAATCATAATGCGCGCATCTTTGGTATAACATCTGAAAGTTCATCTAAATAATACCGGGGTGCGTTCGGCCGCACACCACCGATGTGCGTTCGGCCGCACACCACCGATGGGATATAACATCTGAATCATAATGCGCACATCTTTGGTATAACATATGAGTTCATCTAAATAATACCGGGGTGCGTTCGGTATGCTCTTCTTTCTTACCTGAACCCGTGGTGCGCGGCGGAACGCGTAACGTTCATATCCCTTACCTGAACCCGTGGTGCGCGGCGGAACGCGTAACGTTCATATCCCTTACCTGAACCCGTGGTGCGCGGCGGAACGCGCCCGTAAAAACACAGTATCCGGCACCCGTCGTTCGTGTATAGCTCGTATATCAGTCGGTCGTGTAATACTCGCGATGAAGTCCCGGTCTACATCAGTTATACGATATACGATATCACTCCGTGGACCTTCTGCAAAAAATGATACATATTTCGGAATTGTATTCGCGTCGGTCCAACACCAAATTGCACGATTTGTCACATTGTGTCGCTGTGATTGCCAATCTTGTAATGACGCATATTGAAACATAAGTGGAAACGCAGTATCAAATTGGTATTCCTCGTCAACAAATGTAATAAAAATATCATCCACTGGAAAAGAATCTGGGGATGAAAGCACTTGTTCGTAGATAGATGCACCACCAATGAACCAAATGTGTTCATAATTTGCAATATGTGTGTGAATTTCCGAGAGATTTTTGATAAATGTAACACCTGCTATATCATTATCATTGTGATGTAATGCAGAAACTATAAAATTATCGCGAAAAGGTAAGGGTCGTGCATTTTCCGGAATACTCTCCCATGTTTTTCGTCCCATCACGACCGCGCTATTATACGGAAACACTGGCGAACGGGTCATCTCTGCAAAAAACCGGAGGTCTCTCGCTAGTTTAGGCCACGGAAGTCCGCCTTCATACCCAATGCCTCCACCGCGGCAAAGTGCAACAATCATTTTAAATTTGGTGTGTGGAGGCGACATTGAGAACATTCAGTTACAATATAGAATAAATACACTTTATTATATATTTACTCTACTCATATAATAGTATCCGACGGAAGGAAATAAAAGAGTATGGAAAAACCGGCATCGGAAATTCCCATCTATAAAATATGCCATATCCGTTCACCGGATGATGTTGCCCCTCCTGGACCTAGCAGCGAACTTCAGCAGGCATCATCCTTGTCTCCTGAATACAATATAATATATGTATTCTATGGTAACGTTGAATTTACAACCGATGAAGGCCGCGTCGTAAATATCAATGATGTTTTTGCCGAAGAGAGAGAAAATCCATTCTTCCGAACCATATTTAGTGAATACGAAATCCAGACGATTATTCAAAATGATATAAATGTAGTCTTTCTGCCAGAAAGAATTTATCCAGATGACTCCATAGAAACGATAAAAAAAAAGTTTCTGTATTTGACACGTGAAAAGGTTGGTCTCTCGTATGCAGAATTGTATTTCTTTTGTAAGCAAGTAAAAACAGTGACGACTCAAATGGCACACGACCAAATAACATCTAATGGAAAACTGGAAATGACTCCGATTAGAGTTGAAAATTATTTATTGAATATAGATAATCTGCCGGTCGCAAGAGCCGATGCTTATGAAGCGAGCGCCGGGAATATTACCCACGACAGCCGTCTCGGTATCCCCTCAGGGAATTTTACCCACGACAGCCGTCTCGGTATCCCCTCAGGGAATTTTACCCACGACAGCCGTCTCGGTATCCCCTCAGGGAATTTTACCCACGA
>Ga0255210_1000692_pt1 | contig 11467 bp, 11 predicted proteins | sample Miss_Yuk_RepA_8d_FD_188422 | JGI IMG/M metagenome (GOLD analysis project Ga0255210, IMG submission 188422) | Freshwater microbial communities from Mississippi River, Louisiana, United States - Miss_Yuk_RepA_8d | ecosystem: Environmental > Aquatic > Freshwater > River | place: USA: Louisiana...
GATCAAGAAAGATGGTAAAACTTGGTTTTATGGATTGGAAAAAGGAGAATGGAATCGGGTTTCCAAAGTTGTATTATAGAGTTCTAGAGATATATAGATGTAGAGTATACAAAAATATAATATTATTGTATAATATTATTAGGGTTTGATATATTCTCTCCGAATGGAACGTGTTTCACGTTCTGACGCTCTCTCGCCGTTTCTAAAATAAACATCACATGTAAAATCAAAAATAATAACATCATCAACTCCTTTCTTATTCAAATACTCGATGATTTGTTGTAGACTAATTTGTGTATCCGAAATAAATTTTGTTACGAAATCAAAAATATCAATTTGTCTAGTATTTCCTTGTTCATCGATAAACAACGCAAATACTCCATATGGAAATTGACCAGATGTATCATTCAAATAAAATTTATTAATTATGTTTTCACCATTAAGAATTGTTTTGATTTCTCTTGGATTTTTAAATTTGCGATAAAATCCAAAAACATCGGTATCATTCATTTCTTTCAACATGCTGTTCATTTTTGCTTCTTGTGTATCAAGGAACTGATTTACTATCGAATCTATCCATATTTTATTCTCTTCGGGTTTATTCGAATTTAATAAATTTGGAATATAAGTATGAATATTTGACAACAAATTATCAGCATCTTTTTTATCCATGAAATTGCACTCACCAACAGGTGCTATTTTTACATTTGTGATTGAATTGAGTGGGTTTTGGAATTCTCTAAATGGATAACGCAAATGCCCATGAGTTGTAATTATTAATACAATTTTTTTAGGTAATTGGAATCCTTTTTTGCGTTTTATTGTTGTATTATGTTTTGTTTTGGTTGTTTTTGTCTTTTTGATTGTTTTGTTTTTTTTGGATTGTTTTGTTTTCATACTAGAAAATAAAACAAGAATGTTATATAATAAAGTTATATATTAAATGTTCTGGGAGAATTTCATTATTTTAAAAAAATGCACCACCTAATACTGAATTTGCCGGTGCTGGTCCAAACCCACCATCATAATCCGCTGGTCCATTGCCACCTTGACTACTTACTTTAATCATATAATCATGGGCTTGACCACTTGAACGATTGGTTGATGCTATCGCAGGAGGAGGTGGAAACACACCAATAGCACCTCCATCATAATCACTTTGACTTTCGACATGATTTGGGAGAGCAGGATTGCGATTTGCTTTTTTCATATTTGCGCGTTTTTTCTCCTCTCCGGGTCCATTCCATAATTCGGAAACACGGTCAAATAAAATATTCACCTTAATTCCCAATTTGGTTTGGAGAGACAAGACAATTACTAAAAATGCTAATACTACAGTGATTAAATTAAAACCATCATATTTATATCCGCTATATGTAGGGACATAAGTAATAATACGATGAATTAAAATAATGCCGACAAACATTACGACCACTTGAATAAGAATTTCGGCTAAAAGTTCTAAACTTGATTTTTCAGGGTCGGCTTCAGGGATAAATTGTTGAATTGATTTATTCAATATGACAATTGGAATAATTGCCATGAGAGAATATTGAATCACATTTAAGATTTCGGCTTTGCTCTCTTCAGATGTTGAAAAAACATGTTGAAAAAAACCATATTGATTTGATACTTTGACCTCTTGTAATATATCCATCAGTGTTAGTTATTTATTCTGTGGAGAAACGTAGAGGTCACCAGGGGTATTATTTTTATTGTTGGATTTATTATTTTTACATCACAATATAAGCATCCGTATAAGCATTGGCATTCACGTGACGACCACTTCGGAGAGTCATTGTGTTTTCAGAAGTATACGCCGGATTATCAAGTTGTTTTCCAACTAAACGTCCAGAACGTAATAATACATAAGAATCGTTCGAGTTATTGATAGTGTTTCCTGAGCGTAATACAATACCATCTACATTGTCGCGATTTTCTACATAATAACGATTCATATTATCAATCGCAAAATCATAAGGTTTGATTCCAGTTTTCTTTCCAGAACGAAGAGTCATTTGAGCATCGAAGTTGAGTTGTTGAGCAGAGACGTTGGCGAACATTTTAGACAAATATTGTTACAAAACAGAAACTAAATCAGATTCAATTTTTTGGGTCGTTTAGGTTCAAATATGGAAAAGTATAAGATAATATAATGAATAAAACAATTATACAAATTGGCTCTCATGTTGGAGACACATGTAATGACCCAATATTTAATACAATTGATGATGCCACTACAATAATTTTAGTAGAACCAGTTCCATTTTTATTTGAACAATTGATGCACAATTATAAATCAAAATATCCGAATAATCCGAATATATTTTTTATAAATAAGGCAGCAAGTAATTTTATTGGAGAGATTGAATTAACAATTCCTTCAGAGAGAAATGATTTTTCGAAATTGCCATTTTGGGCATCTCAATTAGCCTCTGTAGACCCAAATCATGCTACCTCTCATTTATACGAATTATTAGTGGATAAAATCACTGTTCAAACTACTACGTTAAATCAAATTGTCGAAGAATATGGAATCACTCATATTGACTTATTACATACAGACACGGAAGGACATGATTATACGATTTTAATGGATTATGATTTTAGAGTGAAACCAATGAAAATCATGTTTGAACATAAACATATGGATGGATTTTTACAGGTTGGTACTAAATATGAAGAATTATCGGAGAGGTTATTTTCTCTCGGATACAAATTCATAAGTCTCAATACAGAAGATACTATTTTTGAATTAGATATATGAGTTGGCCACTGACAACCGACAACTGAGTTTATGATACATGATTGTTATCTCTTATAACAATAATGTCAAAATCGAATATCAAAGAGATTATTCAAACACATCCATTTCCTACTGATTATTTGGAAACAACACACACAATCTCTCCAATAGTTAAAACAGATTTAGAACTCGAATCCACTATTTATCCTATCATTTTTGGAAAAGAATCGAATTTGATTTCACAATGGTCTCGCTCTACTACAACCGACCCTGAATATATTCGGGATACACAGCAGTTCATATCCAATATTGGGCCGATAGACACAGTAAAACCATCGAATATCAGAGAGGTATGGAATTCACTATATGAGGATACGAATGAATTTCATGATTCTTATAATTATTTGAATATCGATTATTTTCGTTTTTTGAATTTCTCGGCGATTTTTCTTGGTTATTGGACAATCATTAATTTGGCCTCTCCGATTCTTTCCTTATTGATTCCATTTTTTGTGGTAATTATGCCGTTTTTCATTTTGAAGATACGTGGAATTCCGATAACATGGGAAATGTATTTTAATATATTAAAAGAATTGGCGAAAAATCATGCGATTGGGAAATTATTCTCTTTGAAAGCCGATAGTGCTTCCAATATTGCTTATGCACTTTTCGCGATTATTATGTATATTTTTCAAATCTATCAAAATGTGAAATCATGTATTCGATTTTATCAAAATATTTATAAAATCAATGCCGACCTCATTTATCTCTCTGAATATTTGAAAACAACCCAAGAGCGTCATCATGCGTTATCGGTGTCTCTCGCGAATTGTAAAACATATCGAGGATTTATTTCGGATATAAATAAACATTCACCAGTTTGGGGAGAAATCATAGAGATATTAAAACCAATCGGTCCATTTAAATTTAGTATTTATAAAATGTTCGAAATTGGTGGATTATATAGTCGATATTATTCTCTCCATAGAACTGAAAAATATAGAGAGGCAATTCGATGCGCCGTTTTTATAGAAGAATATTGTCGGGATATCTCTCATTTGAAATCGCATATTCAACGTGGAAATATGAATCCATGCTCTACTACAGATACGTCTGGAAATACGAAATTTGTTGGAATGTATTATCCATGTTTGTTGGAATCCAATTCGGTGATTGTTAAAAATGATGTGGACCTTTCTGATAATATAGTGATTACAGGACCGAATGCCTCTGGGAAAACAACAATATTAAAATCTGTATTAATAAATACAATTATCTCTCAACAGATTGGTTATGGATTTTATGATGATTGTGAATTGAGGCCATATGGACATATTCATTCTTATTTGAATATACCAGATACAAGTGGACGTGATAGTTTGTTTCAAGCAGAAGCCAGACGTTGTAAAGAAATATTGGATTATGTAGAGAAATATCCAGAAGATAGACATCTGTGTATATTTGATGAATTGTTTTCAGGAACAAATTCGGAAGAGGCGACAGAATCATCATATCGGTATTTGAAATATTTACAATCGAAAACAAAAGTTGATTTCTTATTAACAACCCATTTTACAGAATTATGCGAGAGGTTTGAAGAGAATAACAATAAAAATGAACAAGAGAATAACAATAAAAAAGAACAAGAGGATAAAAAAGAAGATGAACAAGAGGATAAAAAAGAAGATGAACAAGAGGATAAAAAAGAACGAATGAGAATTCAAAATTGGAAAATGAAATCTGAAATACAAGAGGAAAATAAATCAATCAAATTTCATTATTTGTTAGAAAGGGGAATTTCAAATATTCGAAGCGCCTTTTTAATTTTGAGAGAATTGGAATTCCCAGAAGAAATTTTCAATAAAGGAGGGGTCGTAGGGTGCCGAAGGTACCCTCCTTCGGAGGGCAAACGTAGTTCCCTACAGGGAACCATAGGTTCCCTCCAAAATTGAAAAACTTTTATGTAAAAATAATTGAAAGTATTCAATTGACTGACGACACGACTTATTAACAATGACCGCGACCCCCTTGACCCTGACCACCAAGAAATTCGACTACCTGGTTTGTGAGCCTCTCAGCATTTTCCTTCCAAGATTGGACACTCTTAAGACTCAAGCAGAAAAACTGGAATTTGTGAACATGTTACAAGAGATGTTTACTATCGGAGAGATTGGAAAAATCATCTCTTATGATTTTCGCAACACAAAAGAAAATGACCGCTATGTTGGTTTTATCGATTTGAAATTATATAAGACTTTGAATGCGATGATATTTAAGAAAGCGATTGTTTCATCGCCCCATCGTGTGCTGTTGAATGATATTGAAATACAAAAATATGTATCCAAGGTTGTGAGAGATAATAAGAAGATTAAGAAGAATAATAAGAAGGATAAGCAAGTTGTTGAAGAGGATGTAGAGGATAATACAGAATATAATTTCGAATTCTCTTCCAAACAAATTGGAAATAGCACAATTACAATTCCTGTTTGCAATGGCCTTCATAAAAAAGATTGGACCCCTAGCATGTACACTGCGTATAATGAATGGATCGAAACTACACCGATCGATCAAGATGAAGAGGCCGAATGGGATAAGAAAAACGCAGAGACATTTGGAGAGGCAGAAGATGATGACGAAGAGGCGGATTATCAATATATCAAAGAATTATGCGATTTGCTCTCCACTGTTCATTAAATTTACTAGGCATTAGTTATTAGTTATTAGTTATTAGTTATTAGTTTGAATCGATTTTGTATGTTGAATATTTGATTTGAAAAAACGAGAAAAAGAGAAAAAGAAAAAAAGAGAAAAAGAAAAAACGAAAAAAAGAAAAAAAGAAAAAACGAGAAAAAGAAAAAAGAAAACATAAGAAAGTTTTCTTTTTTTTATAAAAGGGAGAGAGCGAGAAAGAACCGTAGGTTCTTTCTGTAGGTTCTTTCTAAAGGGAGAGAGCGAGAGAGAACCGTAGGTTCTTTCTGTAGGTTCTTTCTGTAGGTTCTTTCTGTTCTTTCTATCTTGCGTATAATAATCCACAATTTCCACCAATAAAGGATAATATATTATATCTCTCTTCAAATAATGTCAAATTAAAATTATAATCAAACAATCGAGAGGCATCACTATTTGAGACAACAATAATATTTCCTTGGGAATCACAATCGACTCTATATGTTGATTTTTCTATGTCCACCGGTGGAACATAAGTTCCAAATTCCAATTCAATCGTTTTAAATTTGCTCATGTTAAGAGCCCCACTCGGTTGATAATCCGTTAAACAACTATTAAAACAAAAATTATAACAATAAAGACCATCAGTTGCGGTTCCTTTTGTTCTACTATAAGGCTCTACATATTGATACATTTCCGTTGGAAAAGTATTCTCTCGATATTCACCATTCAATAAAATTCCCAAATATTGCATAATCGCATATTGATTATCTACAGAAAAATCGCCTGTAATAAATAATCCAGTTTGCTCATTTCCAGGATTTAATCCAGGTCCCAATCCGTCAGGACCATCCGAATCTTCTCTCGGCGCAATATAAATATCGGATGGTATAGTTCGATACGGCCAATTCGTATAATTACTCCATTCGTTTCGCATATTCACATCATTTCTTTGAAAATGCCACATCCAACTAGAAACCATTCCTGTAGATTCTATTTTTAAACGTCTCGCTCCAACCACATTTTCAAATCTATATTCAAATACATCTTTAATAAGATACATTTGGTCTTCCGCCGCAAATGTTTTCGCCTCTTCCTTGGTTAAAAAACAATAATTCGCTAATAAATGAATATCCGCATTCCATCCATTGATTTGATTTTCATACACTGACAAATCAACTGATGGCGGAGTCTGTAAAAATCGATATAATTGCTGTTCATCTTTCGTATAATCCGGTGCCACATAAGGATATAAATTCACAGCATCCCTTATATCACGAATTTGATATAATTCACGTATAGGTCGCAAAGTCACTGATATCGATAATTCTTGATACTGTAATGAAACCATAGGAAATGCCATTGTACTATCAAATGTGAACCATTGTCCAATCGGAATTACTAAATTACGCCCCCGTATAGAAGGTTCGGCACCATTTGCATTCGTAGTATAATACGCAGATGGATAAACGTTAGCACGACCATAAGAATTAGCAGGATCATATAATTCACTAACATTTCCGGTCATTTTATCGAATTTTTGTTTTTTATTGACATCATAGTCACGTTTTGCAACTGCCGCTAAATATTCACCTGAACATTTTTGTAATGAGTAACTTCCACATTTGATTTCAATCTCTTTAATCATATGGGTTCCAATATCGCGAATCCATCGAAAATCATAAGGTACCCATTTCATGCCAGTGAGTGTAGATGGTTGATATATAGGACTCCATATATTTGGTAGCGATACGACTAAATATGTATCCATAAGTAAGTCGGCATATTTAGGTATTTTAAAAGTAAATACGGATGGTTCCGATAGACGTAAATCACGTTGTCCATCATAATCAATACGAAATTTTTGCATTCCAAAATTCGTATATTTCGAATATACAACTTTGAAAAATGTTTTACTTGGATTTCCGGTTAAAATTACATTGTTTGTCCCTTCAGCAACAATATTAAAATATCCGCCTGCCATAATTATTATGTATATATTCCTAATATAAGTTTATATTAGTAATATATGGAAAAAACAAAATTACCGGATTTTTGGATAGATAGTAATTCCTTACATAAAAAGAAAATATTAAGAAGACAAAAACGACGACCTGTGTCAAAAGAAGGTTTTACAAATAAATTTGCGAATGAATTCTCAAATGAATTGAAATCAAAAGTGGTTGATGCTTCTGGAAACAGCCAAGAACAAGAACAAGAAAAAGAAGAAGACAAAGATACAGAACTCGATAAAGAAATGAAAAATGTAGCAACAAGTCCAACAACTTGGATGATTATTTTCTTGATTGCGTCGATAGCATGTATGATGATTTTGAAAAACACAATGCTTAAATTTTTCGCATTTATGCTCTCTTTTTATATTATCGACAGTTTAATAAGAGAAAAACCAACGATTGAAAAAACCGATATTTTTAAAGTAATCACTCGATTCTTATCCGAACCCACGGAGAATCCATTTACAGATGCTGAATTGACAGAAGAAATGAAATCTGATTATAAAATTCTGAGAGACGCAATTATCACTTTATTGCCATTGTTTTTAACGATTGCGTTTGTTCCAAATGTTTTCTTATTATGGAAAGCCGGTGACCCGATTTCATCTTTTGTCTCTTATCTGTCTTCTTTTTTTACAACACATAAACATCAATATGCTTGTTTTATAGATGGTTTCCTGAATAATCCCGATTCAAATTCTACATTTGCCAGTATAATTAACTATTTTACCTATTTTTTCCAATTTATTACCAAAACATTCGAATCTGGATTTATCGGATTACCCAAATCAGTCGCGGCTATGTTAGGCAATTATTGGTTTTATTTTGCTCTTGTGATTGTCTATTATAATTTCCTGAAAAACTCACTTTATAAAGAGATGATTCGCGTGTTTGATATGATATTATCCACCATTAATTTTTGGATTGACAGAATTGTAAATAAACATCCGATTGATATTTTGAGTCATCTAATTGACCCTGATATGGGTTCTCTTCCAAAAAGTGGTTTTGCTACATTGTGTAGTTTATTATTTGCCATGTCGGTTTTAAGTATATTTATTCCTTCTTCGATTCCGGATACATTCACAAAATTCACGAAACTCGCATTTTTCGGATTATTTTATATTATATCGGTTATATTATTCATTGTTTTTACTTATAAATGGACACTTAATTTTGCTTATCCAACAATAATTATGATTATGTTTTATTATTTCTTTTTGAATCGACCTTGTCCAGAAGTTGATAAACCACTGAGAGAACAAATGGACAATACGATTTTTGAAAACATTCGATTTAGTCAATATTCCAAATTGTTTTATTCTCTCTATAAGGCTTTTCCAGGATTTATCGGATTATTTGCAACATCTAAATTATTCTATACTTTGCCAGATGTTGAGAGCATTACCATGAAATTTATATTATTGATTAGCAATATAATTATGATGATATTATTATTGTTATATACAGGAATGAATGCCTCTTTTGGATATAATTTTAATGGAATCACACGAGACCCATTAGAGGTTTATTTTGGTTCAATGAATCCGATTTCTATTATTAAAGGATTGTATCATATGATTTCCAAATCGAAAACAACGCAGAATGTAAGTACGAATTCAACTACGAATTCAACTACGAATTCAACTACGAATAAAGATGTACCAAAATTTGATAGTTATGAAGAAATGATGGCGGCGTATTCAAAATATAAGAAAGAATAATTTGAATATCATATCTTCTTTATTATATGGAGTTTTTCGAACCTTTATATGAAACTGAGTATGAACAAGTGAATGCTCATCATGATAATGATATTTATGAGCCAGAATCATTTGCCAACACAATTATAAACGCAATTGATACGAATTCGACAATTCAATGGATTTTGTTTTTTATGCTCATATTTATAATTTATTGGATAGGAAACAATTTATTTAGTATCTTTTTTATGTCGCGAACGAATAAACGAAAACAAAATCACTCTTTTATTATATAATCATTTTTCGATGACTTTAGAGCTTAAAAAATTTGATATGCGTTCTATTACATTTGACCCGAATGAAAATAAAGGTCCTGTGATTGTTTTTATAGGTAGACGTGATACTGGAAAATCATTCTTAGTGAAAGACCTCTTATATCATCATCAAGATATTCCTATTGGTACTGTGATTTCCGGTACTGAGGCCGGAAACGGTTTTTACGGTCAAGTTGTCCCCAAATTATTTATCCATGAAGAATACAGCACTGTAATTATTGAAAATATATTGAAACGTCAACGTGTCATATTAAAACAACGTAATGATCAAGTCGAACAATACAAGAAAACTACGATTGACCCACGTACTTTCGTGATTTTAGATGATTGTTTATATGATAATTCTTGGGCAAAAGACAAAATGATGCGTCTTCTTTTTATGAATGGACGTCACTGGAAAGTCATGCTTATTATCACTATGCAATATCCTCTCGGTATTCCTCCAAATTTACGTACCAATATTGATTATGTGTTTATTTTAAGAGAGCCTTATTTAGCAAATCGAAAGAAAATCTGGGAGAATTATGCAAGTATGTTTCCGAATTTAGAAAGTTTCGTTACTGTGATGGACCAAACGACAGAGGATTATGAATGTTTAGTCATTAATAATAATGCGAAATCGAATCGTATTACAGATATGATATTCTGGTATAAAGCAGAAAATCGACCGAATTTCCGACTTGGAAGTAAAGAATTCTGGGAGATTTCGAAAAATATGAAAGATAATGATGAACCTGAATTTGACCCGAATTCATCCAAACGTAATAAAGGACCGGCTCTCACAATTAAAAAAACTGGAGCAAGATAAGTGTAAACACAAATAGAAACTACATATATATTTATAAAATATATGTCGTTTGTGTCAGATATTGTTCTTGGAACCTCTTTCGGTGATGAAGGAAAAGGTAAAATCGTTTATTCTCTCTTGAAACAACATCAATATCAACTTTGTATTCGTTTTAATGGTTCCGGAAATGCTGGACATACAGTATATTTGGATGATGGACGTATTGCCATTACCCATCAATTACCTGTTGGAATTTTATGTGATGGTGTACAATGTCTTATATCTAGTGATTGTCTTGTGGATATTGAGAGATTAAAACAGGAAATTGCCGATATTGAATCTCTCGGATTTCAGATAAAAGACCGACTTTTCATCAGTGAAGCATGTCATATTATTACCGACGATGCGATTGCGTTTGACCGCGCAAATAATAAAATTGGAACAACCGGTTCTGGAATTGGTCCTACTTATTCGAAAAAGATGTTGAGAACTGGGATTCGTGTTGCCGACAAGGCAGAAGAAATCATTGCGTTAGGTGCGACAATTGTAAATATGCGTGATTTTTGGCGGTCAACAAGAGCAACTCATGTATTGTTAGAAGGTGCACAAGGATTCGAACTTGATATTAATTGGACAGCCAATTATCCCTATTGCACATCTTCAACATGTGGAATAGCGGGAGCAATAAATACAGGAATTCCGTTACGTTCAATACGTCATGTGTATGGAATTGCAAAAGCATATGATACGTATGTAGGAACAATGGAATTTCAACCGGTTGACGATGAAATACTTGAAAAAATAGGAAAAGTAGGAAAAGAATTTGGCGCAACTACTGGACGCAAACGTCAATGCAATTATTTGAATTTGAATAATTTATTAGATGCGTTGAAATATAATAGTTGTACGGTTTGTATAATAAATAAATGCGATGTATTACAAGAGGTTGACTATTTTTGTGTGATTCTGGACAAGATAAAAACGGAATTTTCAACATGGGAAGTCATGCGGGATTGGTTAACGGATAGAATTCGAATTGCAATTCCGGGAATTCAATGTGTATTTTTAGAAAGTCCATCTTATTCACCTATCGTAGTTTCAAAATAATGTTTTCTCTATATTACAAAAAAAACAAACTTTTCTTTTTTGTTTGTTTTTTGTTCTTTTTGTTCTTTTTGTTCTTTTTGTTCTTTTTGTTCTTTTTGTTCTTTTTG
>Ga0255210_1000694_pt1 | contig 11452 bp, 7 predicted proteins | sample Miss_Yuk_RepA_8d_FD_188422 | JGI IMG/M metagenome (GOLD analysis project Ga0255210, IMG submission 188422) | Freshwater microbial communities from Mississippi River, Louisiana, United States - Miss_Yuk_RepA_8d | ecosystem: Environmental > Aquatic > Freshwater > River | place: USA: Louisiana...
GGCAGTTTGGTGCCCAGACGCGATAAATGGCACCAAACTGCCTGCGGCTCGATATACATTTCATCGCGCAGCTTACCTACACCAAAGCTGCCAAAGCGCTTGGATAATTTTTGGCCCTCGCTATCAGTCAGCAATGGCAAATGGGCGAAGCGCGGCACATGGTTACCTAGTGCCTGAAAAATCTGGATCTGCGCTGCAGTGTTCGTCACGTGATCTTCACCGCGAATGACATCTGTGATGGCAAAATCAATATCATCAACACAACTGGCTAATGTATAGAGCAACGTCCCATCTTCACGGATCAAAACAGGATCAGACAGATCATGTACCGGGATAGTCACAGCACCGCGCACACCGTCTATCCAGCTGACTGGTTCATCCTTGAGCAAAAAGCGCCAATGTGGTTTGCGGCCTTCAGCCTCAAACTTCTCAACCTCCTGCACGGAAAGATTGAGGGCCGCACGGTCATAAACCGGTGGGCGCCCCTGACCGAGCAAACTCTTGCGCTTAAGGCCAAGCTCCTCCTCAGTTTCATAACATGGATACAAGCGGCCTTCGGCCTTGAGCTTATCAATCGCCTCAGTATAGCGATGCATACGTTCGGACTGACGCGCAAACATGTCCCAGCTAATGCCCAGCCAGCGCAGATCGTCCTGAATCAGCTGATCAGATTCTTTGGTCGAGCGCTCCTGATCCGTATCATCAATACGCAGCAGGAATTTGCCGCCATGCTTGTGGGCGTAGAGCCAGTTGATCATGGCGGTACGAATATTGCCAAGCTGCAGTCGGCCGGTTGGACTTGGAGCAATGCGAACTATAACAGACACGAAATCACCTCATAAGAGGCTGATTTATAGCACATTTTTCTATAGGTAAAATACAGAAACAATCACTTATTTCAAGGAATTAGCATCCCTTTTCTGCAGGCGAACATCATTCAGTGCAGCTAGTCTGTCAGCTAAGTCGTCCTGAATACGGCCAGGAATACGGCCCGGCACGTGACAACATTGTAGAAATCGATTGGTAATTTGCTCTGCCATTACAAAAGTCGGATTAATAGAACGCCCAGTAGCCGTTTCGTATGAATTGAATAGCGCAGGACAAAGCAGCTCACTGTTTTTTAGCGTGTAAAACTCCCGCGCATAATGACCAATATAGGCATTACCAAAATCATAAAAGCCGGCCAGCAGCTTTCCATCCGGTGTGAGGCGGAAGTTACCTTTGAAAATATCATTATGAATGAGAACATGCTTTTCAGGATGACACGCACAGGCATTGAACTCCAGCCGCACATCATTTAACTCGCCCCATAAATTTTTGTCCATGCGTGTACGCACATCAAACACTGCAGCCTCGCTCGCTTGCACCTGAAAATCATCTTTAAGAGATAGATCATGAGCCAGCTCCTTGAGCGGGCACGCATGGATTTTAGCGATAGATTGACCCATATGCACGGAGAACGTATCTAAACAGAAGCCGTCCGCTCTCTTGGCTTCATCGTATGACACGCCATTAACAGCAGTGCGCAACTGAATAACCCCATATTCATGGAGGGCCGTCTGAAGTACTTTTGGCGTAACAATATCAGCTCCAGCTAGATGATCACTGATAATGTTGAGTACGCGCCCCTCGCTTTCAAGGTTGGGGCATCTATCTGTTACAGGTTGACTTGGAACGAAGTGAACAGTACATGCGTTATGCGTGAGAGCGACGACACGATCCTTGCGCTGCATAACACGACTAAAGTCGCCGGATTTTAAGCCCAATAATTTTGCTGACTGAAAAAAAGCATCAAATCTTGAATCTTGCATATCCATATCGACTACTAACTATTGAAACTTAGCAGCAATTTTTGTTAAACGGCTAGCCGCAAAACTCGAAGTTTTAAAGCGCTCAGGTGCGCCCTCATTCTTATCAGATGAGCCATACATAACAATGTCTTTATTGCTAACAACAATTGTTAGAAATGCATCCCGAGCGCCAGCTGCTGGTATGTTTGTTTGAATTTCACGGAAGCAGGTGCCATCATTTGCGTAACAGCGCTCCGGCAAAACTGTAAATTGAAAATTGCCATTTTTTTCCGCCAGCTTGCTCATTACTTCTGATAAAGACTTACACCGATCATCTACAACAGCAGACGTAGCTGCACACTTCTTATTAAAATGATCGGCAAACAATTTCTTATTTTCCTCAACGCGATTACTCTTCTCATATTCACGTCGTTCGCGGCGCTGACGAATTTTTTTGGCGACAGGATCTAAAATCTTATCCGCACCTGACATGACACGAGATACCATATCAGCGATAGGCGCAGTAATGGCGTCTCTCTTAGAATACGCCTTTAAAGAAAATTTCTGATACAATCCAGACAAACCGCTTTTAACGGCTAGACGCTCTGCCTGCCTCTGTAGTTGAACAAGAGGCCTATCAGCTACATTTAGAATCTTATCTGCAGCGATACCTGCCAAATCCCAGACCGCAAGAGCAGCGTAAGCAGGGTAGCTCAAAAAATCCGGAACCCAATTAGGTGGACGGCGAAATTCCATTCAACCCCTCACAAAAAAGACTAATGAGATATTAATCTATAGCCGTCAGGAGCTTCAAGAAAATTGATGGTAAATGACACTCAGCCTACCACAATATCAGTATAACCGTTGGTTATTGGATAGCGCCGATCTTTACCAAAGGAACGAGGTGTGATTTTAACTCCAGGCGCACTCTGCCTACGCTTATATTCAGCGCGGTCCAGAAGCTTCCATATTTTAAGAATTGTCTGGCGGTCGTAACCATTATTAACAAGATCATCAACACCAAATTCACGTTCAACAAGCCCCTTGAGAATACCGTCTAACACCGGATAGGGCGGCAAGCTGTCCTGATCGGTCTGGTTAGGCTTAAGCTCCGCCGTTGGCGCTTTGGTCAGGATGCGCTCAGGAATAACGACGCCATCCGGCCCCTTCCCCCAGCCTAAACGATTCTGGTTACGCCAGCGACTGAGAGCATAAACCGTCATCTTATAGACGTCTTTCAAGACAGCATAGCCACCGCACATATCACCATAAAGCGTAGCATAACCAACCGACATTTCAGACTTGTTGCCCGTTGAAAGAACCATCAGCCCCGTAGAGTTTGATACGGCCATCAAAAGCACACCACGTGCACGCGACTGGATATTTTCGGCGGCAATGCCCTGCAGGCCACCACACATGGTGTCATACGCGCTCATAGCCGGCTCAATACTAATACTTTCATACGGACACCCCAGCGCCTGCGCACAGGCCTGTGCATCATCTAGACTATCGTGCGAGGTGTAGGGCGATGGCATCATGATGCATCGCACACGATCAGGCCCGAGCGCATCTGCAGCGATAGCCGCACTCAGCGCGCTATCAATCCCGCCGGACATACCCAGCACAACACCCTTAAACTTGTTCTTTTCGACATAATCACGCAGGCCCGTAACCAATGCCGCATAGATGCTCGACTCACCACGAGAGTCCATTTCCTGCGGCGGGTTAGAGCAAACCCAATGCCCAGACTCTTTGGTATAACGAACAAGATGCAGACTTTCCTGCCAATGGGCGACACGCCCAACGAGCTCACCCTCATGGCTGGAAATCAGCACACCACCATCAAACACCAGTTCATCCTGACCGCCCACCTGATTGAGATAGACCATGGGCAGACGTGTCTCACGGGCACGATCACAGACCAATTTTGCGCGGGTATCATCCTTCTCGTACTCATACGGACTGCCATTGGGCACCAATAAAATCTCCGCTCCCTGCCCAGCCAAATGTGCACAAACCGTAGGTGTCCACACATCTTCACAAATGGGCACACCAAGACGAACCCCACGCCACTCAAGCGGCGACGGCAGCGGCCCCGCAGTAAAGACACGTTTTTCATCAAACGGGCCGTAATTGGGCAGATCGTATTTATAACTGATGGCCTTGATAGCCTTATCTACAATCAGCAGAACGGCACTCATCACCTTGTCGCCATTCTGCCACGGAGTGCTCAACAGCAAATCAGGCCCATCAGCCGCAACAATCTCACCAACCGCTTTATGGATTGCCTGGATAAAGCTGGGCTTGAGCACCAGATCTTCCGGTGGGTAGCCGGATGTTACCAACTCACCCATCAGGACAAGATCCGCCCCACGCCGACCAGCTTCAGTGCGCGCGGCTAATATTTTTTTTGTGTTACCCGTCACATCACCAACGACTGGATTGATAACAGACAAAGCAAGATTGAAGTTATCCATAGTTAAAGGCTCCAGCTATTCTTGGCAAAGTCATGGCGCAGATAATCAAGAACCCACTCACGGCCAACTTTGGTACGCAAATTGTATGAATTTGTCCCCACTTCAGCAAACCCGAGGGTTTCGGATTTGGCAAAGAATGGCTCCATCTCGCCAGGCACATGCGAGCCGGTGCCAATACCAGCGAGCGGTGCCTTTGCCAGTGAAAAGATCTTGCATTTGTCGGCCGAGAAACCAGAGGACGCAAAGATATCAACAAAAGACGCACCCGCCTGATTCAACTGCTCACGCATATGAAAGACTGCCGCAACAGAAACGCCTTTGCCATAAAGATTCTTCTGCTCAGATGGCGAGAGGTTCATCTGCAGCATGTGCGGCGCGTTACGTTTAATCACTTCAAGTGAGCGCTGCTCATCCAAGCCCTCCATATAACGGGTACCGTGCGTGTCAAGACGTAATGACATACGCTGCCCTGGTGCAATGGCATTAAACCAGCGCGCCACCTCAAGTGTATCTGTCACTTCTTTACCGAAAAAATCTGGCAGGATTACTAGTGGCACCTCTGGAAATTCAGCACGAAACATCTGGGCTGCCGCCAGCGTTGACCCAGCATAATTGATCAGTGCGTGCGGCATAGTCCCTATACCGCTTTTTTTATTGAAATAAGGCGAAGCCTCATCCGTCGATGTGCCAATATATCCTACAGCAGCAGGATTAACCGCCTGAGCTGCCGCACTCCCGCGCGCAGCCGCCGCCGCAAACAAGACGTGCGTACCCACCGGATCATGCCGGGCAGACATCTCGATAATCGGCTTATCAGGGTAAGACAGCACAATCTGCTTGGCAGATTCCTGCGCGCGCTGCAAATAGCCACCCAACTTATATGCCGGAATAGCCGGCACAATACGCTGCAATATGCCGGTCTCCAGCTCAGTCACAACAGATGATGGCCCAGAGTAATAAAGAACCGGCTGCTTGGCCGCGACCATCTCACCATCTGTCACCGGTACAAAAACATGAACTGGCGTCTTGGATACGCCAGTATCCGGCTGATACGATTTCTCGCCCTGCGGCGTGTTAATAACAACAGCAGATCCCTGCGCCAAACTCATCTCAACGATATAATCAAGTGCAGCAGCTGTATTGGCCTGCGTTTCAGCGCGGCTATAAACAGCCCATAGGCCATTCTTGTCGCCATTGCGCTCGGCAATCGCGCGCGTCCGTGAAAAATACTTGTCAGTCGTGGCCCGGAGCTGGTCGACAAGCTGAGAATTGGATAAAGACATGGGATTTACGGCCAAAACCGTCATTTTGCTCTCCTTCTTATCGCCTGCTGGCGATAGACATTAGCGTTTACAAATTCGCATAATCAGCGGCGCTGATTTGCTTCTATGCATTGAGACTAGGCCTGTTTTTGGGGGAGATCAACCCCCAAATTTACCAGAATTTATAAGCTATTTACCCGTGCTACGCAGACGGTCGACCTTGAGTTGCTCGGCAATCAAGAAGGCCAGCTCAATACCTTGCGACCCATTCAGGCGCGGGTCACATGCGGTAATATAGCGCTCACCCAAACCTGAAGCTGTAATTTGCTGGCCACCGCCAATGCACTCCGTTACATTCTGCCCGGTCAGCTCAAAATGCACACCGCCTGCGTGGGTTCCCTCGGCCTGATGCACCGCGAAGAAATCTTTCACTTCCTGCAAGATCGCATCGAAGTCGCGGGTCTTGAAGCCATTCTCGGTCTTGATGGTATTGCCATGCATCGGGTCACAGCACCACACCACCTTGCGTCCTTCACTCTGCACACGGCGAATGAGCGATGGAAGATGTGCGGCAGCTTTACCCGCCCCCATACGGCTGATCAACGTAATGCGTCCAGCCTCATTAGCCGGGTTCAGCGCATCTAGCAGCACCATCAACTGATCAGGGTCAGACGTTGGGCCACATTTAATACCGAGCGGATTTTTTACACCACGCAGAAACTCTACATGCGCCCCATCTGGCTGGCGGGTACGATCCCCAATCCACAGAAAATGAGCACCCACATCGTACCAATCACCCGTCGTACTATCGACACGCGTAAGCGCTTGTTCATACGGCAGCAGCAGAGCCTCGTGACTGGTATAAAAATCAGTCTCCCGAATTTCACGCACATTATCACTATGCAGCCCCATCGCATTCATGAAGCTGAGACACTGTCCAATCTGGTCAGCCAGATGTGCATATTTCTCACCAGCCGGGCTACTCTCAATAAAGCCCAACGTCCATTGATGCACGCGATGCAGATCAGCATAGCCACCTTGCGCAAAGGCACGCAGTAAATTAAGCGTAGCTGCACTTTGGTTATAGGCTTGCACCATTCGTTCCGGATCTGGCACGCGCGCCTGCGCCGTAAACTCAGGGCCATTAATAATGTCTCCCTTGTAACTCTCAAGTGAAACACCATCAATCGTCTCGATATCCGAGCTGCGCGGCTTAGCAAATTGACCAGCGATACGGCCGACCTTAACCACTGGCATGGCTGCACCAAAAATCAGGATAACAGCCATCTGCAACAACACACGGAAGCTATCACGAATATTCTGCGGATGAAACTCGGCAAAGCTTTCGGCGCAGTCACCGCCCTGCAGGAGGAACGCTTTACCATCAGCAACCTCAGCCAGCGCAGCTTTCAGCTTGCGCGCCTCGCCAGCAAATACCAACGGGGGGTAATTGCGCAGGCGTTCGACCGTGACATCCACCTTTGCCTGATCGGGATAAACCGGCATATGTTTGGATGGCTTTGATGCCCAGCTATTAGGTGTCCACACTGATGACATAAAAAACTCCTATTTATCACTCACAGATTTCTCAACCGGCGGCGCCACCCCTAAAGATTTCCAGCGCCACATAACCAGTAAAAGCGCAATAAAAAACGCCACAACATGAAATCCAACCATTACAAATGCCACATGATATAAACCTTCACTTCTCAGCAGGCGCGTAAAGCGAAATGGGTTAAATTCATACGGCAGGAATGGCAATACAAATATATAAAAGCTAACCAGGCACATAAAGAACGGGATCGAACTCTTCACTTCATTACGCAAATATACAAAGGCATGCGCCAAAGCAAAATCGCGCAGAAAGAATATTGCAATAGTCATGACGGCCATCGAAACAAAAAAAGTCTGCGGCCTTGTAAAGAAAAATGCCATAAAACATGTAGCTATAAGTCCAACCAAGCCTACACCAACTGCAAAAACCCAAGATGGCATGACATTGAAAGCAACCCTCAATTGACGTGTATGATACGCAATCAAAACACGGCGATAGACTTGAATATTGAGAGGCTGATAGAAAATGAGACCCAAGGCGACAGCAAAGTTACTGGCGGACATAGTCAATAACAAGCCGACCACTGGACTCGACCAATCAACCACTGGACTCGACCAATCAACCACTGGACTCGACCAATCATATGACTTCTCTATAATCCCCGGAATAAAACCAAGAAAAACTGCAGTATTAAAAACAAGGAACATTAGCACCGGACTATTTGTCGTCTTGTGGCGCATATTGCTGCGCAGGACTGAAACAGCCGCATAAAATATCCAGGCTGTATATGCAAATGTGAGCGCAAATATAAACTGACCCGGATGCCAATTTATCCATACCCATTTTATTCCCTCAGATGTTCCAGTCAATGCATGCGCCATCGAAAGAGGCCCTTCAGCGTCGACAACAGCGCTATACAAGGCGTAAAAATAGCCTGCATAAAACGTACCTGTGACAGTTGGAACGATACTAGAAGTGGACGCCCCATCACGCTGAGATCTGATATATGACGTACCTATAGACAAAGAAACGAGACTACCCACAAAAACTGAGAAGTAAAAAGCTGACCAATTAATATCTTTAGTCGCCTCAGCCCCCATAGTGAGTAATATAATGTGGCCAACTTTAAAGACCGCAAGTACATACCAGCCGTATAAGGAGGCCCCCGCCCATTTACCGAGTAAAATATAGACGGGATTGAGCGGCGACATCCGCTGAAAATCCCATGTACGATCTTTAATTTCAGTCGATACAACTGTTGAGACTGGTAAAATAACCAGCAGCACTGCGGCTGCAACCATAAACAAATAAAATGGCTCTAATTCGATATGCTGATAAGACGACATTGTAAATAAGAACAAACCTAAAATTACAGTCGGTAACAATAAAGCGACCGGATTGAGTATACCCCATGCATAACGACGAAATTCCGGATTCGATAAGATCATTTTAGCGCCCCTTCGCCTGCTGGATGCTTCTCATATACTTTTGCTCAATATTTTCGGCTATTGGCGTGAAAGAACAAACCGGAACACCTGCACCAATCATATCTGCAAGCAGGCGAGCCTGCCCCGACAGCCCAGATGGCATAGATAGAGTCAAAGACAGCTCTTGATGCTCAACTATTTGCGCGCGATCTGTCAGACATGACCAATCATTGTGAGGTTTAGCAAGACGAATGAGCACGTGCTGCTGAGCCAACTGATGCGCCCCAAGCGGCTCATGAGAAATGATAGTACCAGCAGCAATTGTTAGCATATGCGTACAATATGTCTCAAGCTCAGTGAGAATATGAGAGGATACAATAATGGTAGCCCCACCGGCACATAAGCGGCGCACAAGCGCAGACAGCTCGATGCGTGCATCTGGGTCTAAACCTGAAGCTGGTTCATCTAGCAGAATAAGATCTGGAGAATGGATTAGCGCTTGTGCAATACCAACACGCTGCCGCCAACCGCGCGACAGAACGCCAGCCCGATCATTCAGCCTATCCTCTAATCCAATTTCAGCAACAATACGGTCAACCCATTCCTTTTCCTGACGATGGTCAGCCCCACGCATAGCCGCACTATGCTGTAGACACTGGCGAACCGTAAGCTTGTTATACAGACCAAAAGAGTCATGGAGATAACCAATTCGGCTATATACCGCGCGCGTATCATCATCTACGCTAAACCCGCCGACTAGAACACGGCCACTTAATGGAGTTTCCAACCCGGCCAGGCAGCGCAAAAGCGTAGTCTTGCCAGCACCATTTGGCCCAACAAGAGCGGTCACTGATTGTGCAGGAATTTTAAAAGAGACGCAGTCAAGCGCCCGTCGGCCAGGATAATCAAAAACAAGATTGTCAGCGACGACGTCAGGCACAGCAACCCCATAAACAGGCAAGAACACTGGCCTGAACTATAGAATAGTTCAGGCGCAGCGGCAATTACCTAACGGTAGTGTACACAAACGAATGCGGTTTAACGGCGCGTACCTTTGCCAGCATGCAAGGGTTTGGGCTGCGGACGGCCCTTACCCTCGGCCAGACGCTTGCGCTTCTGGAAAGACTGGCGCTTTTGCCCAAACGGACGATCACCAGCAGTCGAACCGGCCTTCTTATCCCACGGCTTGTCTGTACTGCGATCGGGCGCATCTGCAAAATCAGCAGCGCTCATGCGCGGTGCACGGGCCTTGGACTTGAGGTTGAACGAGCCAGGGCGGTCTGTGCGCTCAGACGAACGCGCACGCTCCGGACGATCAGCCAGCGGTGCACGCACATCACGATCCTGACGCGCCGGGCGATCTGAACGATCACTGCGCTGTGGACGATCCGAACGTTCAAAACGATCACTACGTTGCGGACGATCTGAACGCGGCGCACGATCGGAACGATCATATTGAGCCGCGCGCGGCGCGCGATCCGAACGATCACTACGCTCAGGATGCGCACTACGCGCCGGACGGTCTGATGACTGATCAAGCGCACGATCCCAGCGTTGATACTGGCCCGAACGCGGAGCGCGCGGCGCTTCAGCTTCGGCACGGTCACGCACATCATTGCGCTCTTCACGTACAGCGCGTTCGTTGCGGTGCGGGCGGCTTGGCTTTTCATAGCGATTACCAGACGAGTGAGCACCTGAAGGACGACGGCCCGACTGACGACGCGCAATTTCCTCTGCTTCTTCGCTGGTGGCGGCTCGGTTGGGCTTGCCAGCTTCCTGAACCTGCGGCGGCGGGATGACAAACCCACTTGATGCCGGACGATCCGCAACCGGAATCTGCTGACGGGTCAGCTTTTCAATGTCACGCAGCCACTTTCTCTCTTCACTATTATCACATAGTGAAATGGCAATACCGTCCTTACCGGCACGGGCTGTACGGCCAATGCGGTGCACATAAGTATCCGGCTCGTTCGGCAAGTCATAATTAATGACGTGTGTAACATCATCAACGTCAATACCACGAGCTGCAATGTCGGTTGCGACCAGAACACGGGCCTTGCCGCGTTCAAATTCACCCAGCGCAGCCTGACGCGCGCTTTGCGACTTGCGGCCATGCATGACGCTAACCTTGATGCGCGCCTTTTCCAGCAGACGGGCAATCTTGTCTGCCCCGTGCTTGGTGCGGCTGAACACGATGACACGCTCAAAACCCGGCTGCGCCAACAGGTCGATCAGCACTTCGCGCTTTTCACCCTGCGGCACATGAATAACGGTCTGCGCAATGCGCTCAACCGGCGTAGCCACCGGCGCAACCTCTACATGCACAGGGTCGTGCAAAATGGTCTTGGCCAGCTGCGCAACTTCCTTCGGCATGGTGGCCGAGAAGAACAGCACCTGCTTGGTGGGCGGCAAGCTCTTGGCGATACGCTTGATGGCCGGCATAAAGCCGATATCCAGCATACGGTCAGCCTCATCGAGCACGAAATGGTTAATGTAGCTGAGATCGATCAGCTCCTGCTCCTGCAGATCTTCCAGACGGCCTGGGGTCGCGATAATAATATCAACACCACGGCGCAGATCGTTCACCTGGCGATCCTGCGACTGGCCACCGACGATCAGCATCGAGCGCAGCTTAACAGCTGTGCCAAATTGGCGAACGGTTTCAAGGATCTGGATGGCGAGTTCACGCGTCGGCGCCAGAATGAGCGCGCGCGGATTTTTACCCGCCTGCGAGGGTGTAGTGGATAGATGCTGCAAAATCGGCAGCGTAAAAGCGGCCGTTTTACCGGTACCGGTCTGCGCGAGGCCAAGGATGTTATGACCCTCCAGCGCGGGGGCAATGGCCTGCTCTTGAATAGGGGTCGGCGTGCTGTAGCCAGCACGGGTGAGAGCTGCGAGAATTTCTTCCCGTAGATTTAGATCTTTGAAAGTCGGGGTCATG
>Ga0255210_1000697_pt1 | contig 11430 bp, 12 predicted proteins | sample Miss_Yuk_RepA_8d_FD_188422 | JGI IMG/M metagenome (GOLD analysis project Ga0255210, IMG submission 188422) | Freshwater microbial communities from Mississippi River, Louisiana, United States - Miss_Yuk_RepA_8d | ecosystem: Environmental > Aquatic > Freshwater > River | place: USA: Louisiana...
CGGTGGGGCCAAAGGTCACGCATCCCTTCTGGCAGTCGATCTCACCCTTGACCAGGCCGGCGATGATGGCGTTCTGCGCTTCAATCTTGGCGTCAACGACGGCATCTTTTTCGATGCAGAGGTCGGCACCGTCAAGGGCGATGGTTCCCTCGAAGCTGCCTTGCACGATGTAGCTGCTCGTGCCAGTGATCGTTCCTTTGAACGAGACTCCTGCCGGGATGCGACCGCGCGAATGATCCGCTTTGGTCAGAGAGGCCGGCGGTTGGAGCACAGATGCTTCGCGTACTGGGGCCACGCGCAAGATGGAAGGCACTGCACCCAATGGAGGGCTCTGGTCAGTCGGAGTTTCGTCAAGGACGACAGATTGGGTGTCTTCAAGCGGGTAGGCCGGGGAGACGGCGTTCATGGGGAGGCTCCTTCAGTGAGATTGCGGGATGGGAGTGACGGGCCTGTCGGCCCCTGGGTTCTGCTCGCTCGGCTTGGAGGCGATCCACTGGCTGATCGACTCCAGATGCTGTTGAGGCGTATGACGCTGCGAAAGCTCGCTGATGGCATCTGCAATGGCGTTGACCATGGTCTCGCTCAGCAGTGTGGTGCCATAGAACTTTTTTGCCGTCGCCTTGGTCACCCGCGCCAGGTAAGGCAGGTCACGCAGTTGGATCACGTGGGAGTTGGCCGTCTGGTCCAGCTCCAAGCTCTCTTCGGTCAAGACCGTGTACTGGGTGGCATGGATGCCCTTGAGCTCTTCCAGGAGATAGCGAACCTTGAACCCGCCCTGATCGACAGGGTCTCGAACCGGGTCGATGGTTCCATCTGCGCGCTCGATCCACCATTCATGCACACCATTGCCGCCCTCGGTCTTTTTCGAGCGCAGACGGCCGTTGCTCCAGCCCTTGACCTCGAAGACGATGATGCCGGTCCTGCAGACGAAGATGATGTCGTACTCACTGGTTTCAGGGCCTCGAACGGTGCCTGTGGGCAGGATGACGTTGGACAGGATCCGCCCTTCCGGGAACTGAAGCCCAAAGGTCTCGACGACTGCTGTGTATGCGCGTGCCTCGGAATCGTTGCAGACCCGTGACAGGCCCGGGTTGGGTGAAAGCGCGTGGTTCATTTGGATTGCATCCTTGGTAATGGAAATGAGTTTCCACTGAATTTGGACTGACGCAAATTTGAATCAGCGCGCTTGGATGTACCAATTCAATCTCCGAGTCATGCGCGCTTGAGGTGTGCAGGTGATGCCCGGTTAGGGGGATAGCCAAGATCTCTCAGAGTTATCCACAGGCCGAGTTCGACCTGGACCGGACAAATTTGTCCGGTCCAACTCTTTGAAGAAGCAGGCACTACTTTGGCGACGTTCCGGCGTTGGGACGACAAAGCTACCGGCTGAATCCTTGTCCGCTGTGCTCGTGTGAAGACTCGGCACCTCCATCTGAAAGACGCGATTTCGGTGCAAGGTTTCGCGCTTCCGAGCGCAGTTTGAAGTCTGATCATCGAGCGCATGCTTGATGCAGGCCGACTCCAATCGATCATTGCCAATTCCCTGAAACCGATCGCCGGGATCATGGAAGACAAGACCGTCACCGAAATCATGGTGACGGCTGATGGCCGTGTCTGGATTGAACGTCGGGGTGCAATCGAGCGTTCCGAAGTTGTCCTCGGAGAGACCGATCGCCAGTTGGCGATCATCGCGGTGGCCAAGTACACCGGTGCAGAGGGCAGGTCGACTGGCAAAGACGTCAAGGCAGGCACAAAGGACGCCGTCGTCTCAACCGGCGTGGGGGCACTGCGCTTTGCCGGCGCCATCAAAGGGGTGGACTCTAGGGGGACCACCCTTGCCATCCGCAAGCACCTGGACCCAGAAGAGCGCCCGACGCTTGAGCAACTGATCGAGTGGAACATGCTGTCGCGTGAGACGGCCGATCTGCTGGTCCGAAAGATCATTCACGAGCGTCAGAACTGTGTTTTTGCGGGCCCGACCTCGGGCGGGAAGACCACGCTCGCCAATGCTGTGCTCATGCACCTGCCCGGCAACGAGCGCATAGGCCTGATTGAAGACGCCCGTGAGATGGCTCTTCGGGTGGAGCACAAGAACTGCTACCTGGCCGCCCCTGAGTCCGGACTGACCGCCAAGATCCTCGTGCAACACGCCATGCGCGAGCGATATGACCGCCTCATCCTCTCCGAGACCCGAGGTGACGACACATACGACTTGCTCCGGGCACTCTCTTCTGGCCACAACGGATCGGTCACCACCCTACATGCCTCATCTGCAGCTGGAGCGCTGAGCACGCTCGAACTGCTGTTCCAGATGTCGCTTCCCTCTGGCGTGCAGATGTCGCCTGCCGCGTCTCAGCGCTACATCGCCGCCTGCATCAACCTGGTCGTTTTCTGCTCTCGCTCCTACGTCCGCCAGCCGGACGGCAGTGAGAAGAGTTTCCGTCGCGTTTCCGAAATCCTCACCGTCAAAGGAGCAAACAATGGTGAATACGAACTTGAATATGACTTCCGTGAAAGCTGAGGAGGGCCTCAGCTGGTCGCGGGTCATCCGTTGGTTCCTGGTGCCGACGCTGGTGCTGGCGGCCTTCTACATGCCGGCTGCTTTCGCCCAGGACGGCGGCGCAGCTGCGCAGGGCCTTTGCAAGTTTGCCGGGTTCCTCAAGCAGATCGCGACGGTGGCGGCCATCATTGGTCTGATCTTGTTCGTCTTGAACTCCTTCTTCATGAAGTCGAGCGTCGTGGGCGACATCATCATGTACATCATCATCGGCTGCGTGATCATGGTCGCCGGACCCTATCTGATCACGCTCACGGGCCTGACGACCAACTGCTCGCTCTGACCCGCCGTGAACGAGAACGAGTCTGAGATCGCCGATTACCCCGCGCTGCGTAGGCCACGACTGGCTGCAGGTGTCGGGGCGAAGACGGCCACCATGATCTGGGCGTTGACCGCCTTGATTGGTGTCGTTGTCGGCATGCCGTGGGGCCTGACAGCCATTCCGGTTGCTGCCGTCATCCATGGTGGGCTGACGTGGTTCTTTCGCAAGGACCACCAGATCATGGCCCTCTATCTCGTCCACGAGATCGTCCCCAACAACCTACACGCGGGCACTCCGTGCCACGGTGAGGTGTGGATGTCGCGTCCTCGTGGATTTGGCAACGGCGTACCGCTGAACTGACCACCGTGACTATTTCCACTCTATCCAGGCTGCGTGCCAGAAGTCCTCTGAAAGCTGACGACGGAAAACTGTCGGAACAGATTCCCTGGATGGTGCATGTCACTCCTGATTTGGTGCTGTGCAAGGACGGAAGCCTCCTTGCTGCCTTCGAGTTCAATGGTGTGGACATCGACGAGGACAGCGTCCACAGGCTGCAACAGTGCATCAAGGAGATGCAGCAGTCCATGGACAAGTTCGATGAGCGGTTCTACATCTGGTTCGTGACGGACAAACGGCTCAAGGAGGAGGTTGATCGTTGGGATGGTCTTGAAAGCAACGAGGTGGTCAGCATCCTCAATGCCATGCAGGACAAGACCTACCAGAGCAAGCAGGTCTACACCCTCAAGACGTACGCGTTCATCCTTTTCACTGGTGATACCGGCGTCTATGCGTTCATGGAGAACGTGCGCCGCAAGATGAGCGAAGAGGGCGTCAATTTCAGCTTGGCCGTCCTCTCCAGCTTGAATCCCGCGAGCAACGTTCGATCGGCAGTTCTTCACGACGCCCGACAACTTGACTCGAACATAGAGATCGCACAGGAAACGATCTCCTCCTTTGTAGCCGCGCACACCATCGCGTCGTTCAAGCGTCTGAGCGGCTGGGATATGGACACAGCACTGCTGCGTATGGCTTCACCGACCTTGGGCCATTCCAGCCGGGTCGAGCCCAGTCCGGGCAGCATGCTCGATGCGACATTGGCAACCTCCGACCTCAAGATTGGGCGAGAGGTATTTGCGGTGCAGGGATCAAACCGGGCCATGTACGGGACGATCGTCTCCCTCAGTGGCTACCCCGGCAACACGGAGACCATGGTGAGGTTGCTGGCCACGCCAGCAGAGTTTCGTCTCACCCATGTGCTCCACTGCATGAGCTACGACCACGCGCGGGCCATCGTGGATGAGCACGGGCGGTACTACCGTATGACGCAGAGTACGCTGTCCCAGCGGGTGGCAGCGTTCCTGCGAGGCGTTGAACCCGAGGTGGACCCGGGCAAAGCAGATCTCTATGCAGAGTGTGTGGAGGCCATGCGTCGCCAAACGGCAGAGCAGCTGGGCTTCTCGATGCACTCGGTCTCGATCACCTTCTACGGGGAGACAGCACAAGCCGTTCAGCAGGTGACTTCAAGTGTCCTGCGCGAAATTGGCGGACTACCCCAGATACGCGAGCGACTGGGCCTCAAGGCAGCCCTGCTATCAACACTGCCCGGCCAATGGGCTCACAACAAGCGGCTGATGCTGGCCAACAACCAGATCATCAGTCACATGCTTCCCACCGTCGGGATCTACCCTGGCAGCCCAACGTCCGAGCATCTGAGCGCAATCTATTCTCGGCCGACGCCGCCCTTGGCGACGTTCACGTCGCGCTTTGGCACAGAAGTTCATTTCGACCCCTTCGTCAAACAGGTCGGGCACTCTCTGCTGGTGATGCCGACCGGCGGTGGCAAGACCACCTTCGTGAACTACTGCCTGGCGCAGTTCAGTCGCTATCCCGATGCCCAGGTGGTGATCTTTGACCGTGACCACTCTTGCCGAATCATCACCAACCTGGTGGGCGGCACTCACATGGATTTGCGCCGCGGCATGAAGCTCAATCCCATGGCGCACATCCGCGAGAGCGAGCTTGAGCAGATTCAGGCGCGGGAGTTCATCATCCGCCGCGTGGAGGAGGGTGGCGAGCGACTCACGGCCCAGGATCGGGCTGATATCTTCGAGAAGATCAAGGCTGTCGCCGACTCTGAGCACCAGGAGGTAAGCCTCAACACAGTCTGGTCACTGCTTAGCTCAGACATTCAGGTCAAGCTGCACGAGTGGGTGGAGAACGGCCCCTACGGCTACTTCGGCAGCAACGAGGACCACTTCTCTCTCTCGCGGTGGACCTGTATCGAGATGAAGGAGATCATGAAGGTCGACCGCCTGGGTCGGGCCTTCCTTGACCATGCGTTCACCTCGATTTCCCGGATGCTGACCGGCAAGCCGACCTTCATCTACGTGGAGGAGGCCAGCTTCGCGCTGTCCAACCCAGCCTTTCTGGCGGGCATCGATGAGTGGCTCAAAACATTCCGGAAGAAGAACGCCTTCGTCTGGCTGACGGTCCAGTCGCCCGAGTCAGTGACGGGTGTGGACAGTGAGGCCATCCGAGCCACGCTGACCGACAACATTCCCAACATCTTGCTGGGCGCCAACCCGAAGCTGGAGAGCCATCGCACGCTCTACCGTCAGATCTTTGGCCTCACCGATGACCAGGTCAGCATGATCAAAGGCCTGCGCCCACAACGCGATTACTTGCGAATTGCCGGCAACATTTGCCGCGTTCTTCGCACCAACTTCGGCCAGGATACCTTGGCCTTGATCCGATCAGAACCCAAGTACCAGGAACTGCTGGACACGGTCATGGCCTCCGGTGATCCCAACTGGAGAACCGAGTACATCAAGCAAGCCACAAGGATCTGAACATGAGCACGCGTCGCACATTTCTCTCAGCTGCAGTCGCCCTTTACGCCAGCAGCGTTGGCATCGTCGCACGGGCCGCCGGTATTCCTGTCATCGACGTCTCCAACCTCTCCCAGAACCTGATCACTGCCATCGAGTCCACGACCTCGACTGTCATTGAGGGCAAGCAGTTGATCGAGGACATCAAACAGACGATGAATGACTTCCCGCTGATCGACCAGCTCAGCAAGTCCAAGGAGCTGGGACAGCTGATTGACATCATCAAGGCGGCCCAGAAGCTCAATGGCGCTTTGCGTGATGCGAAGTCCACATACGACCACATGGGCAGCGCCTTCGCGACCAGTCGATTCACATCATTCATGGCGTTTCTCGAAGATATCGATCGGCGCAGGAAGGTCGGTGACGACTCCGCCAAGCATCTCTACGACTCCGCCAAGCTCGCCGAGGATCAGGTGGCCAAAGCTTTCGAAGCTCACCAGTCAATCACCGCTGGAATGCCCATGATCTCGGGGGTGACACAGGCAGTGCAGGCAACTGCCAACTCCGTAGGGGTACTCATTCAGCAGCAGCAGGCTGTGCTGGCCATGATGTCGGCGTCTGCCCGTGATACCGGCAAAGAACGTCAGCGCCAGTATGACGAGCGTGCCAAGCGAGAGGAAGCGTGGAGGAAGTCGGAAGAGGACAAGGCCAAGAACTTCCAGAACGACCTCAACATCTTCAACAGCCTGGGGAAGTGATGCGAAGCAGTCCACGCGGCATTTTTGTCGCACTGTTGGCTACAGCAGCGCTGTTCCCGGTGGCGGCTCATGCAGCCGAGAGCTCGGAGACCTTGGTGCTGGTTGCCAAGGCCATGAAGGATGTCATCAATGCCGTGATAGGCAAGGAGTTCGCCGACAAGGTCAAGAACGCTGCCCTGGCGCTGTCCGGCAATGTCTCAGGTGTGGCCCTCGCGCTTGCCGGGGTACTGACCCTCTTGAGCCTGATCTGGGGGGTAATGCTGGCGATGCTGGAGAAGAAGTCGGTGGTGACGGCGGCCTTTGAAGCACTGCTCTTTGGAGTGATTGCAGCTGCACTGATCAAGAGCTTTTCGCTACTGGCGAACACCGTCTATGACATTGCAATGGCTGTCCTCAACGCGGTTGGTCTCAATGTTGGGGAAACGTTCGTCGACTTCGTCAAATCCATCTTCGATCCGGTCGGCAAGATTTTCCAGTCGATTTCCGATCAAGCTGAGTGGACGTGGGCGTTTGCGGATGTCCTGGTTGATGGCATTTTTGCGATGCTCATCCTACTGGTCGCGGCGTGGTTCCTGATCCAGGCAGCCTCATCGATCATGGGCGTTTTCATCATGGGTCCCATCTTTGTGGGAGTGGGGATGGTCATTGGTCCCCTGATGTGCGCCACGCTGGCCAGTGGCTACACCAGGCAGTGGTTCTCACAGTGGCTGAATTTCCTCGTCGGAGCATCCTTTCTCACGGTCACCGCGGTGGTGGTGATGAAGCTGCTCACCGGTGTCTTTGAAACGGCTTTCACCTCCATGGGTGGGGGCAAGTCATCTGCTGTGGCCCTGGGCGTAGCCATGATCGCCGCCGGTCTGAGCAAGCTTTTCGAGGCCATTCCGAACATCACCGATGCGATCTTCCCTGGCCGCACGGGCGCTGGGTCTGCCATCAACACCAAGGCCATCGGGGCAGCAGCCAATCCGGTCAACCACGGCAAAACGGCCGCGAGCGGTGCGACGTACAGCTACCAGAAGGTCAAGGGCGTCTCCAACGCCATATCGAATTTCCTGAAGTGACAGGGCCCAGTCCCTTCGATACGACGCGGTTCTTGAGGTATTGAAATGAGAGGTTTGAATATGAAACGGATCTATCTGGTGGCTCTTGCAGCGGTTGCGCCGACTGTGTCTATGGCGCAGAGCAAGATCCAATGCGTTCAAGGCGCTGATGGGCAGTACCAAGCCGCCCTGATCTGGCAGAACACCCTGGGCGTAGAACGCGCGAATGCCATCTGCAGGATGAATGCGCCCGTACCCGTCCAGGCCGTGCATGCCACGAGCGAGCAGAAGGCAGACGTCGCCACCATCTCTGGATCGAGGTTTGACTCCGCCGTCTACGAAAAGGCCGGGCAGAAGGCAGCAAGTTCGGCTTCCTCCGCCCGGGTGACTGCCCGGATGGAGCCCACACCGAAGCAGCCGGAATCGAAGGCACCAGCGCAGACCCAAGAAGGTGTTTCTTCTGACTACGTGCAGATGTGGTGAAGCGGCTGGCACCAGATCGATCAATCCTCCCGACGGCATAGCGAAAGAGCAATCAAGACATGAAGCATTCAAAGTCAGACGCGGCCGTCCCATTCAGAGAATCGTGACATGGCAGTCAAGAAGTCACCCATAGACCACGTTCCCGGCCCCATGGAAGAGGCGGCTACGCGCATGTACTACGAACGTGGGTCGGCAGTCGCTGTTGAGAAGGGCGCGTGGAAGATCACGGCATTGGCCAGTATCACGGTCTCGGCGCTGGTTTGCTCTGCCCTGGTCGCTGTCATCTTGCAGCAGAAGGTGCATGTGCTTCAGGTGGCCAAGGACACCAGCGGTGCACTGCAGGTTGTTGGGGAGGCCCAGAAGTTCCAGGCTGACGAGGACACAAAGATGGCGTGGGCCTCCAGCTATGCGGCGCTGCTCACCGAGATCACGCCGGCTATCTGGCAGCGCAATGTTGAGCGACTTCAGTCCCTGTCCGTTGGTGTTGCGGTGGATCAGGTCAAGGACTATCTGCAGAAGGCCGAGAACAACCCACCTCAGATGTTGTCGCGCTTCCCGCTGTTCGTGCGCGAGTACAAGCGCTACACGGTCAACAAGGTGGCCGACAACACCTATCTCATTCGATATGAACTGACCTCCCGACCGGCCGCGAATGTGGCACCGGTGGTCAAGACCTACGCCATGACCATCACGCTGGCCAACGTCGGTCACCGCTCGCGCGAGGATGTATTTCGCAATCCGGCGGGCCTTGCCGCCATGAACTTCAGCATTTCCGAGGACAACAAGTGAAAATGATCCGCTACACCCTGGCCGCCGCACTGGTCGCGTTGTCATGTGCAGCGCACGCACAGAAGGTGGCTGCCATCACCGTGCCCACGCCTGGAAATCTTGACAGCCGCGTGGTGACCTTTGCCTACACGCCAGATGTCGTTTACAAGCTCAATGTGACGGTGGGCATGCACACTCACATCGCACTGGCACCGGATGAGGAGCTGATTGAAGTTCCGCGGATCGGTGACAAGGTTCGCTGGCGAATCGAAGGCAACGAGAAGAACCTCTACATCAAGGCCACTGTTCCTGACACGGTCACATCCCTGAGCCTGGTCACGGACAAACGTACGTACCAGTTCGAGCTCAGCGCCACATCCAAGCCGTCTGAACGGATCCAGAAGGCTGTGTTCTCCTATCCTGATCAGGAGGAGGAGTTCCGCATCCGCACTGACGGCAAGGTCAAGGCAGAACTCGCTGCTGCAGAGGCTGCAACGAAAGAGCAGGCATCCCACAACCTCAGCGCGGAAGCACTTGATCCCTCGCAACTGCACTTCTACAAGGTGCATAGCTCCGATCCGGACCTGCAGCGTCTCCATGCCTATACCGATGGTGTCCGGACCTGGATGCGCATGCCACCGGGGATTCAGGATCTTCCTGCTGTGTTCATGGTGGAGGCGAACGAGCGCGGCAGCGAGAGCCTGATGCCCGTGAACTATACGGTGGCTGACCGAAAGAGCATTCGGGATCGGGATGTGGTGATCATCGACCGCGTCCATCCCGTCTGGGTTCTGCAGATCGGAAAGCGAGTACAGGTTCGGGTAACCAAGGACTGAGGCCATGAGCAACCGCAGACGCATGCCATCAGCCCAGACCAATCCCCTCGACGATGAAGATCTTGTCGATCCCGGCCGGGGCGGCGCAACATTTGAGGCAGACGGCGACATTGAGGACGCCCGTCTGCAAACGGGAATGCCAGCGCGCAACTTGCGCAACGTGGCTGTGGGTGTAATGGCCATTGGCTTGACCGCCTTCCTTCTTTGGCCAAGCACAGGGCAGAAGGTGCAGCAGGAGGTTCCTGAACCTCAGCCGACCGACCTCGTGGGAGATCTCGTTGACAAGTTGCAGCAGGTTCCCCCGCCAGTCGCGCTGCCGGAGTACCCAGAGACGCCAGCGCCCACCCCAGTGGTCCAGGCCAGTCCTCCTGCCGTTGATGAACGGGTCGAACTGGCGCTGATCTCCCCGATGGCTGCTACGGATGTCGAGTTGCGCACGGCAGGTCAACAGAAGGCCCAGCCCAAGACCACGACCAACAATGAACTGGAGTCCGTTCAAGCCTTGCTGGCCGAGCAAAGACAGGCCAAGAACGAGGCACTTGCGCGTCATGCCAAGCTGGTTGAGACCGTTGCCGCTGGGGGTGGTCCTGGTGGTTCCCCTGGCGGGTTCTTTGGTGGCGGCGCATCCATGGGTGCAGGCCAGGCTCGCAGCGCGGAGCATCGCATGTTCCTTGAGGGGTATGCTGGCAATGGCGACATTGGGCAAGCAACCCAACTGCAGGCGGCTCGCATCGCGCCAACGCTCTACGAAGGCACGATCATCCGCACCGTCCTGACCCGTGCCCTGAACTCTGATCTGCCGGGAACGATCACCGCGCGCGTCACCTCCGATGTCTATGACTCTGTCTCTCAGCGCATCCTGCTTGTGCCCCGGGGGAGTGAGGTCACGTGCAGCTACGACTCGAATCTGATGCAGGGCCAGAGGGTGATTCTGGCCGCATGTACCCGTCTGAGGCTGCCCAACGGCAAGTCGTTTGCGTTGAGCGGAACCCCCGCGGGCAATCAGCAGGGGTCGACGGGCATACCCGCAGAGATCGACAACCACTTCCTGGAGATGTTCGGAACCGCGCTCATTGTTGGTGCCAGCTCCTACCTGCTTCCCTCCCGGGATCGCAACATCTCCATCGTCACTGGGTCCGAAGGGGGAAGCCAGACAGCTGGCAACATCATGGGATCTGCCCTGTCGCAGGTCATTCAGGCCACGATTGCCCGCAACATCCAGATCCCGCCAACCGGGACTGTCGAGATTGGCACGCCTTTCACCCTGACGTTGACCAAAGACGTCGAGATGGAGCCATACCTTGCTTCGCAGAGAGGGTATCGATGATGAGCATTCGCCTTTTCCTGAAAGCTGCAGGCATCAGCGCCGTCCTGGCCCTTGCGGGCTGTGCAACGCAGGAACGGGTCTACGAAGGGGTATCGTTTCTGACGGCGCCCGTAGACATCTCCAGCGCCTGGCTCAATGACCGTGGCGACCTTTATGTCGTCCCAGTCAAAGGGGTGGTCGTCGACCAGGTTGTCGATGCCACAGGCCAAGAGGTGCCATTCAGGCTGGACGGTTCTTACCTCCTGTTCCCAGCTGGAGCGATTTCCGGATCCTCGGAGCTTCGCTTTCTGATCGAGAAGCGTTGGCGCAGGTTGCCGTTGACCTTGCAAAGGAACGGGCGGAAGTCGGTGTGATCAGCAACCTTGCAGTCAATCCGGCACAGAGGCGAGAGCGGTTCGTGTCCTCAATCCGTCGACTGATGAAACGACGGGTCAAGCAGGCGATCGGGCGTCAGCTCAACGCCAAGAGGCAAGAGTCACTTGAGAAGACGCTGATCCGTGGTGCCGAGCGTGTCTGGGCGCTGGGCTACCATCTCGATGATGTAGCCAAACTCGACGTGCTGCATGTCAAT
>Ga0255210_1000703_pt1 | contig 11378 bp, 7 predicted proteins | sample Miss_Yuk_RepA_8d_FD_188422 | JGI IMG/M metagenome (GOLD analysis project Ga0255210, IMG submission 188422) | Freshwater microbial communities from Mississippi River, Louisiana, United States - Miss_Yuk_RepA_8d | ecosystem: Environmental > Aquatic > Freshwater > River | place: USA: Louisiana...
TTAATCAGATCAACAATTTCAGTATTTTTAGCTTTAAGCGCATATACAAGAGCCGTTAATCCATAACGATCCTTTGCTTTTAAATTTACTTTTGCGTCAATCAAAAGCTGAATCATTTCTTTGGATTTATTTTCTACAGCGTAATGAAGAATGGGTGTGCCATCAGAATCTTTACGATCAATATTAGCGCCGCTTTCTATAAGGATCTTAGCGACAGGTAAGCGATTTTTTTTAGTAGCCCAAGTCAGTGCTGTCCAACTATATTGATCTTCATAATCAATTTTTACACCACGTTTTATAAAGAGAGCTACGGCGTCAGCGTTACCTTCTCTAGCTGCATATATAAGCGGGCTACATTTGGACTTGTCTGTAATATTTGGATCGGCACCATGATCTAGTAATGTTTGAATTGTTTTAATGTCACCATTCTTGGCTGCGTACATTAAAACAGTTTGCCCAGCATCATTGGCGTTATTAGGGTCAATACCGCGCTTGATTAAAAGATCTACAGTCTCATGAAATCCTGATATAGCTGCCAATCCATATGCACTCCATCCATCGCTGTCTCTTATTTTAGGGTCTGCCCCATTGTCTAATAATAATTGAACTGATCGCACATAGTTTTTTTTAGCTGCAAACATTAATGCAGTCCAACCATTATTTTCTGTTGCATTCACTGCCGCACCTTTTTTAATCAAAAGCGCTATAATTTTATCCATGTCTTTTCTTGCAGCATACATAAGTGCTGTGACACCGTCCTCATCTTTTGTATTTGGATTACCGCCACTTTCCAAAATAGCACTTACTGTTTCAACATCACCTTTTGAGGCTGCCGTTAAAAGATAATTCACAGATTCTTCAGCATATGCAATTGAAGCAAAGAAAGAACCAATTAAAAGAAAAATGAAGAGATTTTTTTTATACAATTTTTATTTTTTTAATAAAGCTTGCATGGTAATGCCCATGTCTGCAGGAGATTTTGACATGCTAACACCGACCTTCTCCAATGCTTTGATTTTATCAATTGCAAGACCAGAACCTTGCGAAATAATAGCGCCTGCATGACCCATTCTTTTGCCTTCGGGAGCTGTAATGCCTGCAATATAACCTGCGATAGGTTTTTTAATATATTGTTTAATATATTCAGCAGCTGCTTCTTCATCCGAGCCGCCAATTTCACCGACTAGGATCATTCCCTTGGTATTCTTATCTTCCTCAAACATTTCTAAGCATTCAATAAAATTAAGTCCTTTGATAGGGTCTCCACCAATACCAACACATGTGCTTTGACCTAGCCCAAGCATAGTAGTTTGCTGAACAGCTTCATAAGTCAGTGTGCCTGATTTTGAAATAATACCAATCGATCCAGGCAAATGAATGCTGGCAGGCATGATACCAATCTTGCATTCACCAGGAGTAATAATGCCAGGACAGTTAGGCCCAATAAGTTTTGATTGATTAGCGCGTAAAGCTGCCTTCACATTAATCATATCTTGAATTGGAATACCTTCTGTAATGCATACAATAATCTCAATACCCTCTTCCGAAGCTTCGATAATTGAGTCTGCAGCATAAGCGGGAGGAACATAAATTACTGAAGCATTGGCACCAGTCATTTTAATTGCATCTCTTACTGTATTAAATACAGGTAAATTAAGGTGAGATGTACCGCCTTTGCCGGGCGTAACTCCACCTACTAATTTCGTGCCATATGAGAGCGCTTGCTCCGAGTGAAAAGTACCCTGTTTGCCAGTAAATCCCTGGCAAATTACTTTGGTAGATTTATTAATCAGAATAGACATTTATTTTTTTATAAGACTAGTCGCGATGGTTGCCGCTTCAGTAAGTGAATTTGCAGCTTTGATATTTAAGCCGCTTGATTGTAAAAGTTTTTTACCAGGATCAACATTGGTGCCCTCTAATCTCACCACAATAGGTATCTGAATACCAACCTCTTTAACTGCAGCAATAATGCCTTCCGCAATAATATCGCAACGCATAATACCGCCAAAAATATTAACTAAAACAACTTGCACGTTCTTATCATCAAGAATAATTTTAAAAGCTTTCGCAACAGTTTCAGCAGTTGCTCCGCCGCCAACGTCTAAAAAGTTTGCAGGCTCTCCACCGTATAGTTTAATAAGATCCATAGTAGCCATAGCAAGACCTGCGCCATTGACCATGCAGCCAATATTGCCATTAAGAGCAATATAGTTTAATCCAGCGTTAAAAGCCTCAGCTTCTTTTGAATCATTTTGTGACCAATCACGAAGTTCAGCCAATGTTTTTTGTTTGCAGAGCGCATTGTCATCGACTGTTACTTTGCAGTCGAGAGCAATTATTTTTTTATCAGAAGTAATCACTAGCGGATTAATCTCTAATAGCACTAAATCACTTTCAACAAAGACCTTAAAAGCACTTCGAGCAAACTTAACAAAATCATTAATCATTTCGATAGGCAAATCTAATGCAAAAGCAATATTTCGCGATTGAAAGTCCATGAGCCCGCTAATAGGACTACATAATTCTTTGATAATTTTTTCAGGATTATTTTTAGAAATTTCTTCAATTTCCATGCCGCCAGCAGAAGATGCAATGACAACAATTTTTTCTGATTGCCTATCAATCAATATAGAAAAATATAACTCTTTTTCGATCTCGCATGATTCTTCGATAAGAAGTGAACTAACAGGCTGGCCATCTGGCTTGTTTTGATAAGTAACAAGTTTTTTATGGAGAAGTGAATTGACAACTTCAGATACCTCTTTTTTAGAGCTAACAATCTTAACGCCACCAGCTTTACCTCTCCCACCGGCGTGAATTTGCGCTTTGATGACATAAGAGGAAGTTTCCAGATCGCCTACCGATTGATCCACCTCATCTATCGACTTAATTACAATACCTTTTGGAACAGAAATGCCGTATTTTGCAATTAATTCTTTGGCCTGATATTCGTGGAGATTCATGATAAAAAAGGACGTAAATAAGCATTATTTTCTACGAATTTAGACAAACATGCTAGTTAAGATTTATATTTTCATAGCAATGTTAGAATTATTTATTTAGAGCCTTTTATCATTTATTCATTCTATGAAATTATTAGTTCAATCTTCATATAGTTCTCAAAGTCATTTGGCAGAAATCTCTGAAATTTTAGGCCAAGTGGTAGCTTCCCCATATAAGCTTATCAATGACAACGCTGTTATATATGATATTAGAACTGAGTTATCAGGAGATTTAAAAAATCAACTTCATCTAAAACATATAGATTTTGCAATTTTAGATAACTACAGAGCTTTAAATGAATTTAGCTTGTGTGTGATGGATATGGATTCAACACTCATATCGATTGAATGTATCGATGAAATTGCAGATATGTGCGGCAAAAAAGAAGATGTCGCTTTGATAACTAAAAGCGCCATGATGGGCGAAATTGATTTTTCACAAAGTCTCATTAAGCGCGTTTCTTTGTTAGAAGGTCTAGGAGAGGAGATGCTCTTTAAGGTCATAGAAGAAAGATTAAAATTTAACGAGGGCACTCATGCATGGATTGAGGCTTGCCGTAAAAATAACGTCACGACAGTACTTGTTTCAGGTGGCTTTGATTATTTTGCAGATTATGTGAAGAATAAACTAGGCATTGATGTTGCTATATCTAATCAGCTTGAAATTAAAGATAAGAAACTTACAGGTAAAATTTTAGGCCGCATTGTGAACGATGAAGTGAAGGCTCAGACAGTAAAAGATTTTCAAGCCAAACTTAACATTGATAAGTCAAAAACAATAGTGATTGGGGATGGAGCGAATGATTTAAAGATGTTAGCTGAAGCTCAATATAGTATCGCGTATCATGCTAAGCCTGTTGTTCAAGAAAAGGCACGATTTAAATTTAACCACTCTGATTTTAAAGGAGTATTAAATCTTTTTAAGATTTAAATAAGCTCTTCTTTTAAAAAGCCTGCTTTATAACGTGCTTCTTTATTTAGCTTTTCATAATTTAATTCAATATTGTAATTTTTCAGTAAATTCTTATAGGTTTCATGGGGGTCTAGCTTCTGAGATTCACATGCCCAGCGATACCAAATATTACCGATGGATACATGATGAATCTCTTCTTCATAAATGATTTGTAGAATCGATACAATTTCATCATCTTTCTGATGCTTAAATTTTTCAATAATAGAAGGCGTCACATCAAGACCTCTTGCTTCCATGGTTCTTGGAATAAGCGCTAAACGATGTATTAAGTCGTGATGAGTTCTTTCAGCCATTTCCCAAAGACTATTATGTGCATTAAAGCTGCCATAACTTAAACCAAATTTTTTAAGATAGTCATTAAGTAAATTGAAATGTGTCTGCTCTTCATAAGCGACTTGAATCCAGTCAAAATAAAATTGTTCTGGAAGATTTTTAAAGCGCCAGATGATATCGAGCGCCAAATTGATTGCATTAAATTCAATATGGGCTAGTGCATGAATGAATATTAATTTTCCATGCTGAGTCGAAGCTGATCTTTTTTCAACTAGTCTTGGTGGGACAATCTTAGGTTTTAAGGGTGCACCAGGTAAATGTAAGGTCTGATGAATATGAGCTTTTGAATCAATCGTTACTCGATTGGATTTAAAAGATTCGTATATAGCATTAACTTGATTTAATTTATCATTTAAATCATTTGTGGCAAGAGCCTTGAGACATTCCGCTCTTAACTCCATAATGTAATCAATTAATGAATAGGGACGATCGTAACAGAACCAGCTTTCATATCTGGTGTAATGATAGTTTTTTTATCATTAGATAGGGCTATGTCAGCAGCAGCAGTAAAACCGTCCTTATATAAACTGACTTTGCTGCTTTGCACTTTATAAATCTTTCCATTTTTCCAGTCACTGACAAAGAAATTGTCTCCAATTTTAACTAGACCATCTCCACCGCCAAGCCCTTCAGCAACCTTTGAAATTGATTTAGTTTTCAAATTAATTTTGTATAAAATGCCGCTTGAAAAATCTACTTCATAGAGATCATTTTTAGAAATCCAAAGACCATTAGGCGCTAGAATTTCAGGCGTATTTTCATTAAGTACTAAAGTAATTTTTTTGTCCTTAGAAATTTTAAAAATAGCGCCACCTGATTTAAGATTACCGCTATCGCTCACATATAAATTGCCTGATTCATCTGAAGTAATATCATTTAGAAAAATAGGTGTTTGCGGAAATGCCATAGTGCTTCCGAATACACTCCATTTACCATCTGGTTCAACTTTCAACACTCTATTTTTATCTGTTACATACAAAAACTTACCAATCAAAATTAACCCTTTAGGATCATCCATGCCAATTGCAAATGTTGAAAGTTTTCCATCGATTGAAATACGTGTAATTTTTCCATCGCCATCTTTATTAAATTCACCAATCTCAGAGACATAAATGTGACCTTTGGCATCTTGAACGACTGATTCAGGACTTACAAAACCTGAAATTGCATTCAATGATTCATGCGCTTTTAAAGTCACGCTTACGAGCATTGATAATAGTAATAAAAAAACACGTAAATTTTTCATAATTTTTTAAAGAGCCTTAATTAAAGACACTTTTCTTCACAACCCTCTTCACTTACACCCAAAGAAAGTAGCAAGTCCACCATTTTTTTATCACCTTTTTCTTGTTTTACCACGCGGATAATAGATACGCCACCTTTCATTTTATTATTAATATCAGCGCCCTTAGATGCAAGGTATTTAACCATATCAGTTCTACCATCAAAAGCAGCGTGATGAAATGCATTCATTTTTGTAAGTGGGTGTGTGTAATTAATATCAGCCCCATGATCGACTAAATATTTGAGAACTTGAAATTGACCTTTTGCGGCAGCCATAAGAAGAGGGCTCCATGCAAAATAAGTTGTATTAACATCAACTTTTTTGACTTCAACATATTTTTTAACAATAGGTAACTTGCCTTCATTTACAGCGGCTGAAAATTCAATTTCTTCAGCATCCGTTAATGCGAAAAGCTGCATCGAGAAAGTAAGCAAAATTAAGGTTAGTGTTATTTTTAAAAATTTATTCATATGGAGTGATTCTTTCGTTTAGTTAAAAAATTGATAAGCATTGGTAAACATTTTATACCATGGGGCTAATCCATCCCATGTTTCAGGATGCCAAGAGTTTTGTACTGCTCTATAAACCCTTTCAGGATGCGGCATCATAATAGAAAACCGTCCATTTTCCGAGGTAAATCCAGTAATTCCTTCATGAGACCCATTTGGATTCATCGGATAGATAGAAGTTCCCTTATGGTAATTATCAACATAGCGAAGTGTTGTAAGTTGATGATTTAAAACATCATTCATTTGATTCTGGTTTTGATATTCTGTAAAGCCCTCACCATGTGCTACTGCAATGGGAAGGATTGCGCCATTCATCCCATTAAAAAATATTGAATTAGATTTAAGAATTTCGACAGACACAAATCTTGCTTCAAATTGCTCAGATTTATTTTTTACAAAATGAGGCCATAAGGCGGAGCCTGGGATAATTTCTTTTAAGTTACTCATCATTTGGCAGCCATTACAAATACCCAGTGCTATTGTGTCAGGTCTTGAGAAGAAGGCTTCAAAAGTATCACGTGTTTTTGAATTAAATAAAATAGATTTAGCCCAGCCTTCACCTGCACCTAATACATCGCCATATGAAAAACCACCACATGCAACGAGCGCTGAAAAATCAGTTAAAGATTTTCGATTCTCAATAATATCTGACATGTGCACATCATGTGCTTCAAATCCTACAGTCGAAAATGCAGATGCCATTTCAACATGGCCATTAACGCCTTGCTCTCTTAAAATTGCTATCTTAGGTTTTGTTTTTTTGATTGCAAAAGACTGGGGAATTTCAAAATCAAATTTTGGATTTAATCCTGGATCATGATCATCTGAAATTCTAGAAAACTCTTCTAAAGCGCATTCTGGATTATCTCGCATAGATTGCATTTTGTAAGATGTTTCAGTCCATGCACTTTGTAAATTTGATCTTGTATCTTCAAAGATGTAATTATTTTGATGTTTAATGTGAATTGTTTGATTTAAATTAATAGATCCAATTAAGAAAGCATTTTCATTTAAAGTCTCATTAATCTTTGTAAGTACATTTGAGATATGTTCTTTTTTAACCTGAATAACAGCTCCTAGTTCTTCATTAAAAAGAATAGCTTTGAAATTATCGCCACAAGGCGTTATATCAATATCCAAACCACAACGTCCTGCAAAAGCCATTTCAGTTAAAGTAGCAAAGAGTCCGCCATCCGATCGATCATGGTAAGCCTCAATCATATTTTCATTTTTCAATGTTTGAATTACATAAAAGAATGCTTTGAGTATTTTTACGTCATCAAGATTTGGTGGTATATCACCTACTTCATTAAAGACCAAGTTAAATGATGAAGCGCCTAATCGATTCTTGCCTAAACCTAGGTCGATATAAATAAGACCACTTTCTTTAAGCTTTCTATTAAGTGTAGGTGTTAACGTTTTTCTAGCATCAAAGACAGGTGCGAATGCGCTTACGATAAGAGACACAGGTGAAACAACAGTTTTTTCTTTTTCGTTATCTAGCCAAGTTGTCTTCATCGACATAGAATCTTTACCCACAGGTATGCTAATACCTAAATCAGGGCAAAGATGCATGCCGATTTCTTCAACAGCATCAAATAAAGCAGCATCTTCACCTCTATGTCCTGCAGATGCCATCCAATTGGCTGACAATTTAATATCTTCTAAATGATGAATTGATGCTGCGGATAAATTGGTAATTGCTTCGCCTAAAGCCATACGAACAGAAGCTTTGGCATCAATCATTGCAATAGGTGTTTTTTCACCAATAGCAAAAGCTTCGCCTAAGTTGCTATCAAAAGATGATAAAGTGACGGCGACGTCAGCAACTGGAACTTGCCAAGGACCGACAAGTTGATCTCTTGCGATCAATCCTGTCACTGATCGATCGCCAATATGAATCAGGAACATTTTATTTGCAACTGCGGGGTATCTTAATACACGATATACTGCGTCTTTGACATCAATATTTTCTGTGTTGATAGATTTAATCGTTCTTTCTTTTCTGTTCACATTGCGGGTCATCTTAGGCGGCTTTCCTAAGAGAATAGATAAATCCATATGGACTGCATCTTTTTTAAGAAGACTATCTTCGACAATTAATTGTTTGTCGTCTTTTGCAATACCAACAATTGCAAAAGGACATCTTTCTCGTTCGCAAAGTGATTTAAATAAATCAAGATCTTTTTCTTTGATTGCTAATACATAACGTTCTTGAGCTTCATTACACCAGAGTTCGCGTGGCGACATACTTGGCTCTTCATTATTAATCGCGCGTAATTGAAAAATTGCACCTACACCGCCATCATTTACTAATTCAGGAAATGCATTTGATAAACCACCAGCACCTACATCATGAATACTTAAGATAGGATTTTGAGTGCCTAATTGCCAGCATCGATCAATCACTTCCTGGGCTCTTCTTTGCAATTCAGGATTGCCACGTTGTACGGAATCAAAATCTAAATTTTCTGCATTAAATCCAGTGCCCATACTTGACGCAGCGCCGCCGCCTAAACCGATAAGCATTGCAGGACCGCCTAATTGAATAAGAAGGGCGCCTGGTGGGATCGCATGTTTTTTTGTATGAATATCATTAATACTTCCAATGCCACCTGCTAACATAATGGGCTTATGAAAACCTTTTATCTCATCATCGTGTTTGATTTCTAATGTTCTAAAGTAGCCTGCAATATTGGGTCTCCCGAATTCATTATTATATGAAGCACCTCCAATGGGGCCATCGATCATAATTTGGAGTGCTGATGATATGCGCGAAGGGCTACCATAGCTATCTTTTTCCCAAGGCTGAATAAATTCAGGAATACGTAAATTAGACACCGAAAATCCTGTGAGACCCGCTTTAGGTTTTGAGCCTCTTCCTGTTGCACCTTCGTCTCTGATCTCGCCACCCGCCCCTGTTGCAGCGCCTGAGAAAGGAGAAATTGCTGTCGGATGATTATGCGTTTCCACTTTCATAATAAAGTGTGTGTGTTCTTCGTGATCAGCATAAATACCATTTTGATTTGGATAAAAACGATTGATCTTACCGCCTTTTATAATAGAAGAATTGTCCGAGTAAGCCACAATCGTATTCCCAGGATGTAACTGATGCGTATTTTTAATCATACCGAAAAGTGATTTGGATTGCGTCTTGCCATCTATCACCCAATCAGCATTAAATATTTTATGGCGACAATGCTCTGAATTTGCTTGAGCAAACATCATGAGTTCTACATCTGTAGGATTTCTTTTGATAGAAGTGAAGTAATTAAATAAATAATCAATTTCATCTTCAGATAAAGCTAAGCCTAGATTTTTATTGAAATCATTTAAGACTTGTTTTCCACCTTCAATTATTTCTGCATACTGAATCGGTTTTGGAGGTAAATGAGAAAAAAGAGATTGAGCTTCATCAAGATTAAAAATTGAAACTTCTGTCATACGATCATGAAGCTCTATAGCAAGCGCTTTCTTTTCATTTTCGGATAATAAAGCTTCATTTTTTAACTCAATATAAACAGCAACAGCTCTCTCGATACGTTTGATGTCATGAAGTCCGCAATGATTTGCAATATCAGTAGCCCTTGAAGCCCAAGGCGATATGGTGCCTGGACGCGGCATAGTGATAATCGCATTATTTTTAAATGTTAATGTATGAGCCTTAGGGCCATAATGCAAAATTTTTTCTAAGGTTGCTTTATCTGTTTCTGTGATTTTTTTTTCACACCATATGATATGAATATATTCAGAATGAATATCTTTGATCTGATGATTAATTGCTTGAAGTTTTCCAAGAAGTTTTTCTTTTCTAAACTTTGAGTAAGCTGGACCACCAGCAATATGAATAATTTCTTGGCTTTGCATGTTTTGGGCAGTGTTTTAAGACGTTACTTTATGTTTAAGATTTTAACAGAAGCTATTTTTTTAAACCTTGTTAATTTTTAACAAATTAACTAGAAAAGTAGAGCGAGGTTTGATAGAAAATAAAGCTAAAAACCCAGGCTAGAAGAAGCGCCCATGAAACTGAATAAATCACAAATGAAAGATTTTTGGATTCGTTTTTAAGGGTTGCGATTGTAGAAAGACAGGGTGTATAAATGAGGGTAAAAATCATAAAGCTAATAGCCTGAACTTGAGTCACATTGCTATAAAGGTGATGGGCTAAAGCAGTGCCCTCCACACCGTAAATGACAGCTAATGCGCCAATGACAATTTCTTTGGCAATAAAACCAAAAATGAGGGCAATCACCAATTGTTCGTTAATGCCAATGGGTTGAAAAATAGGGGATAACCATTTACCTAATTGGCCGGAATAAGTGAGTTCGCTGGCAATCGGAACATCCATTGGGAAATGCGTTAACGCCCAAACAAGAAGCACGCCAATAATGATAAATTTGGTAGCGCGTGTTAGAAAATGTTTAATTTCAAGTACGCTTCTCTTGATGATGTGATTTATCGTTGGAAAGCGGTAGGGGGGTAATTCAATAATAATAGGCTCTTTATTTTTAAATTGATTTTTAAATATGAGCGCTGAAATAAAGATCGAGAAAAAACTTAATAAATAAAGACAGAAAAGCACTAGCGGGCCATATGAAGCGTCAAAGAGTGCTGTAATAATAAATAAAAATACTTGGAGCCTCGCTGAGCATAACGAAAATGGAATCACAAACATTGTTAAAAGACGAAGTTCTTTTGTACGCATAATTTTAGTGCCCATGAGAGCCGGCACATTACACCCAAAGCCCATAAGCATCATCACAAAACCTCTTCCATCTAAGCCTATTTTTTCCATCAAGGCGTCCATCAAAAATGCAGCTCTTGAAAAATAACCACTATCTTCTACAACAGTCATGATGAGGAAGAAAAGAATAATAATAGGTACAAAAGCGGCTATGGTGGTGACCCCTAAATACAGACCATCTAAGAGGAGGCTTTGAAAAATTCCATGATGATTTGTAAATAAAGGCTCAAGATAATCCACTCTAAAGAAATTGAAGAGTTGAGTCATTAAATCTTGAATGGGTTTGCCTAGCGTGAAGATAAACTGAAAAACCGAAAACACAATAATAAAAAAAATGGGCAGACCCCAGAAGTGATTCAAAAAGAGCGCGTCTAGTTTTTTTGTATTTTTGTCGTTAAGTTTCGCTGGATATTTAACAGTTAATTTAATTAAAGCTTGAATCGTTTTTTGATGAGATATTTGATCAGATGAATTTAATGGCTTAATTTTTTTAATAGGTAGGTTGACTTTTTGACTCATCAATTGAGAA
>Ga0255210_1000704_pt1 | contig 11362 bp, 9 predicted proteins | sample Miss_Yuk_RepA_8d_FD_188422 | JGI IMG/M metagenome (GOLD analysis project Ga0255210, IMG submission 188422) | Freshwater microbial communities from Mississippi River, Louisiana, United States - Miss_Yuk_RepA_8d | ecosystem: Environmental > Aquatic > Freshwater > River | place: USA: Louisiana...
AACGCACCAAGGTTGTCCAGCGCCTTGTAGACCACCGAAAAGCCGATGACCGCGTCGATCAAGTAGCTGTTGATCCCGATGTTGTAGTAGACCCCCAGCACCATGGTGGAGGAGTGACCGATGGCAAATAGGCTGACATAGACCGCAATGTCCTTGAGCTTGTAGAGGAAGAAGATGACCCCAAACAGGAACAGGATGTGGTCGTAGCCGGTGGCCATATGCTTTGCCCCCAGATAGGTGAAGGGCAATAGGTGCACACCGGAGATCTCCTGGATGTAACCCTTGTCCCCTTGGGTCACGGCATGGGCAAAGGCTTCGGCAGATGTGAACAGAAGAACCGCCAGGACAGACAAGATGGCCATGGTGGGGCCCAGCTGCGCCTGTGGCGAGGCACGCAGCCGGTCAAAACAAAGGCTGAGCATTGAAACTCCGAGGGGAAAAGGCAAACGTCCCGGACTGCGTGCGCAGCCCGAACCCGAGAAGCAGGATGGGGGTCAGACTCGCGGGGGACGTTCCAGACCATCGAGCGACGGCGAGGGCCCCGAGGTGGCAGTGCGCTCTCGCCAGATGGCAACTGGCCCAGTCAAACCGGGCAGGTTTGTGGGCAAAGCGTGCGCGTGATCGTGGCTGTGATCACCGGAGTGATGCGCATGGCTGTCAGCAGTCGCCGGGACATTGTCCTCATGGCTGTGACCATGTCCATCATCTAGACCCCAGGATTCAGAGTGATCCAACGCGGCAAAGGCGGCGGAGCCATGCGACTTCGCCAACCCCCAGGGCGTGATCAATGCGCCCAGCAAGATCACCAGGGCGATCAGGAACGCAGCAAAGCAATCCGCGACCCGCCAGTGAGGTGTCGGAATGCGTTGGCGGAGGTCGTCGATCATCAAGGCGAGTCCGGTGTTGTACGATTCATTCTAACCTCCGGGGGAGGATATAAGCCGTTACACAAGGTCATCTCCATGCACATCCATGAAACCCACCCGGCCGTGATCAAGCGCCTGCGCCGTGCCGGAGGGCATTTGAGCAGCGTTGTCCAGATGCTTGAGGCTGGAAAACCCTGCTTGGACGTGGTTCAGCAATTGCAAGCCGTGGAGAAGGCCATCACCCAGGCCAAGAAGACGCTGATTCAGGACCATCTGGATCATTGCCTGAATCACATGCTGGACGAGCAGGGTCAGACCCAGACCAACTCATTGGACGAGTTCCGTCAGATCACCAAGTACCTTTGAGCAATTGGTTGCCACGGGGGGTGCTCCTTGCGCTGAGCCAGTTGCCCGCCAGTGCCACCCACGCAACGTGCGACGAAACATCTTCAAGTCAATTCGATGAGCAATGAACCGTTGGCTGCATGGCAGCATGATCACGATTTCCACACCGACAGAGGACAGGCCGAACGCAACACGCGCCTGGTGATGTGGATCACCTTGGTGGCCATGGTGGTTGAGATCACTGCAGGGTGGTGGTTCAACTCCATGGCGCTGCTGGCCGACGGTTGGCACATGAGTTCGCACGCTCTGGCGATTGGTCTGACGGCGGTGGCGTACGCCACCGCCCGTAAGTACGCAGAAGATCCCAGGTTTGCCTTTGGCACCTGGAAGATCGAGATTCTTGCTGGCTTTGCAAGTGCAATCTTCCTGCTGGGCGTGGCCTCGATGATGGTCGTCGGATCTGTGGACCGCATCCTCTCGCCGCAGCCTATCCGGTATCAGGAGGCGATTGTGGTGGCAGTGCTGGGCCTGGTCGTCAACCTCGTTTGTGCGCTGATTCTGGGGCAGTCACATGATCACGGTCATGGCCAAGGTCATGGCCACGCGCATGGTCACGGGCATTCACATGGCCACGGCTATGCAGATCATGATCACGATGGTCACCGTCATCATTCAGACCTCAACCTCAAGTCCGCCTATCTGCATGTGATCGCAGATGCCGCCACCTCCGTTCTGGCCATTGTGGCGCTGCTGGGCGGCTGGTTTTTTGGCTGGATGTGGCTGGATCCGTTGATGGGCATCGTGGGTGCGGTGCTAGTGGCGGTGTGGGCCAGGGGACTGATCGTTGAAACCGGAAAGGTCCTGCTGGATCGTGAGATGGATCATCCCGTGGTGGACGAGATTCGTGAGGTCATTGAGTCGCTACCCGGGCAAGACGTGACCCGCATTACGGATCTTCATGTGTGGCGTGTCGGTCAGAACGTGTACTCCTGCGCGCTGACGGTCGTGACCAGAGACCCCGCGTTGACTCCTGGGATGATTCGCGAACGGCTGTCCGTGCATGAGGAGATCGTGCATACGACCATCGAGATCCATCGCGATGCAGACATTCCTTCCTCTTGACTGCTGGATCGATGCGCTAGATTTTTCTGCCGCCGATGGCAAAACAGAGAACCCAGCCTCCATGAAATTCATGGCCTATGGGTCACTTTGGCCGGGACTACTTGCTTCGGTGGACAGTCCCTCTGCGCTGGGCGAACGACCTCTGAACGACAGCAACGCCCGCTCTGCTGCTGGGATCAGGCGCTGTGACCTGCATGGTGGTCAGCGGCGTTCGGGGCTCGCACTGAAGGGCAGCAAACGTGGCCTTGAGCTCCTTCTTCAGGTTCCTCAGGTGCGCCATGTGGGCGTCGATCTGGGTCATCTTTGCCGCGAGCTGTTGCTCAATCTCTGTCCGGCCGAACGTGCCCTGCGACACCTGTGGGACGATGGCATTGATTTCCGCCAGTGAGAATCCCAGCGCCTGTGCGCCGCGCACGAAGCGCAACAGGGCGACATGGGTATCGGTATAGCTGCGGTAGCCGTTGGTCTGGCGTGTCGGCGTGCCGATGAGGCCTTGCTTTTCGTAGTAACGCACGGTGTCGGTGGATACCCCGACGGCCTTGGCCACTTGGCTGATGTTCATGGTGGTGTGAGCAGAAGTGATCACGCAGTAAGCGCTTGACATTGGAGCACAGACCAAGCTTTAGGCTTGGTCTCGTTGTCTTTCAGGTCAAAAACATGTCTCACCTCAATGCGTCCCTCTTTTCGTTCCTTTTGTGGGTTTGCCTGTGTACGCCGCTGCACGCTCAGCCTTCTGCGCTCAATCCCAATGCACTGCCCGACATCGGCATGGCGATCATCAAGACATCGCAGGTGGCCGTGCCCGAGGCATTGCTGGTGCCCGGTGGCAGCATCAACCACCAGGTTGACTCCAACTTCTCGGCATTTCTGATCAAGCACCACCAGGACTACATCTTGTTTGATACAGGTATGGGCAGCCAGATCGACGCTCAGTACCAGCAGGGGTTGCCGATCTGGTGGCGCCCGTTTTTCAAGTACGACAAGCCTGTGATCAGTGCGCGCACGCAACTGGATCATGCGGGCTTTTCACCGTTGAAGCGCGTGATTCTCAGCCACAGCCACTGGGATCACGCGGGTGGCGTTCTGGACTTCCCGGAAGCGAAGGTGGGCGTGTCCGCTATGGAGTTGGCGCGTGTTCGCTCGCCAAGTACTGGACCCGGTGGCACGTGGGCCTCTCAGGTCAGTGCTCGTTCCATTCAGTGGGAGCCGTTGGCGTTTCAGTCAGTGCCTTACAAGGGCTATCCCCAAAGCCTGGACATCTATCAGGATGGCACGGTGGTGTTGGTTCCCATGCCCGGTCACACACCGGGTTCGGTGGGGCTTTTTGTCACGGTCGATTCAGGCAGGCAGTTCTTTCTGATTGGCGATGTGGCCTGGACTGTCTCAGCACTGACTAGGGGCTCCCCCAAGTTCTGGGTGGCCGGCAAGCTGGTGGACGCGGACGCGTCTCAGACCCAGGTCACTCTGGAAGGGGTCCGTTCACTCATGCAGGCAGAACCCGGCCTCGTCGTGGTTCCTGCGCACGACAGTACTGTGCAGGATCGCTTGGGGTACTTTCCATCTTGGGTCAGGTAAGCCAATGTCGATGAGGTGCTGCTTTGCAATCGCCCTCAATCGCCGCTTGTGCTGGCCGACCTCTTTGATCACCCGGAGTGCTCAGCTCCCTTCTCTGGTCGCCGCTTTGACCACAGTCCCATGATCAGGTCTTTGGAGGCTTGGCTTGGAACCACGACCAACGTTGAGCCCGTGGATTGCCGGGCTCTCGAGGGCTACTTCATCGGCTGACCTCCAAGGCGCTGTGCGACCTGGAGAACATGTTTTTGAACCTTGGGTTCTCGAGCGTGATCAAGTGTGACCTATCGAGGCTCATGATGGCCAGCTTCACCTGCGCGGACACTGTTTTCCGCCTCTGTATGAACCTCGGCGCAAGAAGCACGTGAGGCGATCCCAGAAGCATGCAGTTCGTACTGGTGCCCGCCTTGGCGGCTCTTGGTCGAAGCTGCCGCTCAGCGGTGAAATCTGAATGGTATTAGACAGCCGCTATCTGCCGCACATCACTTCCTCCAGTACCCTCGCGTGAAGAGCACCAAAAACGACAGCATCTCCAGGCGACCGAGCAGCATGGCCAGCGTGCAAACCCAGGTCTGGAAGTCCGTCAACCCCTGGTAGTTGCCAGAGGGACCGATTTCATTGAGACCTGGCCCCATGTTGTTGACGCTGGCGACCACGGCCGAGAAGGCGGTGTCGAAGGACAGATCGCTGAGCAACAGCAGCATGGTCAAACCGATGATGGTGCCGCCATACACCAGCATGAAGCCCAGCACGGCGAAGATGGTGCTGTTATCAACCACCTGACTGCCCAGCGTGACCGGATTGACCGCACGCGGGTGAATGATGCGCGACATCTCCCGTCGGGTCTGCTTGATCAGGATCACGATGCGGACCATTTTGATCCCGGCCCCCGTCGAGCCGGCGCTGGTGGCCACGCCCGAGAGCATGATCATGAACAGCGGGGCGAACACCGGCCAGGTGGTGTAGTCAACGGTGGAGTATCCCGTGGTTGAACCAATCGACACGACGTTGAACAGTGCCATCCGGAGGGTCTCAAACGGGTCTGACGTGGTTCCTTTCACCAGCAAGAGACCTGCGATGAACAGACTCGATCCCACGAGCATCAGCAGCGAGCCACGCCATTCAACGTCCCGCCATATGCGCCAGGGCTGTCGCTTGATCAGCGCCACGAAGTACAAGGCAAAATTTCCGCTGGCCAGCAGCATGAATGCGATGGCAATCCACTCCAGCGTCGGCGACTGGAAGAACCCGAAGCTCGCATCGTGGGAAGACAATCCACCCAGGCTGAGGGTGGTGAACATGTGCATCCATGCATCCAGCGGCGACATGCCGCCCAGCCAGTAGGCGGTCACACAGGCCAGCGAAAGCAGGACGTACACCGACCACAGGCCTTTGGCTGTCTCCGTGATTCGGGGTGTCAGCTTGGCATCTTTCATCGGCCCGGTGGCTTCTGCCCGGAACAGCTGACTGCCCCCCGAGCCCAGCATGGGCAGGATGGCCACGGCCAGCACCAGAATGCCCATACCCCCCAGCCACTGCAGAAAACAGCGCCACAGGTTGATGGATACGGGCAGCTGGTCCAGCCCGGTGTACACCGTGGAGCCCGTGGTGGTCAGCGCTGAGACGGCTTCAAAGTAGGCATCGGTGAAAGTGGTGGGCGTGCCCGCCAGTTCGAAATACGACAGCAGGGGTATGCAGGCCACCAAGGGCAGCAGGGTCCAGGCCAGGCCCACCAGCAGGATGCCGTCCCGTGCCTGCAGTTCCTGAGGCTTGCCGCGACGCGAGGCCAGGTACCTGAGAAAAACGCCGCAGGCGAGTGTTGCCGCAATGGCAGCCGGGTAGGCCAGCAACGCGCCATCGTCTGTCCACCAGGACACCCCCATGGGCACCAGAATCGTCAGCCCGAACACCATGAAGATGGCACCAAGCACCGGAGCGACGCGAAGAAAGGGCATGTTGCTCAACCGAAGAAGGTGGCGCTGACCTGAAAGAGCTTCTCCACCTGACGCACCAGCCGCTTGTTCGGGATGAAGATGATGATGTGATCATTGGCCTGGATCACCGTGTCATGGTGCGGCATCAGCACCTCGGAGTCGGGGCCTTCGCCGCGAACGATGGCGCCGATCCTTGCCCCACTGGGCAGCTTGACCTCCTGAACCAGCCGCCCCACCAGTTTGGATGTCTTGACGTCGCCGCGCGCAATGCCTTCCAGTGCTTCGGCAGTACCGTGGCGCAGGCTGTGCACGGCCGCCACGTCGCCTTTTCGAAGGTGGGCCAGCAACTCACCGATCACGGTCTGAGCCGGAGATATCGCAATGTCGATGGTGCTGCCCTGCATCATGTCGGCATACGCCCGCCGGTTGATCAGCGAGAGCACCCGGTTGGCGCCAAGGCGTTTGGCCAGCATGGCCGACATGATGTTGTCCTCGTCGTCGCTGGTCAATGCCAGGAACATGTCCATGTCACCCACGTTCTCGTCCAGAAGCAGGTCTTCATCGGCGCCGTCGCCATTGAGGATGAGCATCTCCGATGGAAGCTGGCTGGCCAGGTACTCGCATCGCCGGCGATCACGTTCGACAATCTTGACTTCGCACTGCCCCGCCAGGCTGCGTGCCAGCCGCAACCCCACCTTGCCGCCACCTGCAATCATCACCCGGCGCACCGGTTCATCGATGTTGTGGATGGCGCCGAGCACATGCCGGATCATCCGCGTGTCGGCCAGCACGAATACCTCATCGCCCGGCAGGATGCGCGCGTCGGGTGTTGCCGCGACCTCAGCGTCTTGCCGGTAGAGCGCCACCACCCGCATCTCCACCTGTGGAAAGCGTTCACGGATCTCTCCGATGGGATGACCCACCACGGCGCCACCATGGGCCGCGCGTACAGCAATCAGTGAGACGCGCCCATCCGCAAATTCCAAGACCTGAAGGGCTTCGGGGTAGCTGATGAGCTGGTGGATGTACCGCATCACCGACTCTTCCGGGCAGATGACATGATCCACCGCAAACCCGCTCTTGCCGAGCAGCTCTTCCCCTTCCTGGAACTCGGGGGAGCGCAGACGGGCGATGGTCGCGGGCACATTGAACACGTCGTGCGCCACCTTGCAAACCACCAGATTGGCTTCGTCGGCAGCCGCACAGGCGATCAGCATGTCGGCATCACGGGCGCCGGCCTCTTGCAGGACGGATGGCTGAATGCCATTGCCGACCACACCGCGCAGATCGTGCTTTTCTTCCAGGAGCCGCAGCCGCGCAGGGTTCTGGTCGATGACGGTGATGTCGTTCTGTTCTGAAACGAGACTCTCGGCCACGCTCTCGCCGACCCGACCCGCGCCGAGGATGATGATCTTCATGATACGAAATGATACGCCCACAACGAAGGCCCATCGGTCAATCGCAGCCCATCCCGCCTTGCAATGTTCGATGTAGCTAAGCTTCAGCTCGGTCATCACCATTTGAGAAGAGCATCCAGAGCATGCGAGGAAGCTTCTTGATGTGTGATCGGTCCCAGCGCCACCGAAAGCAGCTCAGCCCGCCGTGTCAAGCAGTGGTTCCCAAAGAGCGAACGGATCGCACGAGAGGGGGCGCTGGCAGGCATGGTGCGCCTCCTCTCTGGACGTACTGGCGACTGCGGCGCTACCAAGGTTGGACTTGACAAGGGAAACGGGCGTTTAATGAGCACTAGAGATCCCGGTATGGCCGTACGCATATCCGGGCTTGCATCAACACCGGGGAGATAGCATGAAGAGCACCAGGTCTGCCTCTGCTGACATCCCCTTGAGTCCGATTTCTGGCTCGCCCTTGGGTACTCGCCGAGAACGCGATTCCATGGGAGTTATCGATGTTCCAGATGATCGGCTCTGGGGTGCGCAAACCCAAAGGTCGCTTAACTACTTTGCCATTTCCTCTGAACGCATGCCGCAAGAACTGCTGCATGCCCTGGCCTCGGTGAAGCTGGCCAGTGCCCGCGCAAACCGGCACCTCGGGCTGCTGGTGGATGACAAGGCAAAGGCCATTGTTATCGCCGCCGAAGAGGTTCTGGCTGGCCTGCATGACGCGGAGTTTCCGCTCTCTGTATGGCAGACTGGCTCCGGCACGCAGAGCAACATGAACATGAACGAAGTGCTAGCCAACCGCGCTTCGGAGCTGCTGGGTGGTGATCGGGGGGGTGAGAGCCGCCTTGTTCACCCCAACGATGACGTCAACCTGGGCCAGTCGTCCAACGATGTGATCCCCACCGCCATGCATGTGGCGGTGGCACGCGGCATCACCCATGTCCTGCTGCCCGCGCTGGCTGCGCTGCGAGCCACGCTCGCGGCCAAGAGCGGTGAGTTTTCGGGCATCGTCAAGATCGGCCGCACCCATCTGCAGGACGCCACGCCGCTGACGCTTGGCGATGAGTTCTCGGGCTATGTGGCTCAGCTCGACCAGGCACAGATACATATCCGGAGCACGATGATCTTGCTCTATTCGCTGGCCATCGGCGGCACGGCGGTCGGTACGGGCCTGAACACCCACCCAGCATTCGGTCACCTTGTGGCCGCCGATCTGGCGCGTGGCGAAGCGTTCCCTTTTGTGAGCGCGCCCAACAAGTTCGCCGCGCTGGCCGCACACGATGGGCTGGTGGCTGTGCATGGCGCACTCAAAACCCTGGCGGTGGCCTTGATGAAGATTGCCAACGACATCCGCTGGCTCGCCTCAGGCCCCCGATCGGGACTCGGCGAGATCGGTATTCCCGAGAACGAGCCTGGAAGCTCCATCATGCCAGGCAAGGTCAACCCCACCCAGTGCGAGGCGCTGACCATGATCTGCTGCCAGGTCCTGGGCAACGACGTAGCCATCAGTGCAGGCGGCGCTGCAGGAAACTTCGAGCTCAACGTGTACAAACCGCTCATTGCACACAATCTGCTGCAGAGCATCCGATTGCTCGGCGATGGCATGGCCAGCTTCGATGCACATTGCGTTCGCGGGATCGAGGCAAAGCATGAGCGCATTGCCCAGTTGCTGGACCGATCACTGATGATGGTGACTGCGCTGGTTCCGCACATCGGCTACGACCGCGCGGCAGAGATTGCCAAGCACGCCCACCATGAAGGAACAACACTCCGCGAAGCGGCACTGGCGACAGGGCATGTGTCGGCGAGCGACTTCGACAGATGGGTGGTCCCAGCACTCATGGTTGCTGACGGACAGCACATGCGTGGGGTCGTTTAGGGTGAAAACTTGCGCAAAGCCAACGAAACCGTGTCAAGTTCCTGGGAACTTGGCCAGAGGCCCTGATGCGCTCTGTCCTTTGCATGTACAAAGACAAAGAGCGTCCAGCAGGAGACCGCTAAGGGTAGGTAACGAGCTTCAGCTCACGAGCATTGCCTCATCATTCCCTTATATGAACTCCATTACAGACACGCTCAGCCAAGGTCTTCTCGAGCTGGCACATGACACCTCTGTGGGCCAGAAGTGCTGCGAAAACATCGTGACGCGGCTTGGTCGTTTGCTTGGCATGAGACACGTCTTTGTCGGTGTCATTGATCCTGAGCGAGAAGCCCACGTTCAGACCCTGGCGGTTGCAGAAGACGGCATCTTGACCGCCAACATCGGCTACGACCTTCCAGGGACGCCATGTGCCAACGTGGTGGGGCAAAGTCTGTGCATCTATCCGGAAAACGTTTGCCAGACCTTTCCCCGCGACCTCTTGCTGCAGGAGATGCATGTGAGCAGCTATCTTGGAGCCCCCATCTTCGATACCGAAGGCCGCGGTGTGGGCCTCCTGGTCCTGCTCGATGACCAGCCACTCCAGGACTCCCCACCGTTGCGCTCGCTGGTCCAGATGCACGCGGTTCGTGCAGGGGTCGAAATTGCACGGATGCGATATGAGAAAAAGCTGCACGACCTGTCGGTTTCACTGGAGGCCGATGTTGCCCGAAGGACTGCTGAGCTTGAGCAGGCAAACCGTCAGCTCGAGTCCTTTGCTTTTTCGGTTGCTCATGACTTTAGGGCGCCATTACGGCACGTCATGGGCTACTGTCAGCTGATGACCGAACTCGATGCGGTCGGTTGTGATCCGGTTGCCAGGAAGTACGCAGACACCATCATGAAAGCTTGCCAAAAAATGGCTGGCATGATGGATTCGTTGCTGTCTTATTCGCGTAACCGCAGCGTTCAGCCAACATGCGAGTGGGTCGACTTGGAGGAGATGCTGCGTGACATCGTCTCTCAGTTGCGGGAGGGTTTCTCCGGCACGCTCGAGCTGAAGATGACTGTGCGTGGGGTCATTTGGGCTGATCCGGAACTGATCCGCGTGGTGCTTTTCAATCTTGTTGGCAATGCAATCAAGTACAGCAGCAAGCAGGCGCATCCCCTGGTGTCCATCTCTTTCATATCCTCGCCGGAGCATGACGAGATCCTCGTGGAGGACAACGGTGTCGGCTTCGACATGAAGTACTCCGGTAAGCTCTTCGGTGTCTTCCAGCGGCTGCACACCGAGCGCGAGTTTCCAGGGCACGGGATCGGACTCGCCACCTCCATGGGCATCATTCGAGCTCATGGTGGTCAGATCAGGTACAACTCCAGCCCCGGGGCTGGCGCTCAGTTCACTGTGGTGCTGCCGCGACCACTTTAGGATAGGACCAGTCTGGTGTTGACGGCCGAATGAACTGAGGCATAGCGAATGGAGAGTTTCGATGATCTGGTCGCCCGTCTTGCGCAAGCCGAAGGACAGCTGATGGCGCTGGAGGCGTTGAACATGGCGGCGCTGAACTCGGTGCCTCCTGCAGAGCTTTCCATCCTGATCGCCGCTCTTGAAGAGCATGCCGATGCCGTGCGAGCGTCCTTTGATCGAGCAGGCAGGCCAGAGCAGGTCAGATCTGCCTTTGAAAGAGGGGTCGATCGTGCGCGCTGCGTGCTTTCGGCACACCTGACACCTCCAATAGCTTCCAATCGACGCGGCTCTGCCGAGGCGGTGCTGCTGACCGCAGCGCGCATCAGCACCTTTGCGGGCGCCAGATTACTCACAGGCGCCAGCGGATTCTTCTTTCGTCGCCATGGCCGGCTTTACCTGGTCACGAATCGTCATGTGCTTGTCGACGAATCCAGTGGGCACCATCCTGACCGTGTCGAGATCGAGTTGCACACCGATGTCCGTGACTTGACGCGATGCACGATGTATTCCATGCCCTTGTTCCGAAACGGCCTGAGTCTTTGGCGGGACGCGACCGATAGTGGCGGCGCGGTGGATGTGGCTGTGATCGAAGTCGAATCACACCATCTGCCCGTCAGTGCCGTGCTGTTCGCTTTTGACGAAGCCAATCTGGATCCGCAAGGCGAGGATGTGGCGGTGGGTGACGCCTTGATGGTGATTGGCTTTCCTCTCGGGTTTCACGACACGGTCCACCATCTGGCGGTGGCGCGCAGCGCGTCAGTGGCGTCCGCCTACGGTGTGCGGTTTCAGCAGTTGGGTTA
>Ga0255210_1000707_pt1 | contig 11322 bp, 9 predicted proteins | sample Miss_Yuk_RepA_8d_FD_188422 | JGI IMG/M metagenome (GOLD analysis project Ga0255210, IMG submission 188422) | Freshwater microbial communities from Mississippi River, Louisiana, United States - Miss_Yuk_RepA_8d | ecosystem: Environmental > Aquatic > Freshwater > River | place: USA: Louisiana...
CGTCGCCGCAGAGTCGTTGCGAGACGACAAAGCGTCACCGGCAATCAAGTCTCTGAGCGTCTGATAGGCGGCCGCTGTGGTGTAGGGAGCTGCCTCGTTTGCCCTCAACCGCTCGACGACCGCGGGGTTCTGTGTGGCATAGCGGGTGCTCAGCCACACCAGCGCAGGTACTTCATACGCCTCAGCCGTCAACCGGTTGACATCCGATCGCTTGCATTCGCCTTCCGCCAGACCTTGCCCATGATCGGAAACGAAAAGCATGACCGCCGATCGTCCATCCTGCTCCAGTGTCGCGATGATGCTGTCGAGCACATGATCGGTGTAAGCCACGCTGTTGCGGTAGGTCTCGCTCGAGTTGCCGGGCGCGGGGAACGGCCCAAAGCCAGGTGGATACCGATGATCGAACCGGAAGTGGCTGCCCATAGTGTGCAGCACGACAAGTGCCTTGCTTCGACCGGGCAGATAGCGCTGCAATGCGGAGACCAGCACATCGTCGTAACTTCCCTGCTGCGAGAAGCTGGCCGGGTTCAGGAAAGCCCGTGTCTGGGCTTCATCGGAATAGGCGGCGATGACGCCGTCGAACTGCCCCACGGCAGCCTGGTTCGAGAACCAGGCTGTTGCGTAACCTGCCTTGGTTGCCATGGCGACAATCGAACGGGTGGCGGTCGGGTTGGGCTTGCCGTCGGGCCACAGAAGCGGCTGCGGGGTAAGCATTGACGGCACCGCCTGCCGAGTCGAGGTTGACTGTGCCACCACATTGGACAAGGTCAGGAGGTGCTCGCCAGCATCGAGTCGCGCCTGCAGACGTGGTGTGGTCGCCTGTTCGCTGGCATTGAAAAGACCCCATACACTGCGGGTAGAAGACTCCCCGATGACCAGCACGACCAGATCAGGGGAAGTGGAGCCGACCTGAAGCGCCTCTGTCTCCGGCACCTCGCGCATGCGCGCCATGGCATCGTTGACCACCTGGCGCGCCTGCCAGTACTGGGCCAACGCCCAAGGCAACTCATAAGGAAAAGCCCTCGGAAGCTCGGCATCCGAGCCGATGGACTGATCCCCCTCCTGGAAAGGGTCGACCGACACCAACGACACCCGTTCCTCGGTGCTGCCCTGTACATCACTGAACTCACCGGCGGCCAGGTAGGGCACCAGCAACAGCAGTGCGCTGTACACAAATATCTTTCCCCGCGCAATGCCACCCCAGCGCCAAGTGTCCTGACGCCGAAGCCAGAAGAACACAGCCCCACACGCCAGATTCCACGCCAGCAGCGAGCCGAATATCCATACCGGTGCAGACAGCACAAGACTGCGGATTTCTCCGGCGCTGCTGGCCATCGCCATGCCCACCTGCGTGGCGGAGATCTGGCTGTCGCTGACATGGCGAACGGCCACGGAAATCGGCAGCCACCACAACCCCAGTAACCAGGAGACAAGCCAGGCAACCCAAGGGCGTGCAAATAGCGCCGTGAACATGGCCGCCAGCAACGCGCATTTGAGCAAACGCTCGAGCATGTCCATCCAGTACGCATCCGGATACAGGTCTTTCTCCCATGGCATGAGGTTGGGAATGTTCCAGACCACCACCAGGGCCAGAAAGATCCACCATGCACGACCCGGATAGGCCACCCCCCTGCTCGTCGGGTCCATCAGTCAATCCTGGGAATGCGGCTCATTGAAACCCGTCAACCGGCCATGAGCTGACCCACTCGCCTCGATCGTCGAAAACAGCGATCCAGTCGAGTGTTTTCGACGATACCAAGGGAAGGTAGCGCAGCTCGGATCGCGCCAGAAAGGCCTGTCCTGCCAAGGCTACCAGCCTCTCCTGCTGATCGGCCCGCAACGCGCTCAAGGGCCGCAGCGCCGACTGCAAGTCGGGGACCAGCCAGTTCCACTCAGCCCAGGTTGACGGACGCATGGCGGGAGACACGCCCTGCAGCGACAGATCCAGGCTCTGCAGCCGATCGGCACCTGAGCGATTGGGGTCGGACAGATACCGTCCGACGTCCCAGGCCTGCTGATCTGGCCAGCAGGGTTCCCCACACTCAGGGGTATGCAGCTCATTTAGGGCCACCAGCACCAGTCTGTCCCGCTCGAACACGTAGGCTACCGGACGGGCATTGGCCAGGGAATACAAGCCATAGCCCAATGCCGCCAGCTGGATTAGTGCCACCAGCCCCAGATCCAGGATGAGTTCACGCCGCGGTTTGCGGGGCGATGCCATCACCAGCGTGAGCAAAGGCCCGCAGACCACGTCCACACCCAGCAGCACCAGGTAGATGGACCTGACCTCAAGCAGCTGCGCCGTGGGCGATGGGTACCAGAGCACAAACACCAGCAGGGCGGCCAACACGGCCACCCCCGCAGAGGCCAGCAGGTGACCGGCACTCAGGCGAAGGGCGAAGCGGACTCTGTCTCTATCGGCAAACCGGGCAGTGATCAGCGGCATTCAGCAGGAGCAAGGCGAGGCGGCAAGGTGGCAGCGGTGGCGGGGTCGGAAAAACCGTACACGGCAGCCCGCGTACCAGCACCGGTACCGGCGGCAGACACACACAGCCAGTCCAGTGTGCCCTCTGGTTCGGCTGCCGCAAAGTAGGCCGGCAAAGTGATGGCGGCAGCCCCCGATCCGTCGCGCATCTGCGGGCTGAGCACCAAGGTCCTCCCGGTGGCTGTCGAGCTCACATTATCGGTGAAGGTGATCTCAAGTTCGCCGGTGACCCCGTCCATGATCACCGACGACACATATTTGCTGCGCGCCCCGGCACCGGACATCCGTTCGTTCCAGGTGTCGGCGGTGACGACCAGCGCCGCAGGGCTGGTCAGGCCACCGGAAACGAGCTCCGTCTTGCCTTCGGAGGCCAGCACCAGACCCTCGCTGACCCGCGCCCGGGCCACATAGTCCTGATAGGCGGGCAGGGCGACGGCGGCCAGAATGCCGATGATGGCCACCACGATCATCAGCTCGATCAATGTGAACCCCTGGCTGTGCTTCGGCTGTTTCATGGCGACTCCGGACGGTGGCTGGACAAGACGTCACATCCGGATGCATATGGCGTGCCATCATCCAATGGCCGAAAAAGCGTGCAAAAGTTCACGCTATTGGGCGCTTGGGCGCATTTTTTGTCCCCTTCAGCGCCTCAGGTCGCAAATTTCGTCAATGGTTAACTCTTCTTTGCGATTTCGGCAGCATGGCCAGTCCAGTCAGCTGGATTGCCCATGCCAGCAAAAAGGGTGCCCTAAGGCACCCTTGACTCGACGCTCGTGGTTTGCCGCCAAACTCAGCGTCTGGCAGCGATCAGCGGCACTCGGCCGGAGCAAATTTGGCAGGCAAAGTACCAGCTGTCACGGGCATCGTACGCACTGTAGCGGTTGCGGTAGTAACAGAACCACACGCCCAGTCCACAGAACCCGAGTTACCCGCAGCAATGGCTGCAGCCAAAGCTTGGAATGTGGTCGCATTAGTCTTGATGGAAGGAGTCAGCGTGAGCGTCGCGTTTGCAGGGACAGGGCCAACCGTAGCGTTGTTGTAGGCTACCGTGATGATGCCACTATCAGCAGCAATCTGCACGGAGTTGACGAACTTGGAAGTTGCGCCAGTGCTGCTCTGTTGAGCGTTCCAAGTGTTTGCCGCAACGGTCAGGTCGTTCAGGGTCGCCACCTCATTCACCATCGCCTTGGCACCAGCAGCCAAGGTCAGGCCTTCGGTCACGCGGGTGCGGACGGTGTAGTCCTGGTAAGCCGGCAGAGCCACGGCAGCCAGAATACCGATGATGGCCACCACGATCATCAGTTCGATCAGGGTGAAGCCCTTTTGCAGGGAACGCTTCATGGAGAACTCCTTGAGGGGTTGAAAAAGTCTTTGCGGGTGTACTGCAGCACACATCGTGCCAGGCCGATCTGGCCGGTTTTTCCGGCGCTTTTTCACGCTTGAACACCAATGGGTGACATTCTGTGTCCTTTTCGACGCTTTGCAGGTGACAATTTTTGTCAACTTGCAGGCATTGAACAGAATTTGTCGGTCGCATCACTCGGCGCTGGCCTCCGCCTCTGGCCAGAGGTTTGGAAAGTAGAAGCGCAAAGCATGTAGTGGCACACCCAAGCGCAGCTTGCCGTAGGCTGAGTCGCTTTCCAGCAGGCCCCGCTTGAGCAAGGCCGAGACCTGGGCTGTGGCCAGACGGTCACCCAGGCCCAGCATGGCCTTGAAGTCGGCCCGCTCCATGTCTGATTGGGTGGCAAACAGGTAATGCAGGGCGCGCAGCGCTTCGGTCCTCACTCCTTGCTTGACCACCTTTTCTTCATACTGAAGACAGGCGGCCATGCGGTCTTTCATGCCTTCCAGTGCAAGAAGGCCTGCCATGAAGCTCACCTGATCCAGGCACAGCCCAATCATGTAAGTGATCCAGGCGATCAGTCCTGCCTCGGTCAGGTTGCCCCGACCATCCAGATCACCAGCGCGCGGCTCGTCGGCCGCAGCTAGGCCAGCGTAGTAGGCCTGCTGGGTACGTGCAAAACCACGCAGCGGAGACCACAGCCCGTTGGCCAGGCCCATGTGGTGGATCAGCAGGTGCGTGTGCAGGCGCGCCACCCGACCGTTGCCATCGCGAAACGGGTGAATCCATGCCAGCCGCTGATGGGCAGCCGCCACGGCCACCACCGCCATTTCACCACGTCGCACACCGCTGTAGACGGCTGACCAACGAGCCAGAAAGGCCGGCAGACATTGCGCCGCCGGAGCAGCATGCCGCCCCACGCTGACTTCACGCGTGCGCCATTGTCCAGGCAGGAGGGACGGCTCTTGATCCGTTGGGCCAGCCAAGTCCTGCGGCGGCAGCCGGGCAAAGAGGTCTTGATGGATGTCGGCCAGCATCTGCGGGGCCCAGATTTGTTCCCGTGTCCAGTCGGCGCTTTTCCTCTCCAGTTGCTCTTCGGTTGCCATATGGGCAACAGCCAGACGCTGTCGGCGTGCGTTGTCTTCGTCCTGTGCGTATTCGTTGCGCAAGGCACGCTCAATGTCCATGGGCAGCGTATGTTGCCCCTCGATCTTGTTCGTGTAATACGAGTTCATCGCGCGCAGCAACCTGCGCAAGGCAGGCAATGCGCCCGCCTGATAACCACCGACCAGCCGGTCAGCCTGACGAATCAGATCGTGGGCAAGCTCGAGCAACGGCCCCAGCCGGTGCTCGGCCGGCAACAGAGGCTCCATCTGGGATGGATGGTCATACAGCGAGAATTTTTGCGACATTCAAAATCTACATAACCATTTGATTGATTTGCTGAATTTTGCATCGTCGCGGGTTTTTTTGCGACTTTTATCGCCCAGATTCGATCAACGCAGACATTCACACCTCGAAGACATCACCGGCAGTCAGCCAGCGGATGTCGTGCGGGGCGTCACCGGCACGGGCGGGCTTCTGGTCGAAGCGGCGGATCTCTTCCATGATCAGCGTGGTCTCGGCCGGCTTGGTGTGCGTGATGTAGATCGGAAACCGCGCCCGCGTGGTGTCGATGTGGTCCAGCTCGTCGGCCAGCACGTGCGGGGCCAGGTGCAGGCTGCGCTGGGCCACATGGCGCTCGCGGTCGCTGAAGGCGGTCTCGATCACCAGCATGGCCACCGGCAACTGGTTCACCCGGGCCCAGAAGCCGGGGTTGCGTTCGGTGTCGCCACTGAACACCCAATGCCCTTGGGTGCCGCGTACGGCAAAGCCCACCGCCGGCACCGTGTGCACAGCCGGCAGCACCTCGATGGATTTGCCCGCCACGGTCAAGGTCTGCCCCACCGCAAAGGTGACGAAGCGCAGCAGCGGCGCGTCGGCGTGCGGGATGACGGCAAAGTCGGGCCAGATGGTGTCGTTGAACACATGGGCCTTGAGGGCCGCGATGGTCTCGGGCAGGGCGTGCACCTGCACCGGCCCTTTGCCTTGCGCGATGCGCCGGGACGCCACCGCGTCGAGCATCAGCGGCAGGCTGGCCACGTGGTCCAGGTGGGAATGGGTCAGCAGCACATGGTCGATGCACGCCATCTGCTCCAAGTCCAGATCGCCCACCCCGGTGCCGGCGTCGATGAGCACATCGCCATCCAGCAGGAACGAGGTCGTGCGACAGCCGCGCGCAATGGCGCCGGAGCAACCCAGGACGTGTACCCTCATGTGCGTCAGACCGGTGGTGGTGCGTGGCTGGGCGGTCAAGCCTGGCTGGCGTGGTTCATTTTTGGCTGTGGTCGGTGGTGCCATCCCAGTGCGGGCCGGGCGGCGACGTTTTTGTCAAGCCTACCCGCTCAGCCCAGTAGCGGTAAAGGACTTTTTTGGCGTTGACCGACATCAGGTCGGCCAGCAGGCCCTCACAGGCCGGCCAGTCCCGCGCCAGCCAGGCCAGCCGGAAGGCGCGCCATTGTGACAGCTCCCGCTGCATCGCTTCGTCCGGCACGCCGGCCGGTCCCAACGGCAGATGGACGGCCAGCGCCTGCGACCGGCCCTTGACGCGCACCCGGTCGATCTCCTGCCAGACATGCCCAGGGGCCTGCTCTCGGGTGCGGTCGCTGGCCACGATGTCGACCCCGTAGACCCGGGACAGCCCCTCCAGGCGGGCGCCAAGGTTCACGGTGTCACCGATGACGGTGTAACTGCGCCGCAGGTCCGAGCCCATGTCCCCCACGCACATGGGGCCGGTGCTCAGGCCCACCCCCACGCCAATCTCGGGCAGGCCCCGGTCGCGGTGCGCCTGGTTGATGGCCAGCACCTCCGCCACGATGTCCAGCGCCGCGTCCACCGCCCGGGTGGCATGGTCCTCTGCCGGCACCGGTGCACCCCAGAAGGCCATCAGGCAATCGCCCATGTACTTGTCGATCGTTCCCCGGTGCCGCTGCACCACGGCCGTCAGGCGGCTGAACACCTCGTTGAGCAGGCGCTGCAGGTCGGCGGGCGGCATGGTTTCCGCCATCTGGGTGAAACCCTTCATGTCGCAGAACAGCACCGTCATCTCACGCGTGGTGGCACTCATGTCGTAGCGGTCGGGGTCGCGGAGCATTTCCTCGACGATCTCGGGTGGCACATAGGTGCCAAAGCGGCGCGCGAGTTCGCGGCGGGTCCGGCTCTCGCCCAGAAAGCCCAGCCCCATGTGCAGGGCCAGCGCCAGCATGATCAGGGCCAGCAGCGCGGCCATGGGCAAGACCAGACCATGCTCCAGGTAGAGGAACTGGGTGACAGCGACCACCCCCAGCATCAGCACCAGGCAAAGGGCCACCGCCTTCGTGGCCCCCAGACGGGGCAGCCACAGCGCGAGCGCCAGGCCGATGACCAGCAATATCAGCAGCTCATATCCTGCGGCATAGTCCGGCCGGTAAGGCAGGCGGCCATCCAACAAACCGGACAGCAGGTTGGCGTGCACCTCCACACCCGGGTAGACCTGCGACACCGGCGTGGCCCGCAAGTCCTGCAGGCCCGGTGCCGTGGTGCCCAGCAGCACGATGCGCCCACGCAAGGTCTGCGGCGGGACCCGGTCGGCCAGCACATCGGCGGCGGACAGGTAGGTGAACGAGCCGCCCTGGGGCCCCCCCGTGCCGCGAAACGGGACCAGCAGTGCGCCCCGGCCATCGGTCGGGATGGTGATCTGCCGATCTTCCCGGGTCAGGCGTATGCCCTGAACCCCGGACGAGCCCCCTGCCGAGCCGGACGCGACGAGCTCCATCGACGGCATGTCCAGCAGCTGGCGAAAGAGCGCCAGCGCCAGGGATTCGTAAACCTGCAGGCCATGGCGGGCCAGCAGCGGCAGGGAACGCACCACGCCGTCGTCGTCGGTGATCGCGTTGAAGAAACCCGCAGACGCCCCGGCCTGCACCAGCCCGGGCAGGTTGGCCCCATAGCCGTTCCAGCGGGTCAGGGGCACCGACGGCGACCCATCGGACAGATCCAGCACCGGGGCCGGAAGCTGTCCGGTGATGCGCCCCTCCCGGTCGCTGGTGAAGTAGTAGCCCAACACCACGGGTCTGCCCCGGATGGCCTGCGCCAGGCGCTGGTCCGCACCGGGCAAGGGATCCGGCTCGGCGAACACGGTGTCCATGCCCAGCAGGCGGATGTCGTGCCCGAAAAGCCGGTCGACCAGATCGGCCACCCGATCCCTGGACCAGGGCCAGCGCCCTACCTCGGCCAGGCTCTTCTCATCGATGTCGACAATGACGATGCGCTCGTCGAGCGTGCGCGGCATGGTGGCACGCAGGCGAGTGTCCTGGATCTGCTCGTCCAAGCGGTGCAGCAGCGGCACCGCCAATGTCCCGCTGGCGTGCAGGACAAACAGACCCAGCAGAAGCAGCAGCGATGCCGTGGTGAGCCGTCGATGGCCTCGGGTGGTGCTCATGACTTGCGACACCCGCCGGGGCGCCCGGCATGCCGGCAGGCGCGGTCAGTACCGCGTCACTGCTGGATGAACTGCATCTGGGTGCCAGCCAGCTCGATCAGGTCGCCGTGGCGCAGGTTGACGGCATCCGAGCCAATCGGTGTGCCGTTGACCGTGGGGGGCGTGGCCCCTTCCACCAGCGCCACCACATAGCCGTGGGGGCGCTTGGTGATGGCCGCCACCGTCACGCCGGGTTTGCCGATGGTGGTCACCACCTTGACCAGTGGGACCTCGCGACCGGCGGCGGCGCCCGACATCACCTTGATGGCCGCATTGCCCACCGGGGGGGCCGTGTCGATGGCACCCTCCGATGGCTGCGCGGTGTTGATCACAGCCGTCCGTTCGGGGCCAGCAGTCTGCGCAGCACCGTCGTGGATGAACTTGATCTTGTACTTCCCGATTTCGACGGTATCGCCATTCTGCAACTGCTGCTTCTTGATCGCCTTGCCGTTGACGTACGTGCCGTTGGTGCTGTTGAGGTCTTCAATGAAGACGTCGCTGCCGGACATCTGCAGCACGGCGTGCTCACCGCTGACGGCGAGGTTGTCGATCACGATGTCGTTGTAGGGCCGGCGACCGAGGGTGGTGCGGTCCTTGGTGAGCTGCACCTCCTTGATCACGACACCGTCGATGGAAACGATCATTTTCGGCATGGCCGACTCCTCTGGAACCCTGCTGCGTTGGTCTGATTCTGGGGGCAATGCTACCCGAGCATGCGAGAAAACAGGCCACGTCGCGCCGTCCGGGCCTGCACTTTCGCCAGTATTACCGAAATATTATCGCGTCCACCCAGATCATTGGCCGCATCTACCAGCATACGGCCGGTTTCTTCCAGCGAAAGGTGGCTGCCAAGCAACGCACCGATGTCCGCATCGGTCATCATGTCGTTCAGGCCATCCGAGCAGAACAGGTACAGATCACCTTGTTCCGACCGGAATTCATTGACCTCCAGCAGCACGGTGTCTTCCACCCCCAGCGCGCGGGTCACCAGGTTGCGATGGGTGGCGAATTGCGCCTGTTCGGCCGTCAGCAGGCCCGCATCGATCTGCTCCTGCAGCAGGGAATGATCGCGGGTAAGCAGCTGCAGCTGGTTGCCCCGCAACCGGTAGCAGCGGGAATCACCCACATGGCCGATGAACGCGCGGGAATCCTGGAAGACCGCCATCACCAGCGTCGTGCCCATCCCGCTGTACAGGGGATTGGCATGGGCGGCTTCGAAGATGCGTCGGTTGGCGTTGTCGCAGCAGATCTCCATGGCGCGTTTGATCTCGCGCGGATTGGCCTCGACGCCGCCTTCGCTCAGCCAGCGGCCCAGTTCATCCAGGATATGGCTGGTCGCCATGGCGCTGGCCACTTCACCAGCGTTGTAACCACCCATGCCGTCAGCCAGCACCACCACATGGTTGCCCGCATCCACTGCCACCGAGTCCTCGTTGTTGTCGCGGACCAGGCCTGGATCGGTCAGGCTGTAGTACTCGAAAATCATGGGGTCGGTTATAGCGGTTTGACGACCCGGCCAAGGGTGTCGAGTCTGACATTTGTCACGGATTGCCTGACATTCGTGGCTTTCCCCCACGGATCATGGCGATTTTCTGCAGGCTTGCCAACAAAAAAGGCAACCGCGCGGTTGCCCTTTTTGAGGATGCAGGATCCAGCCGGCCGGTTTACAGCAGCGACTTGAGCAGTCGGCCCATCTCGGACGGGTTGCGGGTCACCTTGAAACCGCACTCTTCCATGATCGCCAGCTTGGCGTCGGCCGTGTCGGCACCGCCGGAGATCAGCGCGCCGGCATGGCCCATGCGCTTGCCCGGAGGGGCGGTCACGCCAGCGATGAAGCCGACGATGGGCTTCTTCATGTTCGCCTTGCACCACTGGGCGGCTTCGGCTTCGTCAGGGCCGCCGATTTCGCCGATCATGATCACGGCGTCGGTGTCCGGATCGTCGTTGAAGGCCTTCATCACGTCGATGTGCTTCAGACCGTTGATCGGGTCACCACCGATACCCACGGCCGACGACTGGCCGATGCCCAGTTCGCTCAGCTGCGCCACGGCTTCGTAGGTCAGGGTGCCGGAACGCGAGACGACGCCCACGCGGCCCTTCTTGTGGATGTGGCCGGGCATGATGCCGATCTTGATCTCGTCGGGCGTGATCAGGCCGGGGCAGTTGGGGCCCAGCAGCAGGGTCTTCTTGCCGCCGGCCGCTTCCTTGGCCTTCATCTTGTTGCGCACTTCCAGCATGTCGCGGATCGGTATGCCTTCGGTGATGCAGATCGCCAGGTCCAGATCGGCCTCGACGGCTTCCCAGATCGCGGCAGCGGCGCCAGCGGGCGGCACATAGATCACGGACACGGTGGCACCGGTCTGCTGGGCGGCTTCCTTGACGGAGCTGTAGATCGGGATGTTGAAGATCGACTCACCGGCCTTCTTGGGGTTCACGCCGGCGACGAAGCAGTTCTTGCCGTTGGCGTATTCCTGGCACTTTTCGGTGTGGAACTGGCCGGTCTTGCCAGTGATGCCCTGGGTGATGACCTTGGTGTCTTTGTTGATGTAGATGGACATGTTCGTTCTCCGGGCTCAGGCTTTGACAGCGGCGGCCACCTTCTGGGCGGCTTCGGCCATGGTGTCGGCAGAGATGATGGGCAGGCCGGACTCGGCCAGCATCTTCTTGCCCAGCTCTTCGTTGGTGCCCTTCATGCGTACCACCAGCGGCACGTTCAGGTTCACCGCACGGCAGGCGGTGATCACGCCCGTGGCGATGGTGTCGCACTTCATGATGCCGCCGAAGATGTTGACCAGGATCGCCTTGACCTTGTCGTTCTTGAGCATGATCTTGAAGGCTTCGGTGACCTTCTCGGGGGTGGCGCCGCCGCCCACGTCCAGGAAGTTGGCCGGCTCGGCGCCGAACAGCTTGATGGTGTCCATGGTGGCCATGGCCAGG
>Ga0255210_1000708_pt1 | contig 11318 bp, 7 predicted proteins | sample Miss_Yuk_RepA_8d_FD_188422 | JGI IMG/M metagenome (GOLD analysis project Ga0255210, IMG submission 188422) | Freshwater microbial communities from Mississippi River, Louisiana, United States - Miss_Yuk_RepA_8d | ecosystem: Environmental > Aquatic > Freshwater > River | place: USA: Louisiana...
GGCTACAACGCCTGGGGCAGCGCGACGCCCGCAACTGCGATTTCGTTCGGCGTGGACATCAACGAAGCCGCCGACGGAACGGAAAAGGCGACGACCCAGGCCGTAACGGTTGAGTACGCCTGGCTCGAGGTCGTCGACAGCAGTGGAACTCGCAATTTCGGGACAGCACCGTCCGGCACGAATACGGTTCTTGGCAGTGGCTTTTACACGGAAACCAAGGCAACCGTGGCGAAGGCCGTCAACAACGGGACACCGATAGAGCGACGTTCGTATTACACGCTGATCGGTCGCAGCGGTTCGTCCCAGATCACTGGCGCAAACACAATCACGGAGCGCTTTGACAGCACCTTGAAGGTGGTGCTGCCTCCCGGCACGCAATTTTCCGGTGTGACCAAGGCGGTCATCCACGTGCGTCTGTTGAACACGAACGTTCAGTCCGGCGACCCGGAGGCTTTCTACGATTTCTCGAATGGCTTCGAGGACATCGCACTGTTGAACAAGACCGACTCGAATTTCCTAGACTCGAACTCGACGATTCTGGCCCCGCGCGCACTCGCACCGGCAGTGGAGCTTTCGCCCGAGGGCACGGCGTCGATGACCTATTACAACAACGACGGCGATCTGGCGACCGGATTGAACCCTGACGAAGTCCCCGCTCTTTCCTGGATCCAGAAGCCCGGGGCGGGTCAGTACAACCTCGTCGCCTACGAAGACTTGTACCCGAATCGCGGTGACTACGATTTCAACGATGTCGTCGTCGCCTATAACTATGCGTTGGGCGTCAATGAACAGGGGCAGGTCGAGCGGATCTCGGGCACGGCCTTTCTGCTGGCCCGGGGATCACGGTACACGCATGACTGGACGCTGCGGATGCCTGTCAGCGGCTTGCCCGTCAATGCGATCGATCCTTCGAGTTCTTGCACCGTCGACCGGAGCACTGCTCAACAAACCCCGGGGCCGGTTGCAAACTCAGGGTGCACGATTACTGTTGGAAACGGCGGGATCTTGTGGAAGGCGCTTCCCGATACCGTTGCGCTGTTTCCCGGCACTGACGCTGGCGGAGCGGCCGCGGACGTGCCGATCAACACGCAAACCACGATCCGCGGACCCAAGGCGGCATTCCAGATCACGCTGTCCAATCCGGTCGCGCTGAGCAACTTAGGCATTGACGATCCGTACATCCTGATCAGGCGGGTCGACGGTTCAATCGCCGAAGTGCATTTGTCGACCAAGGACATCCAGAACTTTCCCTTCGCGATGGTGATGCCGACCCAATGGAAGTGGCCGAAGGAAAAGATCGCAATAGGTGACGCATACCCCACGTTTCTCGATTTTGCGCGCAGTGGCGGCACCACGAATCTGCAGTGGTACAACACCCCGGTCGACGCTTTAGTTGTGCCCAGTTGGACCATCTCCGATTGGTCTTGGTAAGAGACACCCAGAAAGACATTTGATGAGGTCGACCGCCGTCTGGCGACGAAGGTCGCCGGGCCAATGACTAAGAACAAGGATCTCTACCACTCGATCGCGAGGAGCATGATCGGCCGCTATGCCGTCTACGCGGTCAATCTGCTCTCGATGATGGTGCTGGCCCGGATGTTCACGCCAGAGACCTTCGGCACGGTCGCCGCAATTCTCGTGTTCTTCGTGTTCTTTCAGCAATTTGCCGAGGCGGGTCTCGGTCCGGCGATCATCAATTTGTCCGCGCTGACGAACGAAGATCGGGATGGCCTCTTCAGCCTGACCCTCGGAGTCGGTTTGGCTTCGGGCTTGCTGTTCTACTCGGCGGCGCCGCTATTCCTTGCGCTCTACGAGTTTCCTCGAGTGGACGAGGTTGTCCCACATCTCGCTGTCAGCACATTCTTCTTTTCAGCGAGTATCGTGCCTAATGCTCTGTTGTTAAGGCAACAGGCTTTCTACGAGATAGCGAAGGGCGGACTGGCTGCGGAAGTGCTGAGCACGGCGGCGACCATCACCCTGGCAATGCTCATCGATCCATTGCATGCACTAGCTGCCAAGGGGCCCTGTAGTGCCGCGACGCTATTTTTTATCTCCTGGTATTTATCGTCTGCCACAGAGTTTGGCCGGCCGCTTCCCGGCCAAAAAATTTCTGCGGTCAGGCCACTTTTCGAATTCGCTAGATATCAGTTTGGCTTCAATCTCATTAACTATTTTTCGCGCAACCTCGACAATATTTTGGTCGGAAAATATATGGGCGCGAATATGCTTGGGATCTACGATAAAGCCTATCAGTTGATGCGTTACCCGCTACTGATGCTTACCTTCGCGATGACACCAGCCATTCAGCCAGTAATCCGACGGCATGCCGATGACCACGCTAAAGTCGAAGAGATTCATCTCGACTTCACATTCAGGCTTTCATTGCTCGGCACTGCCGCGGGGTTGGCGATGTATCTACTTGCCGAATGGATCATTCTGCTGGCTCTGGGGAATCAATGGATGGATGTGGTACCGATTATAAAAATCCTAGCCATTGCCATTCCTGTGCAAGTCGTACTGGCGACTAGTGGAAGCTTCTTTCAGGGTATGAACCGTGCTGACGTATTGTTTTCCTGTGGCACGATTAACGCGGTCGTGATGGTCACCGCTATGGTGTTAGGCATTGTTTCGCGTGACATCGAAGTTCTCTGCTGGTGCCTAGTAGGAGCTTTCCATATAAATTTTTTTCAGATTTATTACTACATGTATCGGAAGCTTTTTCGGAAACCGCTTAGGCGCCATCTGTTTCGCATGATTCCTGCTTTCGTCGTTATTCTTGGCATGGTCATGCATGCGTCTAAAGACCTAATGTCTTAAAAGCCGAGAAAGGTTCCGATGTGCACGAAGATCGATGTTTACGATCGACTGATCTCCGCGAACCGTTCCGTCGCTCGCACGATTGCAACCTTCAAGAAGAAATTCCCTTTTTGTGATCACGGTCGCCGGTTAGCGTTTGATCGCAAAAATCGCCAAGAGTCGTATAGAAATTTACGCTGACTTAGAGAGTGTCGTGAAAAAATTCACTTTGGAAACCCTGCGGCGTATAGGAAAACTGGCCGTTCCGCTCCTGCTTTCGGGCGCTGCGCCGATTGGCATGCAAAGTCTCTGGGCCGCAGATTTCGTGGTCGGGGTCGGCACGCATTTGACAGGGGGAAGCCGTCCGCTCGGGAAAAGTCTCGACATGCTTTCGGCCGCAGGGGTTACGAGTTTCCGTGATGATGCGACCTGGTCGTCGATAGAGAAATCGAAGGGGATATATTCAGTTCCTGCTCGAATGGATCAACTGGTGGACGAAGCGTTAAAACGCAAGATCTCGCCGTTGCTGATCCTCGCTTATGGCAACCGGTTTTATGACGATGGTGGAAAGCCTTTAACCGATGAATCAATTCTAGCGTTTACCAAATACGCAGAATTCGTGGTTCGTCATTTCAAAGGGCGTGTTTCCAGGTACGAAATCTGGAATGAATGGGAACATACGACTGGTAAAACTGCGAAAGGTTCGCCCGAGGCTTACGTCAGACTTGCCAGGAAAGTTTATCCGGCGATCAAGAAAATTGATCCTCAGGCAGAGGTTTTGGTGGGAGCCGTAGGGACAGTGGGCATCAAGCAAGGCTATCTGGAGCGCATCATCAGGCTTGGGATCCTCGAGCATGGTGACATGCTCACACTGCATCCGTACATGCACTGTGAGCGGTTTTCCGGACCAGAGTCTTGGGCGCGCTGGATGAGAAGTGTAGGAGAGCAGTTGGAAAATTGGGGTGGAAAGCCAGTGTCGGTCTACCTTACTGAAATGGGCTGGCCGTCCCATCAGGGTAGGTGTGGTGTTTCCGAAGAAACCCAGGCCGAGTATTTACGGAAAATCTATAAGCACGCTCGCGAACTACCGTTTATCAAAGGGATCTGGTGGTACGACTTACAAAACGACGGGAACGACCCGGCTGATCAGGAGCACAACTTCGGCCTCGTTCGGGGTGATTTCACGGAAAAACCGGCTTACAAGGCACTCCGCGAGATGGCTAAATAAGGGAAGCGATCTGCTTGCCGGGTCGTGCAAATTGAGCGTTACCCTGTTCAGTCATGATCTGGTGGCATGCATAGGGGATGCAGGCGCCAAACACAAAGCTTGACCCGGTCCGGTGGGCCGCGCCATCCGGGGTCAGAAGCGCTTGATTCCAATCGTACGATCCATTTTGGCGCTACTCAAGTCCGCCTCATCGAGCACCGCGTTGCTCAGATCGGCGTCGGTCAGATTGGTTCCGTTGAAATTAGCTCGGGTGAGGTTTGCGCCGCTCAGGTTCGCATTGTTCATGTTGGCGCCGCTGATGTCCGCGCCACTTAAGTTCGAGCTAACAAAATTAGCCTCGGCAAGCCGGGCACTGATGAGCATGGCTCCGGTGAGGTTGGCGCGAGTCAGGTCTGCTTCACGCAAGTTGGCCTTGGTGAGATTGGCGTGTTGCAAACTCGCGCCCACAAGGCTTGCTTCGCGCAGGTTGGACTTTGTGAGGTCGGCGCCGTCGAGCGTGGCGCCATCCAGAGTTGCGTGAGAGATGATTGTTTCGACTAGCGTGGCGGAAACGAGGATGGCACCGGTCAGTTTCGCCTTGGTGAGCTTGGCCTTGGTCAGGATGGCATTGGTGAGATTGGCTCCGCGCAGGTCGGCTTTGGTCAGGTCGGCCTTTGCCAGGTTGGCATCCTTGGGGAATTGGTATCCGGATAGGTCGCAGCCAATGCAGGACCCGGTGTTGCGCAACTTTTCGACGTCTTTCGGATCGGCTGAAAAGGCGCTGGATGAAAAGATTGCCATCGAAATGATGAGTGCGGTCGCAAACTTCATTGCTCGCCTCTATGGTTCTGCATGGGTTGATGACGCAAGATGCTCGATGCCGGGTGGGGAAATCAAACACCGTGGCTCACGGTGGCTTCCATCAGCGCTGTTTATTCGCAGATTGGGCTGAATTTAAGCATCACTCCCGAACAAGTCCCTTGTGTAGACCTTGGCCGCGACGTCCTGGAGCTCCGGCGTGCGGCGGTTGGCCACGATCAGGTCAGCGCGACGCTTGAAGTCATCCAGGTCGGTAAGCACTGCCGAGTTATAGAAGTGCGTTTCTTTAAGGACCGGCTCATAAACAATCACCTCCACGCCTTTGGCTTTGAGGCGCTTCATGATGCCTTGCACACTGCTGGCCCGAAAGTTGTCGGAGCCGGCTTTCATCACCAAGCGATAAATGCCCACGGTCTTGGGATGGCGTTTGAGGATGTCAAAGGCCACAAAGTCTTTGCGCGTGCTGTTGGCGTCGACAATGGCACGAATCAGGTTTTGCGGCACCTCGCTGTAATTGGCCAGCAATTGCTTGGTGTCTTTGGGCAGGCAATAGCCGCCGTAACCAAAGCTGGGGTTGTTGTAGTGGTGGCCAATGCGTGGGTCCATGCACACGCCCTCGATGATGGGGCGGCTGTTCAGCCCCAACGAGGTGGCGTAGCTGTCTAGCTCGTTGAAGAACGCCACTCGCATGGCAAGAAAGGTGTTGGCAAAGAGCTTGATCGCCTCCGCTTCGGTACTGTTTGTGAGTAGCACCGGCACATCGGGCTTGAGGCTGGCCGCGCGCATCAATTCGGCAAACGCCTGGCCACGTTCCGTGTTGTCGCCCACCACAATTCTGCTGGGGTGCAGGTTGTCGTAAAGCGCCTTGCCTTCGCGCAAAAATTCTGGCGAAAAGAGGATGTTGTGCGCCATGTGGCGCAAGCGCATGCGCTCGGTAAAACCCACCGGGATGGTGGACTTGATCACGATCGTGGCTTGCGGATTGATGGTCAGCACATCGCTGATCACAGCTTCCACCGATCGGGTATTGAAAAAGTTGCGCTCCGGGTCGTAATCCGTGGGCGTGGCCACAATCACAAAGTCGGCATCACCATAAGCGTCTTGCTTATCCAGGGTGGCCCGAAAGTTAAGTTGCTTGTGCAGCAAAAAGTCTTCAATGTCTGCGTCTTCGATCGGTGACTGCCTGTTGTTGATTGACTCGACTTTCACTGGGTCAATGTCCAGTGCTACCACCTGATGCTGTTGCGCCAGCAGTACGCCGTTGGACAAACCTACGTAGCCGGTACCGGCGATCGCGATTTTCAAACCAAGCCTCCTGGTTCAAATGAAATTTAGAATTCGGCGCCGTCTCAACAGCAACTTTTTCCACGCGCTGTACCGAGGGCTTGAATCTGACAGCCAAACCGTAGCAACCTCGTCTCCGAACGGCAATTCGAGTGCGTAGTTCCGATGTCAGCCAACGAGATGACGGAACAAAATTGCCTATCTGACTCGGCTCATTGCACCATGAATCGGGTCGCAAGACTACCGGACTCCACCATCTGAAGAGGCGACACTCCCATGGAACGCATGCTCGGTCTTTTCACCCGTGACCAGTGTATGAAATGATCAGAGCCCTGTTCTGGGTCGCTTGCCTGACGATCGGTATTCTGTCCTTGCTGCCGGTCGCTTACCTTCCGCCGGCGGCCTTCGATTGGTGGGACAAGGCGCAGCACGCGCTAGCCTTTCTGGTGTTGTGCGGGCTAGGGCTGGCAGGGTATCCGCGCCAGGTTGCGCGCGTGCTGCTTGGACTGTTGATCTTCGGGGCGTTGATCGAGCTTGCACAAGCGTTGACCGGCTGGCGTTACGGAGAATGGCAGGACTGGCTCGCTGATGGAATCGGTGTCCTGGTTGCTGAAGCCGGGCGTAGAGCTTTTCAGCGCCTGCTCAGCCGGCGCTAGCATCCATCATTCGGCCGCTGACTGTTGGGCCGCTGACGCTAAAGACGCCGCTACCCAGATGATGGATCGGTCGCAGGTCGTCAGGGACGTCCTGGAGTTGCCAGCGCCCGTTTTGGAACACCCGCTCATCGGCCCAGGCGCCGACGACCTCGACGAAGAAGGTGTCGTAGGCCTGCTGGGCATGCGGCTCGGGCAACACCCGTGCTTCCAGCCACGCGATGCAGCCTTCGACGAGCGGCATGCCGAGCAACGGGCCGTCGCGGTAGCCGATGCCGTAGTGCGCGAACTTGCCGCCAGTCGTTTCGATCGCCTCATCGCGTCCGCTGACCGACCCCACTGTCCAGGTCAGGTCTGCCTGGGCGCGGCAGGGCAGGCACAGCGCCAGATATCCGCTGGCCTCGATCAGCTCCCGTGTGAAGGTGCTCTTGTCGATGACCACTGCAATACGCGGCGGCGTGAACTCCACCGGCATCGACCAGGCGGCCGACATCAGGTTGCGCCGGCCCGCGTGTGCACTGGAGACCAGCACCGTCGGTCCGTGGTTGACGAGGCGGCTGGCGTGCGAGAGCTTGACTGGGAGCATGGACATGGCGAATTGGGCTGGTGGTTGTTGGGCGATGGCGCGCTTGTCGGGCGAGTCAGCTGACTTTTTCAGCCGATTGAGCCCGTCGGCCCGTCGGCGCTGACCTCCTCAAGTATCTGGCCGGTCAGCAGTGGTTTTGCATTCTTTCGGATTTTTTAGGGACTTGTGAAGATCCGAGGGACACATTGAATGAATCGCAACGATTCAAACGCAGGAGCTCTCATGCAAATCACCCAGACATTGCACCGCGCTGTTGCCCGTCAACCCGGCGCCGTAGCCACGATCTGCGGCGCCCGCCGGCGCACCTTCGCCCAGTTTCAGGATCGGGTCAGTCGCCTGGCAGGGGCCTTGCAGACCTTGGGTGTGCAGACTGGCGACCGGGTCGGGATCCTGTCCCTGAATTCCGACCGCTACGTCGAATTCTTCATGGCTGTGCCCTGGGCGGGTGCTGCGGTGAACCCGGTCAACACGCGCTGGAGCGCCGCCGAGATCGCCTATTCGCTGGACGACTGCGACACCCAGGTGCTGTTGATCGACGACCCCTTCCTGCCGCTGCTGCCTGAACTGCTGGCGCGCACCTCGTCGCTGCGCACCCTGATCCATGTCGGGGACGGGCCCACACCCGATGGGATGCTGTCTTACGAGACGCTGTTGACCGAGGCAAAGCCCGTGCCCGACGCCCGGCGCGGTGGTACCGACCTGGCCGGCGTGTTCTACACCGGCGGCACGACCGGCTTTCCCAAAGGCGTGATGCTCTCGCACGACGGCCTGTGCCAGAACAGCCTGTTCGCGGTCGCCGAAGGCATGGCCCGCGCCGGCGCGATCGGCCTGCATGCGGCGCCGCTATTCCATATCGCCGCCATCACCGTGCTGGGCTTTCTCTGGGCTGTGGGAGGCACACACGTCACGCTGCCTTCCTTCACTCCGCTGGGCGTGCTGCAGGCGATCGAGCGCGAACGCATCAGCACGACTGTTCTTGTGCCGACGATGATCCAGATGACGGTCGACCACCCCGAAGCAGCGAGCTTCGACTTGTCCAGCCTCGAGACGCTGGTCTACGGCGCCTCGCCCATCAGCGAAGCCCTGGTGGAACGGGCCACGAAGCTACTGCCGACCACCCAACTCATCCAGATTTACGGCATGACCGAAATGGCGCCGATCATGACCACCCTGGCGGGTGTGTTCCACCGCGGCGAAGGGCTCGCCCGCGGCAAGGTCCGCTCGGCGGGGCAGGCCACCTTCGGTGTCGAGGTGCGCATCGTCGACCCGCAGGGCAACGAGCTGCCGCGCGGCGAGGTGGGCGAGATCGCCGTGCTCAGCCCGGCCGTGATGCTGGGCTACTGGAACAAGCCCGAAGAGACTGCCAGCGCCCTGGGCAGGCCGGGCCGCGAGGGCTGGATGCACACCGGCGACGCCGGCCGCATGGACGAAGACGGTTTCCTGTTCCTCGTCGACCGGGTAAAGGACATGATCGTCAGCGGTGGCGAGAACGTCTACTCGGTGGAAGTGGAGCAGGCCGTTGCAAAGCACCCCGCGGTGGCTGCCTGCGCGGTGATCGGCGTGCCCGATGCCGACTGGGGCGAGCGGGTGCATGCGGTGGTGGTTCTCAAGGCCGGCGCCGAAGCCACGATGGATGACATCCGCGACCACTGCAAGACGCTGATCGGCGGCTACAAGTGCCCGCGCAGCGTGGACTTTGTGCCAGCCTTGCCCATGTCGGGTGCGGGCAAGGTGCTGAAGACCAAGCTGCGCGAGCCCTTCTGGGCCTCGCAGGAGCGACAGGTCGCGTAAGCGCTTGCCATTCGCATTCGACAGGACGCACGAAGACCCGACGGTCCTTCAACAGAACGCACCCGAACACACCAGAGGTGAACGATGACAATTGAAATCCGTGGCGGTTGCGCCTCTGCGGCGCGGTGCGATACACCTGCAGCGAGCGTCCGCTGGTGCAACTGATCTGCCACTGCCGCGATTGTCAAAGAGCCAGCGGCAGCGCCTTTGCGGCCTGCCTGATCTTTCCGACGGACCGACTTCAGTTCCATGGCAAAGCCTTGAAGCCCCACGAGGTCCAGGCCCACCACCTTGCCTCATTCGATTTCGCCACGGCTCATCCGACAGGAGAACATTTTTGGCCATCTTCAGCGACCATCCGATCCGGACTCGGCAAGACTTGAGGCAGTTCGAAGCCGCCATGCCGCTGGAGCAGCGCCTGCCCGAGCGCAGCGTGCTCGACGTTTTCATTGGCGTCGCCGCGCGCCAGCCGGAGCGCACCGCCATCACCATGCTGATGACGGGGGCACCCGACGAACAACCGCGTCGCGTCAACTACGCGCAGTTGCTGGGCCTGGTGCGAAGTTCGGCCAACCTGTTTCACAGCCTTGGCGGACCGCGTCCCGGCGTGGCCTACATGCTGCCCAGCCTGATTGAGACGCACGCTACGCTGTGGGGCGCCGAGACGGCTGGCTATGCGGTTCCGATCAACTTTCTGCTGCAGGTGGAACACATCGCCGCCCTGCTCGAAGCGTCTGGCGCACGTATTCTGGTGGCACTGGGGCCACACCCGGTGCTGGACATCTGGCAAAAGGCCGTGGCGTTGGGCGAGCGTGTGCCCGGCCTGACGCTGATCCGCGTGGCACCGCCCGGAACGCCGGCGGTCGAGGGCGTGATCGACTTTCACACCGCGCTCGCCACCCAACCGGAGGACCATCTGGTCTTCGGTGAACCCGGCAAAGACGACGACGTAGCAGCCTACTTTCACACTGGGGGCACCACCGGGACGCCCAAGCTCGTGGCCCACACGCACCGCGGGCAACTGACCGCCGCATTCGGCGGCGCGGCCATCGGCGGCTACCGCGCTGATGACGTGATCACCGGCACCTTCCCGCTCTTCCACGTGGCCGGTACCATTGCCTGCGGGCTGGGCGTTTTCCTGGCGGGCATGGAACTGCTGGTGATGTCGCCGGGTGGCCTGCGCACTCCTGCGATGGTGCAGGGCTTCTGGCGCCTGGCCGCACAGTACAAGGCCACGTTGGTGGGCGGTGTGCCCACATCGATGGGCGCGGTTCTCGACGTGCCACTGGGCGGCGCCGACATCAGCGCGGTGCGTGCCGGCATCACCGGCGCGGCCTTGTTGCCGCCGGCGGTGAGCGCACGGTTCCGCCAGGTGACCGGGTGCAACCTGTACGAGGTCTACGGCATGACCGAGGCTTCAGGCCTGATCGCGTACGACCCGTTTTCCGGTGCGAGCAAAGCAGGTTCGGTGGGCTGGGCGTTGCCTTACACACGGGTTGAAGTTCGTCGGCTGGCTGCCGATGGGACTTTGGGTGAGGCCTGCGAAACGGGCGAGGTTGGCGTGATCCGCGTGAGCGGGCCTCATGTGTCACCCGGCTACCGCAATCCACAGCACGACGCAGGCATCTTCGACGGCCGCATGCTCAACACTGGCGACCTGGGCTACACCGACGAAGAGGGTCGCCTCTATATCGCCGGACGCTCGAAGGACCTGATCATCCGCAGTGGCCACAACATCGACCCGGTGATGATCGAGAACGCGATGGCTGAGCACCCGGCCGTGGCGCTAGCGGCCGCGGTGGGCATGCCCGACGCCTACGCCGGCGAGTTGCCGGTGTGCTTCGTCATGCTGCGCGCCGGTGCCGCCGTGTCCGACGCCGAACTGCACGACCACGCCCAACGGACCATCGGTGAACGACCGGCGTGGCCCAAGCAGTTCTATATCGTCGATGCGATCCCGATGACCTCGGTCGGCAAGATCTTCAAGCCCGCATTGCGTTGCGATGCCGCCGCGCGCCTGGTCAACGCGATGCTGCGCGAGCAGCATCAGTTGGCGGACGCACAGGTTCAGGTCAGCGCCGGCGGGGCCAGGGGACCGATCGTCAACGTGACCTTGCCGGCCGCCGCAGAGGCCGCCTTGCCGGCCGTCTCACAGGCACTGGCGGGCTATCTGTTCGAGGCC
>Ga0255210_1000710_pt1 | contig 11306 bp, 9 predicted proteins | sample Miss_Yuk_RepA_8d_FD_188422 | JGI IMG/M metagenome (GOLD analysis project Ga0255210, IMG submission 188422) | Freshwater microbial communities from Mississippi River, Louisiana, United States - Miss_Yuk_RepA_8d | ecosystem: Environmental > Aquatic > Freshwater > River | place: USA: Louisiana...
CAGCACGGCAACACCTGACCTGACGCTTTGTCGCCAACACAGAATGTCGCTGGATCGTCGCCTGATGAGCGATCTGCGAGCCATGAGCAAAGATCGTCACGATGCTTTGCTGGAAAGCAATGGACGCCACTACGCCAACCAGTACTTGCGCATGCGGCTGACCTCGCACAATGCCTGGTTGCGGTACCGAGATGCGCGCTGCATGGCGCATGCTCGTGAGCAGGCCCTGCCTGCACGGTTGGTGGCGTCGGCAGCGGAGGCCTGCAAACATGATCTGGCGCAACAGCAATGGTTGCAGTACCAGGCCAGGCAGGTCAGTGTGCGTCGCGCTGAAGAACGCTCCGAATGAGCGGCACGCGGATAGGGATCGTCAGCGTTGCGCTGGTGCTGGCGCTGGTCCTGGGCTGCTATCTCAGTGGCGGCATCCTGCTCTGGCGTCTGGATCTTCCCGTGAGTCAACTTGGCATCCTCAGTTATGGGCGCTATTGGTGGGCCTATCACGATCACGCACAGTACGCACCGCTGATCCAAAGCAGCGGCATGATGGGGTTCGGCCTGCCCGTTCTGCTGGTGCTGACATCGGTCATGTGGGCAGTTTGGCCCCGCCGGTCCAATCTGTATGGGGATGCGCGATTCGCCAGTCTGGCCGATCTGCGCAAGCGAAAGATGCTGGCTCCCGACGATACCGCCATCGTGGTTGGCAAAAAAGACGGACGCTACGTGTACTTCAACGGGCAGCAATTCGTGTTGCTGGCGGCTCCCACGCGATCTGGCAAAGGTGTGGGTGTCGTTGTCCCCAACCTGCTGAGCTACCAAGGGTCGGTGGTGGTGCTGGACATCAAGCAGGAGAACTTCGATCTGACGAGTGGCTTCAGGGCCCGCCACGGTCAGGCTGTCTATCTGTTCAATCCGTTTGCCGAAGATCGCCGGACCCATCGCTGGAACCCGTTGTCCTACGTATCGGCGGATCCCAGCTTCAGGATCAGCGATCTGCAGGCGATTGCTGCCATGCTCTATCCGGTACCGGAGCAGGTGAAAGATCCCTTTTGGGCCAATCAGGCTCAGAACGCGTTTCTGGCCTTCGCGTTGTATGCATTCGAGCAGGCCGACTATCTGGCGAACGAGTTTTTTGGCATGGAGCCGCCCGAGCCGCCGAGCATCGGAGGGCTATATCGCCTGGCTTCAGGCCGGCCGGGTCAGAGCCTGCGGGAGCACCTGGACACTCTGGCTGCGTGGCCGCACCTGAGCAGCAGCGCGAAGGTGGCATTTGCCACCTTGCTCGGACAGGCCAATGAAACGTTTGCCAGCATCATGGGCACCTTCAAGGAGCCCTTGAATCCTTGGCTCAATCCTGTGGTGGATGCCGCCACCAGTGGCAACGACTTTGACCTGCGGGATGTGCGCAGGAAGAAGATGAGCATCTATGTCGCCATACAGCCCAACAAGCTGGCCGAGGCAAGGCTGATCCTCAACCTGTTCTTCAGTCAGCTCATCAACCAGAACACCCGAGAACTGCCGCAGTCAAACCCCGAGTTGAAGCACCAGTGCCTGCTGCTGATGGACGAGTTCACCAGCATTGGTCGCGTCGACATCATTGCCAGCGCGGTGAGCTTCATGGCGGGCTACAACCTGCGCCTGATGCCGATCATTCAGAGCATCTCTCAGCTGGAGGCCACCTATGGCAAGGAGACGGCAAGGACCATCATGACCAACCATGCGCTGCGGATCATCTTTGCGCCGAGGGAGCAGCAGGATGCCAATGAGTACAGCGACATGCTGGGCTATACAGGTATGCGCAAGGACAGCATCAGCCGCAGCCGTGCGCGCGAGAGCAGCTACACCCGAAGCGAGAGCGAGGAAAGGCGGGCACTGATGCTGCCACAGGAGCTCAAGGCCATGGGCGATGACAAGGAGATCCTGCTGTTGGAGGGTATGGCACATCCGGTGATGGCCGAGAAGATCCGCTACTACCGGGACAAGGCGTTCACGAGCCGGTTGATGTCCCGGGTGACCGTACCCGAGTTGCGTCTGTTCGGTACTGCTTCCCGGGCGTCCAGAGGCGCTCCGTCACCTGCAATGCCTTCAGGTCTGGCCACTTCCACGGGCGAAGTACAGCGCTCACCATCACCTGGGGCAGAAGCATCCCGTCAAGAGTACACAGGCTTGGGTGGTATCGAAGCCGAGTTTGGTGAGGCACTCAGCGGATTGGGCCGCTAGATGACTGTTATCGCGCATCTGGCCAAGCTTGGTGATCCGATTGGGGATCTTTCGAATAAGGTGACGAGCCTTGACCCCGGCACTGGCTACACAGTTAGGGCTGCTTGGTTCCCCACCTGACCCGGTTGGCCGCTTCACCATGCGGGAAGGCCCGTCACCCGTTATTGTAGGCGATTGGCTGGCCGCCTGCCGCCGATCGATCTGGAGCCCCGCGTAGAATCAGCCACCATGTCATACGTCGTTCTGGCCCGCAAATACCGACCGCGCAATTTCGCCGAGATGGTGGGACAGGAACACGTCGTGCAGGCGCTGTCCAACGCACTGACGTCCCAACGTCTGCACCATGCCTATCTGTTCACTGGCACGCGGGGTGTGGGCAAGACCACGGTGTCGCGCATCCTGGCCAAGTCGCTCAACTGTCTGGGGGCGGACGGGCAGGGCGGTATCACCGCCGAACCCTGCGGGGTGTGTCAGGCTTGCCGGGACATCGACGCCGGTCGTTTTGTCGATTACACGGAGCTCGACGCGGCGTCGAACCGCGGTGTCGACGAGGTGCAGTCCTTGCTGGAGCAGGCGGTCTACAAACCGGTGCAGGGTCGCTTCAAGGTCTTCATGATCGACGAAGTGCACATGCTCACGAACACCGCGTTCAACGCGATGCTGAAGACGCTGGAGGAGCCGCCTGAGTATCTGAAGTTTGTGCTGGCCACGACCGATCCGCAGAAGGTGCCGGTGACCGTGCTCTCCCGTTGCCTGCAGTTCAACCTTCGACCCATGGCGCCGGAGACGGTGCATGAACACCTGCAGCGTGTGCTCGCGACCGAAGGGGTGACGGCCGACGCCCAGGCACTGCGCCTGCTGTCCCGGGCGGCGCGTGGGTCCATGCGCGATGCCCTGTCCCTGACTGACCAGGCCATTGCCTTCGGTGGCGGGCAGTTGCAGGAAGCTACTGTGCGGCAGATGTTGGGGGCCGTCGATCGCTCGCATGTGTTGCGGCTGATCGACGGGCTGGCGCGGGCGGATGGCGCGGCGGTGGTGGATGCGGTCGACGTCATGCGGGTCAATGGCCTGAATGCGGCGTCTGCCCTGGAAGAGATGACCGGCATCCTCCAGCGCATGGCTGTCCTCCAGGCGGTTCCGCACCGTGCGGCCACCCCGGGTGAGGACCCCGACGCGGCAGAGATCCAGCGCCTGGCGGCAGCGATGCCTGCCGACGAGACGCAGTTGCTGTACAGCCTGTGCCTGCACGGGCGGGTGGAACTGGGGCTGGCGCCTGACGAGTACGCGGCCTTGATCATGGTGCTGTTGCGCCTGCTGGCGTTCAAACCTGCTGACCCAGCCTCTTCGCCGGAAAAAAAAACTCTGAAACACGCGCCTGAGGCGCGGGCGGTCCAAGGACCGACACCCGTGACCCCGCCTGCAGCAGCCCTTTCCGCCGCCCCGGCGGCTCCGGTCACCGTGTCGCCTCCCCAGGTGGCGACCACCGCCTTGGCGCCAGCGGCCAGCCCGCCGACGGTGATGACGGCCGATCGACCCCGGCCGCCGGTACCCGACATGCCCGAGGTGGAAGACCTGGAGGACGAGCCTCCCTGGGCCGACAACAACACCCCGGTCGTGGCGCCTGATCCTGAGCCTGTGCGCCGGGTGGTGGCCATACCGGTGAGGGATCCCGGTCCGGCCTCACCCCGTGTGGATGTGCGACGCGATCCCACCGCGACCGGCATCGATACCTCGCGCCTGGAAACGACACCGGAGGGCGATGTCTGGTTCGAGACGGTCCAGGGGCTGGTCAAGGCCGAAGCCGTGACCGCGCTGGTGCGTGAACTCGCGCTTCAGTCACAACTGGTGAAGCGAACCGGCGATGTCTGGGTGCTTCGCATCGAGCGAGAGTCGCTGGCCCAGGGCAGCACGCGCGAGCGGCTGACGGCGGCGCTCAACGGGGCTGGTAACCTGGCGCGCGTGGACATCGAGTCCGGCCCTGTGACCGATTCACCTGCCCTGCGCCTGGCGGCGGCTGCGCAGCAGCGGCAGCGCGAGGCTGAGCGCCTGATCATGGATGATCCTTTCGTGCAGACGATGATGCGTGACTTTGGGGGCAAAATCGTGCCCGGAACGCTCAAGGCCGACCCGGCCTGAGTTTTGATTTGAATTGATACAGAAGGACAAGCATGTTCAACAAAGGACAACTCGCCGGCCTGATGAAGCAGGCACAGGCCATGCAGGACAACCTCAAAAAGGCCCAGGACGAGCTCGGGAACATCGAGGTGACCGGTGAGTCCGGCGCCGGCCTGGTGAAGGTGCTGATGACCTGCAAGCACGATGTCAAACGGGTCACCATCGATCCGAGCCTGCTGGCCGATGACAAGGACATGCTGGAGGACCTGGTGGCTGCCGCATTCAATGCGGCAGTGCGCAAGGCCGAGGAAACGACCCAGGAAAAGATGGGAAAGATCACCGCCGGCATGCCGGGATTGCCCGGCGGGATGAAGTTCCCCTTCTGATGGCTGGTGCATCCTTGAATGGCTGACAACCAGTCGCTGGAGTCTTTGGTGCAGGCATTACGATGCCTGCCCGGGGTGGGTGTCAAGTCGGCACAGCGCATGGCGTTTCATCTGCTGCAGCACGACAGGCCCGGTGCGCAGCGGCTCGCGCAGGCCTTGGTACAGGCCTGCGAGCAGGTTCGCCATTGCAGCCTTTGCCACACCTTCAGCGAGCAGGAGGTTTGCGCCACTTGTGCGGACCCCCGACGAGATCAGAGCCTTCTGTGCGTGGTGGAAACGCCGGCAGACCAGGCTGCACTGGAGCGAACGGGGGCCTACAAGGGTCTCTTCTTCGTTTTGATGGGGCGCCTGAGCCCCCTGGATGGCGTGGGGCCCGGGGATATCGGGCTGCAGCGCCTTTTCGAACGCATTGACGCGCCAGAGAGCCCGGTGCGCGAACTGATTCTGGCCACAAACTTCACGGCCGAGGGCGAAACCACGGCCCATGTGATTGCCCAGGCCCTCAAGCAACGGGGGCTCAAGGTCACCCGCCTGGCGCGCGGTGTGCCGGTCGGCAGCGAGCTGGAGTACGTGGACCTGGGCACCATCGCACACGCCCTGGTCGATCGCCGTTGATCCCTCGTCCGGATGGGGTGCCTAGGGCGGGAGCGACCCGGGGAAACCCGCTTGGGATAGTTCCCGATGTCATCAAAAGGTCATTTGCCTATCCTTGATCTCAATGGCGCGAACCAATAACGCGCGAGGCAGAGAGGATGGGAATGGCAGTGAACCGCCGACAATGGGGTCTATGGTGTGTGTCCAGTCTGATGGCGACACCCACGGGGGGCGTGTTCGCTCAGGGGACTGCTTCATCAACAGCCTTACCAGGACTGGCGGCGGGGCGCCGGGTCGAGATCGCCGTTGTCGAGAAAAGCGCGTTCTGTGTGCTGCCGTTGACGGTGGCAGAGCGGTTGCGTTTCTTTGCCGCAGAAGGGTTGGATGTCCAGATTCGGGACTTTCCTGATGCCACAGCGGCCGTGCAGACGGTCTTGCAGGGCCGGGCGCAGGTGCTCAGCGCCAGTTTTGGCACGGCGGCGCTCCTGCAGGCGCGCGGTGTGATGCCGATGACCTCCTTCCTGCTTCAGGGGCGAACGCCACAGCTGGTGCTGGGGCTGTCGACGCAGGCGCACCCGGAGTCCGACCCGCTGCGAAATGTTCGTGGCCTGCGTGTGGGGGTGGCAGGGCTGCACACCGGTGCCCATCGTGTGGCCCGGCTGGTTCTCCGCAAGGCCGGAGTTTCGCCGGCCCAGGTGCAATACGTGCCCTTGCGCCAGCACGACGCCGCGATCAGGGCCTTCAGGACCGGACAGATCGACGCGATCTGCCACACCGATCCGACGATCACCCTGCTGGAGCAGGAGGGAGGACTCAAGGTGCTGGCCGACACGCGCACGGTCAGGGGCAACGCGGAAGTGTTCGGTGGACCGTTACCAGCCGCTTGCCTTGCAGCGCCTGCAACGACACTGGACAAGCAGCCCGAGCTTTTCCAGGCGATCAGCCACGCCATGGTCAGGGCGCTCAAATGGCTTCAGACAGCGGGGCCGTCGGATGTGATCAGGGTGGTGCCTGAGGCCTACTTCATGGGTGACCGGGCGCTCTATCTCTCGGCCTTTGCCAGGGCCCGCGAAGCATGGACGCCAGATGGCATGATGCCCGAGGAAGGACCGGGCACGCTGCTCAAAGCCGTGAGCAGTCTTGGCGAGATGCCCGAATTGCAGGAAGTCGATCTGGCGAGGACCTACACCAACCGGTTTGCGCTCAAGGCCAAGGCGCGCTTTCGCGCCTGATTGCCGCGCCCCCTGACCTATGGACGTTTGCTGGCCGAGCGTGTTTTCCTTGATGGAGCCTTCGCTGCGGCGCGCGTCTTCTTTGCGGGCGCCTTGGCCTTCTGCGAACCGGATCGCGCGGAGGCCTTGGGGCCAGAAGATGCCTTTCCGGGCCGCATGAGCGTGATCTGCTGTCCCGCCTTGAGCGGGGCATTGACGGCCATGGCGTTCCAGCCGGCCACCGCCACGGGGTCCAGACCGTAGCGACGGGCCAGTCTGACCAGGTTTTCGCCCTTGCGCGCGCGAACCACCTGCCTGCGCATCACAACCTCTGGTTGCAGGCTCAATTGACCGTTGTCGGCCACATGCTCCGGTACGTCCCGGTCATGAGCACCGTTTCGGGGCACCAGCAGACTCGATCCCGCACGAACCTGCATGCGCGGCGGGATGTTGTTGAGTGCACGCAACTCGCTCTCGGTGGTTCCGACCCGGCGGGCTGCCTCGGCCGCCGTCATGGTCGACGGAACAACCCAGGCCGTCCAGCTCGCCAGGGGGCCTGAATGGTCCTTGAGGCGGCGCTCGAAAAGGGCGGCGTTGTCCCATGGAAGCAGGATGTTGGGGGTGCCGGCGGCCATCACCACTGGCAGCTTGATGGACGGGTTGAGTGCGCGGAAGTCCTTCTCGTCGACGCCCGACAGGCGTGCGATCAACGCCACATCGATGTCGCGTTCGATCGTGATCGTGTCAAAGAAGGGATGGTTGCCGATGTCCGGCAGTCGCAAGCCAAAGGACTCGGGCCGCGCGACGATGTTCTTGACCGCCAGCAGCTTGGGGACATACATCCGGGTCTCCAGCGGCATGGTGAGGTCGGTGTAGGCGGTCCCCAGGCCTTGCTTCTGGTTGCGGGTGATGGCCCGTCCCACGTTGCCCTGGCCCCAGTTGTAGGCGGCCAGTGCCAGGTGCCAGTCCCCAAAGCGCGCGTGCAACTGCTCGAGGTAGTCCAGAGCCGCACGCGTGGAGGCCAGAACATCCCGGCGGTCATCGCGGAAGATGTTCTGCTTGAGGTCGAACGACTGGCCGGTGGCCGGCATGAACTGCCACATGCCGGCGGCGCGTGCGCTGGAAACGGCTTGCGGGTTGAAGGCGCTTTCAATGAAGGGCAGCAGGGCCAGCTCCATGGGCAGTTCCCGACGCTCGATTTCCTCCACGATGTGGAAGAGGTAGCGTGCGGAGCGTTCGGTCATGCGCTGAATGTAGTCAGGCCGGCTGGCATACCACTGCTCCCGGTCACGGACCAGATCGGTGTCGAGGTCGCGCATCGAGAACCCCCGGCGGATCCGGTCCCAGATGTCGGCTGGCGCGCTCAGCGGTGCCACTGTCTGACTGGACAGCTGCGCAGTGCCGACCTGGCTCAGCGGGCCTTGCGGGATGAAGGGGCGAGGTGCCGAGGATGCGTCGGCGTTTCCGGTGGCGGCTGGTCCCGCTGACGCTGTCTTGCTGTCAGGGGTCGGGGTTGCGCAGCCCGCCAGGAGCAGCGCCAACAGCAGAGGCAGGTGCCAGCACCAGTGGCTGACTTGGGCTCGCCAGTAAGGAATCATTCGGTCTGATCTCATCGAAAAACGTTCTTCCACTCGCGCATGGCAGCGAACACCTCCACCGGCGTCTGTTCGGGCAGGTCGGCGTGCCGGGCCACCCGTTCAGCCACGGCAGGCTCCCGCACGCGCAGAAACGGATTGATCTGCCGTTCCAGGCCGATCGTGGAGGGCAAGGTCGGTTGCGCTTTGGCACGCAGCTGTTGACAGGTCGCTTGGTGCGCAGCCAGTGCGGTGTTTCCAGGATCCACCGCCATGGCGAACTTGAGGTTCGACAAGGTGTACTCGTGGGCCGCACAGACAAGGGTCTCAGGCGCAAGCACGGCCAGCTGGTCCAACGAAGCAAGCATCTGAGCGGCCGTGCCTTCAAACAGCCGACCACAACCACCCGAAAACAGCGTGTCGCCGCAAAACAGAAGGGGTGCCTTCAGGCTGTCCGATTCCACAAGATAGGCCACATGGCCTGCCGTGTGCCCGGGCACATCCATAACGCGAACGTGCACGTTGCCATTCAACAGGTTGAGGGTGTCATCTGCTTGTACCCGTTCAACCGGCACCGGAAGCTTCTCGGTGGCCGGACCGATCACACGCGCCGAGGTCTGACGCAGGAGCTCGGCCACACCGCCGACATGATCTCCGTGGTGATGGGTGACCAGGATGGTGTCCAGCACCAGCGATCGCGCTGACAGGTAGTCTGCCACCGGTCGGGCATCCCCCGGATCGACGACGACGGCGCGGTGTCCGTCGTCCAGTACCCAGATGTAATTGTCGTCAAAGGCCTGGACGGGATGCAGGGTCATGGGCGTAGGTCGGTGGGCCAGCGGCAGGGCGTGTAGAGTATGCGGGTCGGTCGGTGCCGTGCAGGCATCGGATTCCGGAACAGCGCCCGGCAAGCCAGCGCAGAGCATCACCCATGAATCCATCGATTATAGGTTTGCAGCATTGGTTCCGGACCCCGCCCGGCCGTTACCTGCTCGACTGGGAGTCTGCCCAGTTCGACATGGTGGTCGATGACTGTTTTGGCTACCACGCCCTCCAGCTGGGACTGCCCCAGCTGCATACGCTGCGGATGAACCGAATGCCCCACCGATGGGTGGCGTTGCCCGAGTTCATGGCGCCTGTTCCTGATGGGGCCGAAGCGGCAGAGCATCCCGATCGGGTTCCCGACGGGGCACCTGTACCCTGTCTGATCACAGATGCAGCGGCGCTGCCGTTTCCCGAGGCGAGCCTCGATCTGGTGATCCTGCCCCATACGCTGGAACTCAGCGCCGATCCACACCAGGTCTTGCGCGAGGTGGAGCGCGTGCTGGTTCCCGAGGGGCGCGTGGTGGTGACAGGACTCAATCCGGCCAGCCTATGGGGACTCAAGCAGGGTACCGGACGTCTGGTGCAGCGTCTGGGTCTGGGCGGCGAGTTGTATCTGCCCGAAGCCGGGGACTTCATCGGCCCCTGGCGCTTGCGGGACTGGATGCGTCTGCTGGGATTTGAAGTAGAGTCCGAGCGCTTCGGTTGTTACCGCCCCGCCGTGCGCAGCGAGCAGTGGCTCGCGCGCATGGCCTGGATGGACCGCGCCGGCGCACGCTGGTGGCCCATCTTCGGGGCTGTCTACTTCATTGTGGCGGTCAAGCGTGTCAGGGGGATGCGCTTGCTGGGACCAGCCTGGCGTCCGCGGGTGGCGGCTGCCGCGGCGCCGGTGTCCGTGGCTCGCCGACAGTGACCAATGAATGTTCAGGAGAACGGTTTGAATCAGGTGGTGATGTACACCGATGGGGCCTGCAAGGGCAACCCCGGTCCGGGAGGTTGGGGTGTGCTGCTGCGCTCCGGTGCCCACGAAAAGGAACTCTTTGGGGGTGAACGCGTCACCACCAACAACCGCATGGAGTTGATGGCGGTGATTGAAGGCCTGTCGGCACTCAAGCGCCCATGTCGTGTCCAGCTGTTCCTGGACAGCGAGTACGTGCGCAAGGGCATCACGGAATGGATTCACGGCTGGAAGGCCAAGGGCTGGAAAACGGCTTCCCGGCAACCGGTGAAGAATGCCGATCTGTGGCAGCGTCTGGATGCCCTGGTGCATGACGGGATTCACCACATCGAATGGCACTGGGTCAAGGGCCATGCGGGAGATCCGGGCAACGAGCGGGCCGACGCGCTGGCCAACAGGGGTGTGCCGGTCTGACTTCGCCGGGGGCCGCCATGCAGCCGTGATATTGAACATCCGCCTGCGAATCTGTCTCATGACTGTTACATTGAACGGTTACCGTTGCCGCTTGTCTTCAACGACCGCTTCGCGGGCCTGATCTTCATCACCGATTCATCTTCATGGTCTTCAAGAAACCGACAGCAGTGCTCGCGCTGGCAGGTATTGCCATCGCATCCGGTGTGGCATGGTGGTATCAAAATCCCCGCGTGACCGTGAATGACAGTCCTTCGGTGGCGCCGGCGCCGCCTGGCCAGTCGAACGCACCGGTTCCCGTGGAGGTGACGCAGGTGGCGACCATGCGACTGCAGGACGATGCCCAGGCCGTGGGTACCCTCCGGTCCCGCCAGAGCGTCACCCTGCGACCGGAGGTCAGTGGACGCGTGGCGCGGATCGCCTTCGATGAGGGCGCAAGGGTTCGCAAGGGGCAACTGCTGATTCAGCTGGATGACACGCTGCAGAAGGCCGAACTGAGCCAGGCGCAGGCTCAGCTGTCGATTGCACGCGCCAACCTCAAACGCAACCAGGAACTGGTGGCCGAGCGCTTTGTGGCGCAGAGGGTGGTCGAGGAAAGCCAGGCCAACCTTCAGGTGGCCGAAGCCCAGGCAGCCCTGGCCGAGGCGCGGCTGGCTCGCATGCGCCTGGTGGCACCGTTTGACGCCACGGTAGGTCTGCGCAGCGTCAACGTGGGTGACTATGTCAAGGACGGCGCCGATCTGGTGAACCTGGAAGACACCTCCCAGCTGACGGTGGATTTCCGTCTGCCCGAGCGTTACCAGTCCCGCACCGAGGCCGGGCAGCGGGTTCTGGTTCAGCTCGATGCCATGCCGGGCAAGGATTTCGAGGCACGCATTCTGGCGGTCGATCCCCTGATTGATGCCAATGGACGTTCGCTCGCGGTTCGGGCGGTGATGCCGCCATCCTCCGGTGACTTGAGGCCCGGGATGTTCGCCCGTGTGAACATCATTTTCTCGGTGAATGACGCGGCGATGAT
>Ga0255210_1000712_pt1 | contig 11291 bp, 5 predicted proteins | sample Miss_Yuk_RepA_8d_FD_188422 | JGI IMG/M metagenome (GOLD analysis project Ga0255210, IMG submission 188422) | Freshwater microbial communities from Mississippi River, Louisiana, United States - Miss_Yuk_RepA_8d | ecosystem: Environmental > Aquatic > Freshwater > River | place: USA: Louisiana...
ACAACAACAACAACAACAACAACAACGACAACAACAACAAGAACAACAACAACAACAACAACAACAACAACAACAACAACAACAACAACAACAACAACAACAACAACAACAACAACAACAACAACATCCGTCACAATTGTATTTCTTTTTTTTTATGTTTTCGTGTCAGATAGACGAGAGTGCAGTCACGTATTTGATGGTCTTGTGCGACGTGCTTGTCATGTTCCAAGTTGAGCAAAAAGCTATTGCATTCCAAGATATCTCTCCATCTTCGAAAGCAGTGCCAGCACGCACTGATTATGTCATTTTCAATCAAAAAAGTTCATTTGCAGCAAGCGATTTGTCAGCCAAATGGAATAGGTTTTGCGCACGTAGGCAGATACATTTATTTGTAGTGGATCAGTCTTCTTTCATCGTGGTTCCTTATGTCCCTGAGATCTCCAACAGAAAGAAGCAGAAGCCAAATGATGACAGCTCTACGGAAGTTCCTTCTTTTGAAAGTTGTGATTCCATTTGTGGTGTTACCATATCGGATAACCAATTGCCAGTCGTAGTGTTTGATGCGCGGACTGTTGGCCCTCTGGATTTGAAATACAGTTTTTTTTTCGCAGGATCCATTGTGAACAAATGTCTCTCTGTTTCAGTTGTTTCGATGTTGTCATCGACGCAATTGGAAGTTGATTTTCAATCTTTTTTGGCAGCAGATGCAACCAGAAAAACTGTGAAAGAAGAACCCTTTTTTGCTGGTTTTTATTTGAGTGACTCAGATTTTTCCGATGACTTTTTATCTTCTGTCAGAAATCGCATTTGCACATTGGCTCCTGTTTTCATGCATTTGGCATCATCGTCAACCGGTCTCAAATATGCTTCTTGGTATTGTAGTGACAAATTCTGTGTTCCAGTCCATGTTCAGATAAAGAAACCGGGATGGGTTGTTCACAGTGAATCTCCACCAATGGTCTCGTCGAGTAACGGATTTGATGTTATGTTCCCAGCAAACAAATTGTCTGCTTCTTTTGTCGATCCGGTTACTCACCGAGAGGGTAGAGTATCCCAATATTTTGGTGTTATACAAGATGCTCATTTAGATGATTCAAAAGTTCCCCATTGCATGACAATAATGAAGGCTCTGAATTTTGAGCAACGACTTCCAACGGTTCATTCAACAACGATGCATTTAGTCGAACAAGACGCCATCTGGTCTTACGTCGATCCACCCTCGTGCGAGTTTGTGCATGTGCTGCCTGTGCTGAACGTCACGCAATTCGGATCTCTCACCAAATGTCAAAAATCGCGGTACTTACAACGCATGGCTTGGATCGCCAGCAGGTCACAACTTGTTCCGGGCAGCAAGTCCGTATTTGTTGACAGATATTTTGCCGTTCGTACCACTGGATGTTTCGTGTTGGGACAGAAAGGCACCCTTCGTGCCAAGTCTCCTGAATATGAACTATTCAGGAAATTCTACTCATCAACAACGGGGGTCTCGGATTTACAGTTGCCACAGGCATCGTTGTTTACAGATGAAATTCCAGGAATTCAGAAAATTCGTTTAGCCGCTTCCAGAGATCAATCAAAACAAAATCCGAACTCATTTATTGCTGATTCAAACATCATGCCCGCGCAACTGTATACTGAAAGTGAACTCAATACTTTACGTCGCCAAATGAATATTTTTCCAACACTTCAATGGGAGAATAACTCCTGCTGGTTAGAAGCGGCCATCAACGTTTTGTTTTCAGTATCTAAAGCGCGATATCGTATTTGTGTTCTGAAAAACCCAACGGCGAAAATTTTGCTTTCATTATTTAATATCATGCTTGTTTACGGGCATGACCCAATTCCGGCAGTAGAATGTAGGCGCTGCGGGGTGTATCCCGTAGATGAGACCCCCCCCCCCATTTTGGGTACGCAAGGTTACGCGCATATATTTCCAGCCGATCATAGTGGATGGGGATCATACGGCTGTCCTACGGAGACATTGAATCACTTTTTCGGAGAGTTGGAAATTCTTCCAGTTACGGTCGTTCATGGCCAATTTGATGAACAGGCTATTAAGAAGAACGAAGTTACCTTCGTAATGTTTACAGATTCAGGTAATATCGTTGTAGAGGAGACGCTTTTCAGACTTCATAGTGTTTCTGCCGTTGTTTTCGGTAACGGAGCACACTTTTTTAGTGTGTGCAAGGCTGTCAACACACCGGATTGGACTGTGAAAGATAATTTTGCAAAAGAATTCCGCACATTCAACACTTTCACAGATGCAATGTCATATGCAAAGAAGTTGCATTTTGTACAGGGTGAAGCACTATATACAGTTCAACTTGCGGTCTATGTCAAGTGAGATTTTTATCATGTGCGCTGCATATTTACCAAGATATTGACGTACCGGTACCAGTGACACTGCATGTTGTCTCTTGACATCATCGTCATCGGATGAAAGTGAATCTTCGAAACATTCTTATGATTTTGAGGGTGGATATTCATCGGAGGGCAGCGTTAAAGTTGTGCGTGTGCATGTTGGAAATCCAGCTTCTCAGAAAGAAACAAGTTCAAGATGTGCGGCCAAACTCTCTGTTGCTGACATAACAAGCTCTTTCCATTTTGTAACTCGTCGAGTCGAGGGTCTGATTATCCCACAGACAGGAGAAGGAGTAGATCATCGACAAAATAGCTTGGTTCTTTCGTACAAGCGGCGTTTCCCTCATCTAACTGAAACGTTTGAAAAGTTTGCACCACCAAGCTGTCGAGTTTTGGATGTTCAAGAAATACCAAACAGACTGACGTTGAAGTGTCTTGAAGCGACTTATGTCGTGGTAAACGATGAATCAAGTCAGAATGAATGTGTCGCATTTTGCCAAAGACAAACGTGGATTGCAATTGATACGGAAACTGCACCATTGAACTCGGGTTGTGATCTTGTTCAGATAGGAAATGAGGTAGTGGTATATCTCATTCCTGTTGCTGAGCGCCGTGGGTTTTTGTTGCGCATTGCTTCTTTATTGGCCAATGATTCAGAAAAAACAGTTTTTCAATTTGGTTGTGATGATTTTCAAAAATTTGCCATGCAGATGGGGGTATCGTCATATAAGTGCCTGGTTAAAGATGTACAATTGGAACATTCGCCGGGCGGCGCCGCAAAACGTATCTCGATTGTTGACTTGTTCTCGCTCTCATTCAAGCAGGTTCAGCCGTTGAAAATTATTAGCAAAACTTGGAGGCTTTCGGGTTGGGACAACCCTGTTCTTCATTCAAATCAAGAAGAATATGCTGCACTGGATGTCGTTTGTTTGTCCCATCTTGCAATTTTTTTTTATCAAGACATCTGCTCAAAGTCAAAGTCAATTTGACATTCAGTAATTATAATTTATAGTGCTGTTGTTCAATCTCTTATGAACAGATGAAGAGTTGCCGTTTGGCAGTAAATGAACGCTGTGGAACTGTCGAATATTTGTGTCTTCTTATGGCATTTGATCATTCATACCCAATGTAACAAGCTTTATTTTGTCGCACATCATTAGGTCCCAATCATGTGCATCAGTTTTTCAACAACCGGATGTTGCGGCTCACTGTTGTCTAGTACAAACAAGGTATCCAAATTGGCGCGAGATGACTGACCCAGAAGTAATTTGTTTGAAAATTGGTCGCATCGAGCTTTGTACTTCTCATCTATACCGTTTGTCACCAAGACAATGCAATGTGCCTCCAGTTGCAATATTTGATCCGTCAATATATTTTCAAGCGTAGATGAATTTGTCAATACCACCAAGTTTTTCATCCAATTGTCGGATCTTTTATCGCCTTCAAACAATTGTGCTTTGTCATTCAAAATTGCCCAACCCAAAAGATCTATGAATTCTGCACGTGTTGCCCAGTCTCGCAATTCTGTGTATTCTTTCGACACTTGCCACAGATGCACATCGTGCTTTCTGTATGGCTGCCAGCTCACAGACGTACTAATCGTTCGTTGTTTTGAGGCCCAAGTCGTTTCGCCCTGCGAACGACTCATTCGTTTGCCCTCTGAACTCAGAATTGCAGTTTCATCAAATATCACAATCGTAGCACCAGCCGGTAAGTGTTTCCGCCACATGTCGACCAACGCCACATTGGTATTGCTCCCGAATACGACGTTATTTGCGTGCACAATTGTTGACCGCATCGTAATGGCTATTATGGCATCATGATTTAAAAAATTGCCGTAATGAAGCTCTAGCTTTGAGATGAATTTCTGTTCTCGTTGTGCCCTGAGCATTAAACAGTTCGCAAGTTCGACAGACTTCTGAAATGTGTATGAATTAAATTCAATGCCCACTATCTCTTCGAAGTCACCATGCAGCGCGCACAAGAAACCTTGCAAACAAAATTCGGAACCAAAGTCCGTAAAAACTTGATGAATTGATGCTGGTAGCAAGTCTTTCGATTTCGGGAGGTTGGCCATGAGCTCAGTCCAAAAATTAACATCAGTGATTCCACCTCCAGTTTTTTCTCTTTCTTCAGTCCTGTGCTTCACGTCACGATCTTCCCAGTACGCGATAACATCTTTTTCATGATGTTTTTTCAAAAGCTCGGGAGAAATCAAGTGTATTTCCACGCAAGCTTCAAGCAACCAAGTGATTGCGGAAATTGCTTTCTCACTTGCTTGTAAGTTTCCTGAAAATTGGACGCATTTTGAAGAACAGCGCTTTTCAGATAGCGCGTCTTCATGATGTGCTTTGTTCATGGCGCAGCAACCTGCTTTCTGAATCAGTGTCGAATGTGTAAATTCATTTGCTTTGCAGGCGTATGGGATCTTACATGGAATGGATGAATTTGATGCTGGAGACGCTGTACTAGTACCTACCAAATCATCTCTCATCCGCAGATGATGATCATCAATGTTTGTCAGGTCAGAATCCTCTGCTACTAGTGATTTGCACAATGCTTCTGCATCGGCGATGTCTTGGTACATGTCGTCATTACTTGAATCGCAATAAGCATCTTCAAACCAGGTCAGCTTCACTTGGCCTTTAGCGTCAACCCATGCAGTTTTGCTGGATATGTGGCCATGGCGTATTTTTTTTTCCCGCAAAGCACACAGAGTCCTGTGAAGGTTATCGCAAAACATTTGTTTCGCAGTGATGTCGGATTCTTTGACAAATCGCTTCCAAGGAACCCTGCTTGCCATCCGCTCCAGCACAATGCCTTGGTCTACAGTGGCAACCAGCTTCAGGACCCCCGGTATATCTTTGCAAGTGGTTAGAATGTGTATTTCATTCGTTCGCTTCGTTTCTACCCCAATTTGTCCTAAGGTTTTGGAATACCTCTTCAACAGCAGCAGCTTGTTGTCATGCGATTCAGCTGCAAGGATATGCCCCTGTTGAGCTAAGTTCTGCTCGCACGACGGGTACGTGTTAGCGTAAACCGTGATACTCATGCTGTTCAAAACATTTGTGCCTATTATAGGATTTGCGATTTGTATTGCATCTGCTCCGGGCATTTGGTCATCTTCTTCTCGAACTGCCCTCTTGTTGTATCGGGACACCAACCGCCGCACCCAAAACTCTCTCATCTCAAAAACGTTTCGTACTACATCGGTGGATTCTGCTTGTTTCTGGTTTGAGGACTGTAGGCGATTGAAAAATGCCAGAGCTTGCATGTCCATATTGTTCAATAGTGCGATTGGTGCCTGTCCAATGAAGTAACATTTTTGCTTGGCTCTTGAAATTGCAGTGTATGCTTGTTTTTGCCTCCATGTTGCCACACAATCTCCTGCATCACGGATACCAAAATTGATTGCAATTGTTTCAAATTCGAACCCAATGCATTTTGCAATGGTTCCTGCATACGACAAATGCAACGGAAGCTGATGCCATTGGGTTTTTCCAATTTGAACACGTTTGACTTCGAAACTGTTTGTCAAACCTTTGTTGGGCGTTATTTCGACATGCACGGAATTTTCGGTCGTCTGAAGCACTGTTCCAAGGGTACCATTTTGCAGAACCTTTCCACATGTGGTTTTGTAATGCTGCATAAACATGACGGGAGCACCGCATTTCAGGGTCAATGAATGGTTGACACCATGGGCTTTGTAGTTCAAAGTATAATTGCAAAAACCAGATGTAACAGCGATGAAAGTCGTTGGTGCGTTTTGGTTACGTTGCAAACACGTCGAATTGTGCTGATCCATGTCTTTGATACGTGAACACAGCACAATATCAACCTTAGTTACAGATTCCACATATTGATTTGAGGACACAAAACTTGCAGCATTATCGTCTGCTACAGCGTTACGAACCGCCTTCTTGAATTGTTTTAAAGCTTCGCATTTGGTGCGTTGGTCCGTCGTGAATGCAATGAGTTCAAGGGTCGGGCACCATTGCGCAAGTTTGATGGCATGCGCAAAAAAACTTGTCTCTTTTTGATGGGTCTGCTCGTCTTCGCGGTAAGCACCCTGACAACAGTCTCCGTTCACTATAGTAACGATTTTCAGACTATTCAGGTGAATGTAGCTGAAATAGGCCTCCATCAAATCAGAAGGCACTTCCACACCTTCTTCGATGACTACAACTCGTACTTTTTTGAGAATTTCTTTTTTTTCTTCTATTTTCTTCAAGTACTGTTGAACCGAAAAATTCCATTGCGGTCGACCATGATCATCTTCGTAACACACTATTCCCAAGAAACTGTGAAATGTTGATGCCTTATTATCAGTGCGTTGAGCGACGACGTTTGTTGCGCCACACACATGAACTTCGTCTTTTTTCCAAAACACGCATCTCAACAAAGGTAGCAAATCTAGCACAAGCAAGGACTTTCCTGCTCCTGCTACTCCCAACAACACTACACTTTTTTTCCGGTTCATTATGGCATCATACCCACGCTTCTGTGCGTCGTTGTACATGGAAGTATATCGTTGTGTCAAAGTTTCTTGCAGAGCATTGTAGTCGGAGCTCCATTGCTTGTTTGTCATTTTCTTTGCAGACTTGGCAAGGGTTAGGTCAGCGCCTGGATGCAGAGCATGGCTTGGGAACTGTTTTAAATGTGTCCTATACAGTGCAACATCATTGATACCCTTACCTCCATAGAAACCGAGATCACACGATCTGCACCGCAATACTCTTGTACCGAAATTATTTGAAACAGTTGAATTCTGCAGAACTCTTTCTTCAATCAATGAAATCGTTGAAGAATTTTCAATTATTTGATTTGCAGCGACTGGCGACATCGTTGGACACTGTGCAAGTGATACACCCCCAACTGCCGCCAGAAGAGAGTAGACTCGGCTTGGCACTGGAGGCAGCATCATTTCACGTCCGCATTGCGCACCTCGTGTCAATACAGAAAGTTTTTCTTCAAATTTGTTCTGCCACAACTTGCCATCTTTTGCAATTCGCAAAAGGTAGTTGAGATAAACCATATTTTGGCAAAGTTGATCCCGCTCCAGTGGTAACAGAGTTGTGTCAGCCATTCCTCGTGCGGAAATCTGATATACAGCCAACGCTGCAGCGAAATTCAATGACGTATACTCCGCAATTGGGCCAATGTGCCAAAATCGCGTGTCTCGTTTGATATAACCAAAACTGTTTGTGAGCATAGTCCTCAAATCCAACCATCGATTCTTTGCTGGTTTGGTGTCATGATTATAACATAGTGGTCCGTCGCTTTGTGCGTGTCCCAATATCCAAGGCACTGCAATTTCAACTCGCTCGCAATAGTCAGTCGTAAACCGACCACAAATATTATCAATCATGGTTTGTTCATCTTTTGCTCCTCGAAGCACTTGGGTCACGTTCAACAGCAATGCACCACTGGGGTCTTTGTCCATGCAGTGTTTTAAACCTAGATTCGATTTTTGTGAGCGGTCCTTCTTATTGCGCTTGAAATTGGCCTCATTCCAAAGTGGAATGTATGATTGAATGCGTACACCACTTTTTAAAAAGCTCAGTCGTGATGCAAGTTCTGATGGAAGAAATGCCATAGGATACACTGTCACTCGATTGCATAAGGCAGCATCGGGTTGGCACAGCGAGTAAAGCGTATTGCCGGAGGGGTCTTCGTACTGAATTTGAAAGCCAAATCCTATTTTGGAACGATTCTCTTGAACTTGCGCCAACCTGTCCAACCGACAAAACATTTTCAACATGGTGTTGGGGTGAATCGATAGAAAAAGCTTGATCTTGGCAGTTAACTCTTTTAACCATCTTTCTGTACCGATGTCCTTCGGTTCCATGAAGAATTCAAGTCCTTTTTTCTTGCAGTTATAAGTTTCAACCAAGAAGCTGCACTCTTGGTGTTTTTCCAGAAACAAAAGGGCAATACTTATTGGAAACATGTAACCACCTGGAATGTCAAATGCTTTGAAACCTTTAATGTTCTCATCAATTGCAGACTTCAGTGTGGACTCGATGGAGCTTTTATACTTGGCCACCAAACCCTTTGCGCATTCATTCGCCACATCTCGAACCTGGTCCACAAAACTTATGGACTTGAACGATGTATCAGGGGCATATATCCAGATTTTGAGCACCTCTGCACCAATAGGTGTCGGCAGCTGTATTCGCGAATAGCCCCCGTCTGGATGAATTTCAATGGTTGGTCCACAGCATTTTATTCTTCGGTTGCTGGTTTTGTCCCTGAACCCATTGCTTGGAAAAGCTTTGAGTGTTTTACCATTCGGCATGAACGACGTGGTATTTTCGCAAAACGCGGTGTCCTTTTGGGCCCAATCCTCCAAAATAGTGAAAATGTTTTCAATGGTTAGTTTTTTGTTTCGCGTGCGATTATTGAATGTGGCAGAAACACTATCAACGTCAACTGTCACTTTGCGCACCACGCATTTTCCAACAAATGGATCATCTGCTCGAACAGAATGTGTAGGATTTGAGAACAATTGAGCAGCTTTGATCACATTTTCAATGGAAAGGCTGTTGAGTCTTTTTTCTGTTCCGCTGGGAAACTGCTCCAAAATATTGGACAAACTTTGTGAAATGGAAAAATCTGATAACACTTTTTCCCACGGTTCCAGCATTCGGACGGTTGTCATGTGCATCCATTGGTCATTTTCCGATTCATTGTCTGGATCGTGAAATGAAATTTGGCCTCCATGACTGTTGACGCGCACGACATGGGATACATTTTTTTTCTCGCCACCGTTCTAAAAAAAGACGAAGTGAGTCATAAGAGTGTGTAACGTTTTAATGATATAATTATGCACCTCACCTTGTCTGCCATATTCAAGAATTTCGCCATAGTATCACATTTTCTTCGTGGTTCGAATTGGACAACCTCTGTTTTAACGGGCAATATTCCTCCTTGTTCATTGCTAGAAAAGATACGCTTGCTTTTAGACGCTCGAAGTTGTAACGACTGGATATGGTTTTGCACTGCTAGACGTACGGACGGTGCGACAATCACAAATGCTGTTGTATTGAGTGTGCTGTACCAGATACTTTTGTATTTGTCATTCAATTCACTCCCTCGGCACAGTGCCAATAGAACAACACGTGACCACTCATCTGGCACATCGATTTCCAAAAAAGCACTTGGATTGACTATTAAGGAATTCAAAAAAGAAGAATCCCATGTCACGACACCACTGCTCTTAGATACATTCGTCCACTGCATATCACTTTGAGATGTGTCCAAGAACATTTGCACCGTGTCAGAAGCTTCATCATTCACCACATTGACGCAATATTCCATTGAACGGTTCGTCATCACTATCGGTGTGTAGCAAACGGTCAGAACTGTTTGAAGTGCTGTTGCCCTGGGATTAATAACCGCTGGTGTCAAATCATAAGTAAATTATGGGCTGTAAATTTTTCAAGTTTGATATTTGTTTAAAATAGCCGCTATAAGACCTGAACCAACCAAGATGTACAAAACGTTCAAGTGGGCACTGGCGGGTTCAGTGCGAACAAAAATAAGTGCTGCTGTACCGTTTCGCAGAAGCGACTTGAATGGCCGCGCTCGGCCTCTACTGATTTTCGGTTGTTACATTTGTGTTGCAGTTTTTCCAAAGACCATGATGATGTGGCATGGCAGAAAATGAAGAACGTGCTGCGGTACCGTTTCGCAAAAGCGACTGAAGTGGATTCTCTCGGAATGCTGTAACGAGTATGATGCTCATATTCACTTCAATTGCAACATGACAAAAACCCTTGAGCAACTCAAATCATACGGCAACACAAAGAAAGAAAAGCGCACTGCTGTTCTAGTACCGTTTCGCAGAAGCGACTTGAATGGCCGCGCTCGGCCTCTACTGATTTTCGGTTGTTACATTTGTGTTGCAGTTTTTCCACAGACCATGATGATGTGGCATGGCAGAAAATGAAGAACGTGCTGCGGTACCGTTTCGCAAAAGCGACTCAAATGGCTGAACGTAGCTTTTTCGACTGCAAGACGTGCATGAGCAGTTATTTTGCCAACACACTGAAACATGTTCATATGAGAATTAAGAAAGTGATAGACTGTGATGGAGACTCGTGAAGCTTTAAGAAACATAATTCGATGCTGCTTCAGACTCCAGAGTGAGCAGGTTGAGCAGGTAGCAGCCTCATTGACAGAATTGCAAAATGCTTGTTGAATTTGGTACGTTCCGATTCGGTCAAAGAAAGCGGAGGCTCTTCGGGTATCCACTGCCCGCAATGTCCACGAAAGCGTCCCAGCTGACGCAGGAAATAAGGTAGTGCAAACGGGCACCAATCAAAATTGTGGCCTCTGTGCCCGCAATTGGAACAGCGGACATGTCGCAGATCATGCCGCTGTGCTTGCCACTGTGCCATTTTCATTTTCTTTTGATGAAGCAACTGATCAGGCGTTGTGCCGCATTTGAGAGCTTGCTCCTCCAGTCTACGTCGACGTTCCTGACCGGAAAAAATGCCAAGTTTCATAACTCCTCCGTTTTCGATTCTTTTCGCCATGAACATTCAAATTGATTCAGAATCACCGAAAACCGGAACTAGATTGAAAATAACCACAATTATATACTATTTACCTATCTAGCGACAAGCAAAACGAGGGTGAGCTTTTGCAAGGAGACAACAAAAGTCATGCTTTCAATTCGATGTGAAGTGCGGAGATGTTATATGGATTTAAAAGTGGTAAAAACAGGGAGGTTTCAAGATTCAAGATGTGAAATGGTTGGATGACAAACCATGTTGTTGGTGTTGCACTTGCTGTTGCTGTTGTTGTTGTTGTTGTTGTTGTTGTTGCTGTTGTTGCTGTTGTTGTTGTTGTTGCTGTTGTTGTTGTTGTTGTTGTTGTTGTTGTTGTTGTTGTTGTTGGTGGTGTTGTTGTTGTTGTTGTTGTTG
>Ga0255210_1000713_pt1 | contig 11277 bp, 13 predicted proteins | sample Miss_Yuk_RepA_8d_FD_188422 | JGI IMG/M metagenome (GOLD analysis project Ga0255210, IMG submission 188422) | Freshwater microbial communities from Mississippi River, Louisiana, United States - Miss_Yuk_RepA_8d | ecosystem: Environmental > Aquatic > Freshwater > River | place: USA: Louisiana...
CTAACTGTTCAAATCTGGTTGCCATTTTGGCCGTAAGCGGTCATCCAACTACGTCTTCCCACAGAGCGCTTGAGAGGGGAAGCTACGTGTCCATGCACAACAAGGTGGACACGTATGTCAGAGATCGACACAGAGGTGGTGAGGCGCCTGGTCACGGGACGCAAGAACGATGGACGGGCCGTGTACGACCCGCAGGCCAAGGCAGAGGTGGTGCGGGCGTGCCTGAAGCCGGGTGTGTCGGTGGCGCGCATGGCGCTGCAATGCGGCATCAACGCCAACTTGCTGCGCCGCTGGATCACCCAGAGCATGGGTGCAGACATGAAGGCAAGTCGGGCCAGCATGCCGACCGTGGCCATGGCCAGCACCAGTGCTTTTGTCCCGCTGCGGCTGGCGGCCCCCGAGGTGTCCTCCGTCACCGCTGCGCAGATCAAGGCACGCCTGCACGCCCGACTGCCTAATGGGGTGGAGATCGACCTCAGCGAAACAGGCCCAGGCGAGTGGTTGCCCGTCATTGAACTTCTGGGGCGCCTGCCATGTTCCGACTCGACGACACGCTGACGGTGTACCTGCACCGCCCGGCCATCGACTTCCGAACGGGCATCAACGGTCTGGCCATCCTGGTGGAGCAAGCCCTGGGCATGAACCCGTTCGCGGCGGCGGTGTACGTGTTCAGCAACCGCCAGCGCAACCGGGTGAAGATCCTGGTCTGGGAGCGCAACGGCTTCTGGTTGTTGATGAAGCGCCTGGAGCAAGACCGCTTCATCTGGCCGGACGAGGCGGTGGTGCCGACGCTGACGGTGGAGCAACTGCACTGGTTGCTTGATGGCATTGATCTGGCGGTCACACAGCGACATCCACAGCGGTTCTACGAGCGCGTCGCCTGAAGCGGACGCGGACGATGTGGCAACGGCCACGGCTGAGAATATTTGCCTCAAAATAATCGGCACAAGGAACCGCCTGAGCGACAAGCAGATCGAAGCAGGCGATGGTTCACATGCCCACCGCCGAAGAATTTGCAGCCTTGCAAAAGGCGCTGGCCCAAGCCACCCAGACCAGCGAATCGCTCGCTGGTGAGCTGCGCATCACGCGCGCCGAGCGCGACCTGCTCAAGGAGCAGCTCAACAAGTTCAAGCGCCAGTTGTTCGCCGCCAAGAGCGAGGCCAGCGCCGGCCACCAGAAGGACATGTTCTTCAACGAGGCCGAGGCGCTTGGATCGGCAACCCAGCCGGCCCAGGAAGAAACCGAGGCCGACGACAACACCGTCGAGGTCCCCGCCCACAAACGGACCAAGCGCGGGCGCAAGCCGCTGGACCCGGCGCTGCCGCGCGAGGTGGTGCGCCACGAACTGCCCGAATCCGAGCGCGTATGCCCGCACGACGGTGCCGTGTTGCGGGAGATTGGCGTGGAGGCCAGCGAGCAGCTCGACATCATTCCGCAACAAGTGCGCGTGATCCGCCACGAGCGGGTCAAGTACGCCTGCCCGTGCTGCGATGGCACGCTGCGTCTGGCGGCCAAGCCCGAGCAAGTCATCCCCAAGGGCCTGTTCAGCGAAGGCCTGCTGGCCTGGGTGATCACCTCCAAGTACGTGGACGGCCTGCCGCTGTACCGCCAGGCGGCCCTGCTGGGGCGCTTCGGTGGCAGCGATCTCTCGCGCAACACCATGGCCGCCAGCGTCGTGCGGGTGGGCCAGGCGGTGCAGCCCGTCATCAACCTGCTGCGCGACCGGGTGCTGGACGCTCCGCTGATCTTCGGTGACGAAACCGAGATCCAGGTGCTCAAGGAGGCTGGGCGCAGCGCCCAGTCCAAGAGCTACATGTGGGCGCAGATGACCGATGGCTCTGGCGTCAGCGGCACGGGGCCACCGATACGCTTGTTCGCCTACTCGCCCTCACGCAGCACCGAGGCGGCGCAGCGTCTGTACGTCGGCGTGCGCGAGGGCGGCGTGCTGATGAGCGACGGCTACGAGGTCTACAACAAAATCGCCTTGGCCAACAAGCTCGTGCACATCGGGTGTTGGGCGCATTGCCGACGTTACTTCAATGACGCGCTGCAGGCGCTGCCCAAAGCGAACCGGGGGCCTGAGCAATTGGCGGCCAGATTCATCGCGCTGATCGGCAAGCTCTACCGCGTGGAGGCACTGGCCAAAGAGCAAGGGCTGGATGTGAATGCGCTGCTGCAAAGCCGCCAGACCCACAGTGTGCCGGTGCTGCAAGAGATCCAGGCCTTGCTTCTGGCCAATGTTCATGCGGTGCTGCCGGGCAGCTTGCTGGGCAAGGCGCTGCACTACCTGTCCTCGCAGTGGGTCAAGCTGGAGCGCTTCGTCACCAGCGGCCATTACCCCATCGACAACAACGGCTGTGAGAATTCGATCCGTCCGTTTGTCATCGGCAGACGCAACTGGCTCTTTGCCGACACCGTGGCAGGCGCCAACGCGAGCGCCAACCTGTACTCGTTGCTGGAGACCTGCAAGGTCAACGGCGTCGATGGGTACCAGTACCTGAGGGCGCTGCTGGTGGCGCTTCCTCGGGCCAGGACCGTTGAGGACTACGAGGCCTTGCTGCCCTGGCGACTGGTGCGGTGATCCACCGCCTGACGGTTCGAGGCGCGAGATGGCTCAGTGCAAATCGGCCGCAGCACCACAGCACTTCTTGAACTTCGCCCCGCTCCCACAAGGGCACGGATCATTGCGCCCCACCTTGGGCTGCATCGACTTGGCCACTTCCCGCTGATAGACAGCGAGCCGAAGTGGCAGCCAGTGAGCGTGCATGTCCAGAACAGCCGGCGGGATTTGTTGAGCCAGCTCCGATCGCATGGCCGGTGTTCGGGTGAGTTCGTCCTGGTCCACGGAATAGTCGTCTTCGCCCAGCAGGGCAATGGGTCTGAACCAAGCTTGCCCTTGAGGAGTGGACAGCAACGGTTGCCAGTCCTTCCAGCAAAGCCTCATCCCCTGGACAAAGCCATACGCCCACGATTCTGCGTCGTCGTATTCACGCTCGTCACCGTCGTAGGCCATCGTTGACCAGCACGGGCTGATCTCCCGGGGATCATCCCCCAGGCCGGCAATGATGGTGTTGAAGTGGCGCATGACCAAGCCCAGCATGTGGTTCAGCTCTTCGATGGAACCCATCGGAGGCATCATCTCCTTGGTACCCCAGATCTTGGGCAGCCATTGCTTGGGATGCACGGTCGTCGGCCCGACCGCAATGGCGTGCAAGAACCCATCGACCATGTCCATGGTCATGCCTTCTTCCGTGTCAATGCCGAACAGCAGAAAGTGGTCGAGTTCTTCGAACTCTTCCTCGGACAAGGGAGCAAATGGGTCTGTCATCAACTGAATGTGAAATGCGGCGCTGACCCAGATTCTCGCGCGTCGCAGACCGCACCACGCCGAGAGAACATTCATTGCCGCAACGGGCATCCGAGTGCAAGGGCGTGCTCAATAGAGCGCTTACGACCTCGCCCATGGGCAGTTCAGTGAAAAGGGCAAGGAAGCGGCCAACGTCCCGGTCATCGACGTTGCGCCAGAACTGCCAGAAATCGAAGGGTGACAGGCGGTCCGCATTCAGCCAGACGGCCCCTTGAGCCGACTTCCCCATCTTACGTCCGTCAGCCGTGGCGAGCAGCGGCATGGTCAGACCGTAAAGTGGGTTCCCCCCTTGTCGGCGGGACAGCTCGACGCCGTTGATGATGTTGGCCCATTGGTCGGCACCGCCGAGCTGGAGGGTGCAGCCGTAACGGCTCGCCAACTCAGTGAAGTCAAAAGCCTGCAGCAGGGTGTAGCCGAATTCCTGGAAGGACAGGGAATGCTCCAGGCGATTGCGGATGGCGTCGAAGCCGAGGAGGCGATTGACAGTGAAATGGCGCCCCACCAAATTGAGGAAGTCGAGATACCCCAGGCTATCGAGCCAGTCAGAATTGTTCACAACCAAGGCGCCTTGCGGGCTGCCATCCATGGCAAGGTAGCGCCTGAAAGCACTGCTGATGCCCGCTATGTTGGCTGCGATGGCGGCCTCATCCAGCATCGGCCGGCTGCTGTCCCGGAAGCTGGGGTCGCCAATGCGGGTCGTGGCGCCACCAATCAGCAGTATCGGCCGATGTCCAGTGCGCTGAAGCCAGCGCATCAGCATCAGCCCTTGCAAGTGGCCGACGTGAAGGCTGTCCGCAGTGGCATCGAAACCTAGATACGCAGTCAGTGGGCCGGCGGCCAAGGCGGCGCGCAGGCCATCGCTATCTGTGCATTGGTGTATGAAGCCACGCTCTTCCAGCAAGTGGAACAGATCGGGAATTTCGTCGGGCATTACAGTCTCCTAGGAGGGGGCAAAAAGCCCGAGGGAGACTGTCCATCATTTGTCCAGTCCGCCTCGGGCGGACTGGGGGCGCGTGCGTCCCTACCGCCGTGAGATGCGGTAGGCGTAATAGCGGACGCGGGAAGTGCTGATGAAGAGCATGCTTCCATGATACCAAACGCTCTCTTGCTTGGGCTTGGTCCAGTCAGGCCAGGGAGTCGTATTGGCTAGGGCCTGTTAACACATTTTCAGTCCATCTGCGACAAGCACGAAGCTGATGAAGCCGAGGAACATGAGATCGAGTTTCTCGAAGCGCGAGAAGATGCGCCGGTAACCCTTGAGGCGACGAAACAGTCGCTCGACCTCATTGCGGCGCTTGTACATGGGCCGGTCGTATTCCCAAGGATCAAGGCGCTTGCTGGTCGGGGGCACGACCGGAATGAATCCCAGGTCCAGAGCAAGTTGGCGGGTTTCATTGCCTTCGTATGCCCGGTCCATGAGCAAATGAACGGGTCGGCTTGTCGCCCCGAGGCTGCTGAGCAAACGCCTGCCTTCAGGTGCGTCGTGCGCTTGTCCTGGCGAGAGGCAGAACGTCACGGCCGTTCGAGCATCCGCGGCAACCATATGAATCTTGGTGTTCCATCCGCCTCGGGACTTGCCGATGGACTGAGGGCCGTTTTTTTTAACGCTCCGGTGCCGTCTGGGTGGACCTTGATGCTGGTGGAGTCCAGCGAGACCGCCTCGATCTTGATGCGCACGACCTGGGCCCGCTGCAATTCCTCGAACATGCGATCGAGTACACCGGCCTTGGTCCAGCGGTTCATGCGCGTGTAGATCGTGTGCCAGTTGCCGAACCGTTTGGGCAGTCCACGCCACTTGCAGCCATGCTCGGCCACATAGAGGATGGCGTTGACTACCTGCAGGTTGCTCAGGCTGACATTGCCGCGCTGCTTGGGCAGACAGTGCTCGATGGTGGCGAATTGCTCGGGTGTGATCTCCATGCCAGAGATTGTCCCGCGCAGTCGCAGAAATCGCCATTAGTGTTAACACGCCCTAGTCACGCCGATAGTCCGCTCCTTGGTCGGGAGCAGCCTCTCGAGGGCTGATTGCTGAACGGCAGCTATCGCTGCGGAGCTGTCGGTGAGCAGTCTATGTCGCTTTGAGGCTGCAGGCGGTCGGTCACGTTGGCCTTGCCAGATGACAATTCGCATCGGGTTCTTGGCGAGGATGACGGGGCAGACCGTGCATGAGAACTGTCGTTCTTGGGAACTGAGGTTGAGAGTTCACACGCGCTTCCTGAAGCTGCGCCCAAGTCTGACGGAGCTTGCAGGCCTTCCGAAAAATTCAAATCTCAGTGACACGTTTTCGGGAAAATTCAGAACTCAGTGACAACCGAGTTCAGATCTTCTCTTTGATCACGGCGCTAACTGCTTGATTTTTCGCTACTTCGTGTTCAGGACTCAGCGATTCACGACAGTCCTGATCAAAACTCCAAGCAAATCAACGGGCTACGACAGACACAGTCGTTCCGGTGCGGACTTCGACATCCCGCCTCAATCACATTGAATGTAACTTACATCACTCTCTGACGTGACAGCAATGCGTTCAAAAGGTGTTGATTGTACGGAGTCCTAACAGGAGTTATGATAAGGACCGAAAAAATTACCCGGCACACCGTCAGAAAGTGCCTCGGTTTGGACTAAAAGTCTTGCGATTTTTCGACCAAAAGCCTTGTCATTTCCTGAGAAACGCCAATAAAACAAGGACTTGCGTGCGTCAGAAACGCAGCACTTTTAGTCGAAAAATCACCCGGCACACCATCAGAAATCGCCTCTTTTTGACTAAAAGTCTTGCGAGTTTTCGACTAAAAGCCTTGTCATGCTGTACATAAATCCAATAAAAACAAGGACTTGCGTGCGTCGGGAAGACAACACTTTTAGTCAAATGGACACTCACGCAGAGGCGCTTTCCTTCGAGGTTTTCAGCCAATGAGCACAGAGCCCACGCCAAACCCCGCACCCGACGAGACAGATCCCTGGCTCGATGAGTACAGCCGACCTGGCATGGGCGAAGGGATCACTTCGGTGGAAAAGCGCCGGCCCGGACGACCCAAGGGCAAGCTCGGCGCCGTGCTCACCGATCTGACCGACCGGGTGACCCTGGAGGACTTTTCCTTTGTGCGGGCCCTGCTCAATGGCATCGAGCCGGCCAAGGCCTTCAAACAATACTATGCATACCGCTACTTCGATAACGAAGGCCATGGGGTAGTCCCGCACGGCCTGTCGCTGCAGGCCCATGGCCGCCAGCTCATGCGGGTCATCATGAAGTCGGCGCTCGCCTCCGGGGACGATCTCATCAAGATGATGGCCCAGCGCCTGGCCGCCGTCGATCTCGTGGCGGCAGCCAATGGCAAGTCCAAAGCCGAGCCACCCGAGCGCCGGGTTCCCTCCATGCACGAGTGGATGGAGTCGCACCACATCGACCCCGACTTCTACGCCGAGATGGAGCTCACCCAGCTCTACAGCGACTTCCTCGACGAGTATCGAGCCGAGCATGGGATCGAGGCCAAGCCCGGCGACATCAACAAGAAGGAAGTCCAGGAGGCGGTGCAGGCACAGATCCAGGCGCTGAACCTGCTGCAAAACCGGCTGACGTCCTCTCCCATGCCTGAGCAGCCGGTCATCACGTGGCTGGAGAGACGCCTGGCTCAAGCCCTTGAGGAACTTGGCGTCCTCACGATGCGCGACCTGATCGACTTCATCAGCCAGACCGGGCGCAACTGGCGAAACAAGATCAAAGGCTTGGGCCCGGTCAGAGCCGCACGGCTGGCGGACTGGCTTGAATCCAATCAGGCCACCTTGGGCAGCATCATTCGGGACGGCGATCGCTGGAAGCCCAGACAGCCTTTGCGATCGGCTCTGGTGCCACTGGGCGAATACGCCGACGGCACCAAGCCACTGCTGCTCATCGAAGAAGAAGGCACCGGTGTGATGGTGGTGGCGGACCAAAAAGGCCCCAAACTCAGGCAAGGCATTGCCCCCCTGGAGCTCATGCTGGTCCCGCCTCACCTGGACGGCACCGTGGGTCTGTTCCGCAGCTCTGGCCTGAACCAGTACGGCGCCCGAAACGATCTGCAGGTGATCAAGATCTGGCTCAAGAGCTACCTCAACGCTGGAAAGCTGGCGACCTTCGATGCCTACCGGCGCGAGATCGAGCGCTTCTATCTCTGGTGCCTCAACGAGGCTGTGATCCCCTTGTCCAGCGTCTCCCTCTCGCACGCCCAGGCCTACCAAGCGTTTCTCAAAGCGATCCCCGCCAAATACATCACCACCGAGCGGGTGACCCGGGAGGATCTGCGCTGGCGTCCGTTCCGCGGGCAGCTCGACGCCAAGAGCCAGCGCTACGCCATCGGGGTGATCAGTCACTTCTTCTCGGACGCCGTCATGAACGGCTACCTGAGCGGCAACCCCTTCACGCTGGTCAAGGCCGAGGCTGTGCTCAGCCGTGACATGGACACCTCCCGCAGCCTCAACCAGGAGGATCTTCGCTGGCTGCGCCAATCCCTGGACGATCACCTGGCCAGCACGCCCCCTGCTCCCGACACCGGCTTTGACCTCGAGGGGGCCTTGCGCCGGCGGCTGAACCTGATTTTTCACATCGGGCTTTCCACCGGGCTGCGGCGCTCAGAGATCACCTCCAGCACCGTCTCCAGCCTTGCACCGGCCAGCTACAACGGTATCCCCACCGAAGACGAGTGGATGCTGGAGGTCATCGGCAAGGGCAAGAAAATCCGCACGATACCCATTGGCGAGGCGCTGCGTCAGATGATCCTTGCCCACCACGAGGATGTGCGCCGCATGCTCCATGAGGTCGGGGATAGCGCTGCGGCCAGGCTCGCGGAGTTTGAGAAGCGCCCTCCCCTGATCTGTGCGCTACGAGCGCCTGTGGGCCACAAGTCTGCCCTGGTCGATGATGATGCGGCCATGGCCAACGACAACCTGGCGCTGGGCGACAACGGGCTCTACAAGGTGGTCAAGTCGTTCTTTGTGGGGGCGACCAAGCCCGTGATCACGCAGCTGGAGCGACGCAGGCAGACCATCGAGCAGCAAAAGAAGGTTGTCGAGCAGAAGATGCGCAGTCCAGTGACCGAGCAAAAAATCGCTGAGCTGGTTCAAGAGCGCTCCCGGATTCAGCGGGAGCTGGCCGTCTGGGTACGGCGCAAAGACATGACGACCCACTGGATGCGGCACACCTTTGCGATGAGCGTGCTGCGCGACAACCCCAACGATGCTGGCCTGACGATGGCCCAGCAGCTGCTGGGCCACGCCTCCATTGCCACGACACAGATCTACCTGAAGTCTGACGACACGGCCAAGATCCGCGCGATCCGGAACCTCAAGCCATTCGGATGAGTCCTTTCGGGCCGGAAGGCGGGCTTCAGGGCATCCCGGAACCCACTTTCGGTCAGGTCTTGCTGGCGTCCTTCCAAGGCATCGTGACAGAGGTAGATACCGGGCGATAGCGGGAGCGGCCCACGCGGGTGCGCTTCTCCAGCTCGAACAGCCATCCTTCTTGCTCAGAGACACTCATCGAGCCGAACAGGATGCGCTCTTCCTTGTTGAGCAGGTGACCGAACTTCTCCAACCGTGTGCGCCCTTTCTCGGGCATTGCGGTGTGAGTCCCAGGGTTTGGCGAGTGGTCCACCTGGCCATCAATGCGAACCTCGGCCAGCTCGGAGACGTCAACAAACCTGCCCTTGATCCAGACGTGCGTAGGCGGACATGATGTCAGGGACCGCGCATGCTTGAAGGCATTCTCCGGCGAGGATGGAACATGCAATCCAACGTATTGGAAGAACCTGTAGTTGGTCAAAGCGTCCAGCACTGTGCGCAGCTGACCTTCCGGTGTGAGACGCTCGAAGGCCGATTGCACTGAGTCCGCGTCCATTTTCTGGACAAGCGACTGCCACAGCTGGCGTGCGGCAATGTGCCAGCCGTCTTCACACTCAATGTATTCAGGGTGCGGAGTGAGGTTCTCGGACTCCTTGACGTCTATGGCAAAGACGAACCCCCGATCAAAGGCCTCTCGGGTTGAATCGGGAGCTGGGTCACTTGCTGCTGCCCGATCCAGCCAATCCAGAAGGTGCTTGGGCAAAGGCCTGTTATGACGATGACTGGGCGTCCGCTTGAGGCACTCAGTCACGTGCTTCCAGTGCATGTAGCCATGTTGTTTGGCGACGGCATCCTGGGCGACCGCAAGCGATGTCCCTGTTGTCCTGCGAAGGTCTTTGGCTTGCCGCTTGAGTTTTTCAACGGCAGTGGCGGTAGTGGGGAGAAAATTCATGGCGCGTTCTCGCATGTTGTCGCGGATCAACCCAGTGCTCACTGCCGAGCTCCACGAAACATGGGGAAGCTCTGATGAAGTATCTAGCGTCGTCCCGGCGAACCGGGTGGGCCAAGGTGAGCAGCGGGCGTCGACGAACGCACGATGGCAGTTTAGCTTAGCCGCTCCGTCTTATGCAAGTGCATCTGTGAACCCAGGGTAGTCATATCAGGAGTGATCCTGGTCAGAGTGTTAGACAACCTTCCAACGGATAATCATCAGATGATCACCCCTGGCAAGTTCATGGCCCTCAATATGGTTCTGATGGTCGTGGCCATCTATATTGCGGCGGCTGTCATCGGTGAAGGCAACAGGGCGCTGGGATGGGTTGGTATCGGTGCCATCTGCTATTTCTGGACCAGCCTGGTTCTCTACACGAACTGGTTTCTCTGGGACGCTCCACTTGAAAAAGCCAGCGAGGCGGATCTGCGGGCCATCCTGCACGAATGGACTTGGAAAGGCCCATATGGGCGCAACAAGGGTCATTGGTCTCATGTCATGGCGTCACGTGACCGTGAAAAGAAGTCCCGCGCCTACGAGCGCTTGGCAGCTATTCACGAGGGTTTGCTCAGGTTTCAGCCTGAGAACAAGCAACTCCAAGACGATCTTGCGCGATACAGGCGCGGTTGAAATCGGTCTGTTTGCACGCTGGATGCACTTATCTGGTTACCTGTGTGAACTCGTGGCACAGAGTCCGAGAGCAGGCCGGAGGTTGTACTTTTTCTTCGATTTGAATAGCCGGGGACATCGAAATGCCGAAGTCCATGGCCAGAAATGAAGAAACCCCCCGACAGCCAAAAGGCTGCCGAGGGGCGGGTTTCGTGGTCTGATGTTTCAGGTCCTGTGCACGCTGGGTCGATGAAGATGGCCAGATCGCGTGTTCCAGCGGTCGATGTCCTCCTGCAGGTCGAGTGAGATAGCTGGTAGCTTGGCGCCCATGCAGCCTTCCGATTTGCATCCGGCTCGCGGGTTGAGCTTGCGCCACACCACCTCCGGAGGCTTTCCGCAGAATGGGCAGTCTGCCAGCTCGGGAGGACTGTCCATATCGGCGATCATGAGGCTGCAACCTCGGGCTGTGACTCTGCCATTCCCGCACTCCGTGGTTTCGAAGCCTTCGCCATGCGGGCCTCTTCGATCTGTTCCCTGATGCACTCACGCGTGTGCGGGTCTGCTCGGTCTAGCCACCAGCGGCGGATGTTCAAGCACGGCCCCAGGTAGGGATGGGCAGCCGCTGCTGGCCAGTGCCCAGATCCTGTGTCGAACCCGAAGTGGTTGTTGGCCTGCTTGCGCACCTTGCGCACGTTCCGCGTGTGCTTCATTGCCTTGTCGTAGCTCATGCTGCACCTCGCTCGATCTCGGTCTGGTGAGGTATCGGGCCCTGAATGCCGCGCCACTCCATGCTGTTGCAGCTGCCAGCAGCCAGGAAATGTGGGGCATCCAGCGGACCTCCACCAGCGCTGCTCACCAAGGCGAGTGCACCAGGGGGTCTCCTCGTTTTCAGTGCAATAAGTGACGGTACGCAAAGCTAGCACTGGCGCGGGGGTGGTCTGGGTAGACCGTTGATTTCATTGACTTTCCTGTTCGCTTTGTAAACGGGTATGGTGGCCTC
>Ga0255210_1000721_pt1 | contig 11167 bp, 12 predicted proteins | sample Miss_Yuk_RepA_8d_FD_188422 | JGI IMG/M metagenome (GOLD analysis project Ga0255210, IMG submission 188422) | Freshwater microbial communities from Mississippi River, Louisiana, United States - Miss_Yuk_RepA_8d | ecosystem: Environmental > Aquatic > Freshwater > River | place: USA: Louisiana...
CGATGCGAAGCTGGCGATCATGGAGGAGTGCGGCTTCACCATCACCCGCAACCCCAGCGAGATGGGCCGCCTGCTCAAGGGCCTGCTCTGAGCCCTGGGGGCCGCGCGGCGCGCCGGGCACCGGCGCGCGCGGCCCCGCGACACGACGCACAGGCCACCCCGCGGGGTGGCCTGTGTCCATTCCGGCCCTGTCAACACGGGGGGCGCTGGCGATAGGGGACGTTGATCGGCGCGATCGACACGATGCCGTTCCCACGCCTCGCAGATTTTGCGATGCTGTGCGACGTCGTCTGGTCGCACCGGCCGAGTGCCGGATCACAGGAGGTATCGTGATGCCGGAGCAAGCCACCCTGCCGCCGTCCGCGCCGCACCACGGCGCACCCGGGCACCGGCCGCCACGGCTGCTGGTCGAGCTGCTGGCCCGCGCCGACGTGCGCTTCGACGGTGGCCGCCCCTGGGACGTGCAGGTCCACCACCCCCGCCTGTACCGCCGCCTGCTGACGCGCTGGTCGCTGGGGGCCGGCGAGTCCTACATGGACGGCGACTGGGACTGCGAGCGCCTGGACGAGCTCTTCGCCCGCCTGATGCAGGTCGACCTGGACCAGGTCGCGCCGGGCTGGTCGCGGCTGGCCGCGGGCTGGGAATGGCTGCGGCACCGGCTGTTCAACCTGCAGTCGCTGCGCCGGGCCTTCCAGGTTGGCGAGCAGCACTACGACGTCGGCAACGACGTGTTCGAGGCCATGCTCGACACGCGCCTGGTCTACTCCTGCGCCTACTGGGAGCGTGCCCGGACGCTGGAGCAGGCCCAGGTCGACAAGCTGGAGCTGATCTGCCGCAAGCTGCAACTGCAGCCCGGAGAGCGCCTGCTGGACATCGGCTGCGGCTGGGGCGGCCTGGCCCGGCATGCCGCGCTGCACCACGGCGCGCAGGTCACCGGCATCACCGTCTCGCGCGAGCAGCTGGCGCTGGCGCAGCAGCGCTGCGCCGGGCTGCCGGTGGACCTACGGCTGATGGACTACCGCGCGCTGGCCGAGACGGGCGCGCGCTTCGACAAGATCGCCTCGGTGGGCATGTTCGAGCACGTCGGCCCGAAGAACTACGCCACCTACCTGGACACCGCCGGCCAGCTGCTGGCGCCCGAAGGCGTGTTCCTGCTGCACACCATCGGCAGCGGCACCACGACGCCGTTCACCGACCCCTGGATCGACCGCTACGTCTTCCCGAACGGCAAGCTGCCCTCGGCGCGCGAGCTGGCGCAGGCCCTGGAAGGCCGCTTCGTCATCGAGGACTGGCACAACTTCGGCCCCGACTACGACCGCACGCTGATGTGCTGGCACCAGCGCTTCGAGGCCGCCTGGCCGCGGCTGTCGGCCCGCTACGACGAGCGCTTTCGCCGGCTGTGGCGCTACTACCTGCTGTGCTGCGCGGGCTTCTTCCGCTCGCGCCAGGGCCAGCTCTGGCAGCTGGTGCTGACGCACCGGGAGCGCGCCCGGCCCTACCGCTCGGTGCGCTTCGCCGGGGCCTGAGCCGCGCGGGCCCCGCCGCCGGCCATGAAAAAAGGCCGCCCTTGCGGGCGGCCTTCTCGGCAAACGGCACGGCGATGCCGCGCCAGCCAGCGCTTCAGCGCTCGCCGACCGGCTTGACGTCGCGCTTGACCGAGCCGACGAAGAGCTGGCGCGGACGGCCGATCTTGTACTCGGGGTCGGCGATCATCTCGTTGAGCTGGGCGATCCAGCCCACGGTGCGGGCCAGCGCGAAGATCGCGGTGAACAGCTGCACCGGGATGCCGATGGCGCGCTGCACGATGCCGGAGTAGAAGTCGACGTTCGGGTAGAGCTTGCGGGCGACGAAGTAGTCGTCTTCCAGCGCGATCTTCTCGAGCTGCATGGCCAGCTTGAACAGCGGGTCGTCGTGCAGGCCCAGCTCGTTGAGCACCTCGTGGCAGGTCTCGCGCATCAGCTTGGCGCGCGGGTCGTAGTTCTTGTAGACGCGGTGACCGAAGCCCATCAGCTTGACGCCGGAGTTCTTGTCCTTCACCTGGTTCATGAACTCGCCGACCTTGGCCACGCCGCCCATGGCCTGGATCTCTTCCAGCATGTTCAGGCAGGCTTCGTTCGCACCGCCGTGCGACGGGCCCCACAGGCAGGCCACGCCGGCCGCGATGGCCGCGAAGGGGTTGGTGCCCGACGAGCCGCACAGGCGCACGGTGGACGTCGACGCGTTCTGCTCGTGGTCGGCGTGCAGGATGAAGATGCGGTCCAGCGCGCGCTCGATGACCGGGTTGACCTCGTAGTCGGCGCAGGGCGTGCCGAACATCATGCGCATGAAGTTGCCGGCGTACGACAGCTCGTTGCGCGGGTACATGAAGGGCTGGCCGACGCTGTACTTGTAGGCCATCGACACCAGCGTGGGCATCTTGGCGATCAGGCGGATCGCCGCGATCTCGCGGTGCTGCGGGTTATTGATGTCGGTGCTGTCGTGGTAGAAGGCCGACAGCGCGCCAACCAGGCCGGTCATCACCGCCATCGGGTGGGCGTCACGACGGAAGCCGCGCAGGAAGAACTGCATCTGCTCGTTGACCATCGTGTGGTTGAGCACGCGGCTGTGGAACTCCTTGCGCTGCGACTCGTTGGGCAGATCGCCGTACAGCAGCAGGTAGCAGGTGTCCAGGTAATCGCAGTTGACCGCCAGTTGCTCGATCGGGTAGCCGCGGTACAGCAGCTCGCCCTTGTCACCGTCGATGTAGGTGATGGTCGAGTTGCAGCTGGCCGTCGACAGGAAGCCGGGGTCGTAGGTGAACTTGCCGGTCTGACCGTACAGCTTGCGGATGTCGATCACGTCCGGACCGATGCTGCCCTTGTAGATGGGCAGGTCCATGCTGGGGCTGCCGTCGGAGAACGACAGGGTGGCTTTCACGTCGGAGGGGGTCATGGGCAATCCCTTGGTGGTCAGGTTCTAGCAGTCGGCAGCACGGCGTTCGGGCGGGCCGTGTCAATTAGCACGCAACATGCCCAGCACTTCGCTCACCTCCGGGCAGGCGAGGTCGGCGTCGGGCTCCTTGCGCGAGAGCAGGAGGTCCAGCAGGTCGTTATCGGCCAGGTCCATCAGCTTCTGCAGGCCGGTCGCGTGGCGCACGGTCAGGCCGGCCTCGTGCCGGCGGAAGAAGCGTTCGACGATCAGGTCGTTCTCCAGCATGCCGCGGCGGCAGCGCCACTTCAGGCGGCTGAGCTCGGCGGCGCCGATCGCCGCACCGTCGTCGTGCACCGTGTTCATGTTGGGGGCCTGGCCGGCGTCGCGCACTCAAATGGCGCGACGGACCATCAGTTCCTTGATCTTGCCGATCGCCTTGGTGGGGTTCAGACCCTTGGGGCAGACATCGACGCAGTTCATGATGGTGTGGCAGCGGAACAGCCGGTACGGGTCTTCCAGGTTGTCCAGCCGGGCGCCGGTGTCCTGGTCGCGGCTGTCGGCGATGAATCGGTAGGCCTGCAGCAGACCGGCCGGGCCGACGAACTTGTCCGGGTTCCACCAGAAGCTGGGGCAGCTGGTCGAACAGCTGGCGCACAGGATGCACTCGTACAGGCCGTTGAGCTCCTCGCGCTCCTCGGGCGACTGCAGGCGCTCCTTCTCGGGCGGGATCTCGTCGTTGACCAGGTAGGGCTTGATCGAGTGGTACTGCTTGAAGAACTGGGTCATGTCCACGATCAGGTCGCGGATGACCGGCAGGCCCGGCAGCGGCTTGAGCACCACGGTGCCCGGCAGGTCGCGCATGTTGGTCAGGCACGCCAGGCCGTTCTTGCCGTTGATGTTCATCGCGTCCGAACCGCACACGCCCTCGCGGCAGCTGCGGCGGAAGCTGATCGACGGATCGACCGCCTTCAGCTTCAGCAGCGCATCCAGCAGCATGCGCTCGTTGCCGTCCAGCTCGACCTCGATGGTCTGCATGTAGGGCTTGGCGTCCTTGTCCGGGTCGTAGCGGTAGATCTGGAAGGTTCTCTTGGCCATGTTCGGATTCCCGGGATCAGAAGGTGCGGACCTTGGGCGGCACGCTCTCGACCGTCAGCGGCTGCAGGTTGACCGGCTTGTAGGCCAGACGGTTGCCCTGGCTGTACCACAGCGTGTGCTTCATCCACTCGGCGTCGTTGCGGCCCAGCGGGTACTGCGGGTCGTCCGCGCCGCGCTCGTAGTCCTTGACGGTGTGGGCACCGCGGCACTCGTGGCGGGCGGCGGCCGACTCGATCGTGGCCTGCGCCGCCTCGATCAGGTTCTCGACCTCCAGCGCCTCGATGCGGGCGGTGTTGAAGACCTTGGACTTGTCCTTCAGCGTGATGTTGGCCACGCGCTCGCGGATGGCGGCCACGGCGTGGGTGCCGGCGGTCATCAGCTCCTGCGTGCGGAACACCGCGGCGTGCTTCTGCATCGCGGCGCGCAGGTCGTTGGCCACGTCCTGGGCGTACTCGCCGCCGGTGGTGGCGTCGAGCTTGGCGATGCGCGACAGCGAGTAGTCGGCCGCGTCGGCCGGCAGTGGCTTGTGCGACTTGGACGACTTGGCCAGCGCGTCGACGATGTGGTTGCCGGCGGCCTTGCCGAAGACCAGCAGGTCCAGCAGCGAGTTGGTGCCCAGGCGGTTGGCGCCGTGCACGCTGACGCAGGAGCACTCGCCCACCGCGTACAGGCCGTTGACCACCGCCTTGTAGTCGTCGCCCTGGGGCATCACCACCTGGCCGTTGATGTTGGTGGGGATGCCACCCATCTGGTAGTGGATGGTCGGCACCACCGGGATCGGCTCCTTGGTGATGTCGACGTTGGCGAAGTTGTGGCCGATCTCGAACACCGAGGGCAGGCGCTTGAGGATGGTGTCGCCGCCCAGGTGGGTCATGTCGAGCACCACGTAGTCCTTGTTGGGACCGCAGCCGCGACCTTCCTTGATCTCCTGGTCCATGCAGCGCGAGACGAAGTCGCGCGGCGCCAGGTCCTTCAGCGTCGGGGCGTAGCGCTCCATGAAGCGCTCGCCGTTGCAGTTGCGCAGGATCGCGCCCTCGCCGCGGCAGCCCTCGGTCAGCAGCACGCCCGCGCCGGCCACGCCGGTGGGGTGGAACTGCCAGAACTCCATGTCCTGCAGCGGGATGCCGGCGCGCGCCGCCATGCCCAGGCCGTCACCGGTGTTGATGAAGGCGTTGGTCGATGCGGCGTAGATGCGGCCGGCGCCGCCGGTGGCGAACAGCGTGGTCTTGGCCTCGAGCACGTAGACCTCGCCGGTCTCCATCTCGAGCGCGGTCACGCCCAGCACGTCGCCGTCGGCGTCGCGGATCAGGTCCAGCGCCATCCACTCGACGAAGAACTGGGTGCGCGCCTTGACGTTCTGCTGGTACAGCGTGTGCAGCATCGCGTGGCCGGTGCGGTCGGCCGCGGCGCAGGCGCGCTGCACTGGCTTCTCGCCGTAGTTGGCGGTGTGGCCGCCGAAGGGGCGCTGGTAGATCGTGCCGTCCGGGTTGCGGTCGAACGGCATGCCGAAGTGCTCGAGCTCGTAGACGACCTTCGGCGCCTCGCGGCACATGAACTCGATCGCGTCCTGGTCACCCAGCCAGTCCGAGCCCTTGACGGTGTCGTAAAAGTGGAAGTGCCAGTTGTCCTCGCTCATGTTGCCCAGCGAGGCACCGATGCCGCCCTGCGCCGCCACGGTGTGCGAGCGGGTGGGGAAGACCTTGGACAGCACCGCCACGTTCAGCCCCGCGCGGGACAGTTGCAGCGAGGCACGCATGCCGGAGCCGCCGGCCCCGACGATCACCACGTCGAACTTGCGACGGGCCACTGAAGACTTGATAGCTGCCATGTTGTTCTCAGAGCCTCCAGAGCACCTGCACAGCCCAGCCGGCACAAGCCACCAGCCAGACGATCGTGAACACCTGCGCCAGCAGGCGCATGCCCACCGGCTTGACGTAATCCATCCAGACGTCGCGCATGCCGACCCAGGCGTGCCAGGCCAGCGAGACGATCAGCACGAAGGTCAGCACCTTCATCCACTGGCGCGAGAAGATCGCCGCCCAGCTGTCGTAGCCCGCCGGGCCGCCGAGCAGGAACTGCAGCAGCAGCGCGACCGTGAACAGCAGCATCAGCACTGCCGTGACGCGCTGGACCAGCCAGTCGCGCAGACCATAGTGCGCGCCGACGACGACGCGCTTGGAACCGTAGTTGACGGCCATGTTGTCTTGTCCTTGTTGTTCTAGCGGATCAGAACAGGCCGAACAGCTTGGCGCCCAGCAGCACGGTCAGCACCAGACTGATCGCGAAGGTGGCCACCGCCGACGACTTGCCCTGCTGCTTGGTCACGCTGTGCGTCGCGTCCATCCACAGGTGGCGCACACCAGCCACCGCGTGGTGCAGGTAGGCCCAGATCAACGCCAGCGCCACCAGCTTGACGACGAAGCCGGGCACGAAGCCGATGCCGGCGACGAAGGCGCTGGTGAAGGCGTCGAAGGAGATCTCCGAGCTCAGGCTGTTGTCGAACATCCAGACGATGAACGGCAGCAGGAAGAACATCAGCATGCCGCTGGCACGGTGCAGGATGGACACCATCGCCGCGAGCGGCAGACGGTACTGCAGGGCCTCGATGAGGCGCATGTTCTCGCCCGGACGGACACGCGGGCTTGTTGGTGTGGTCTCTGCCATAAGGTGTGGTCTCGATGTAATCCGGGTGAAACCCCAAGAGTTTATTGCAACGCGAATGCCTTACCGGGACCTTTTGGCGACAGACAGCGCTGGCGCCGGCCTCTTTGACGCGCGAAGCAGCTCAGTTCAGTTCGTTGCGGTAGAAGTGGCGTTCCGTGTTGTACAGGCCGCGCCGCAGCTCCACCGGCTTGTCGCCGTAGGTGAAGGACAGGCGCTCGACGCTGAGCAGCGGCGCCCCCGGCGCCACGCCCAGCAGCTCGGCGCTGGCCGCGTCGGCCGCCAGCGCGCGGATCTTTTCCTCGGCGCGGATCATGCGCACGCCGAACTCGGCCTCGAACATGCCGTACATCGGGCCCTTGTAGTCGGCCAGGCGCTCGGCGCTCAGGCCCTTGAACAGCGCGCCCGGCAGCCAGATCTCGTCGAGCACCACCGGCCGGGCGTCGGCGCCGTCGCCCAGCAGCAGGCGGCGCAGCTGCACCACGGCGTCGCCGCTCTTGATGTCCAGCATGCGCGCCACATCGGCCGGCGCGCGGGTGCGGCGCACGTCCAGCAGCTTGCGCGCGAGGTTGCGCGACTGCCCGTCCTCGGGCATCAGCCGCAGGAAACGGTACTGGATCTGCTGCTCGGCGTGGGTGGCGACGAAGGTGCCCTTGCCCTGGCGGCGCACCAGCAGGTTGTCGGCGGCCAGCTCGTCGATGGCCTTGCGCACCGTGCCCTGGCTGACCTTGAAGCGCGCGGCCAGGTCCAGCTCGCTGGGGATGGCCTCACCCGGCTTCCAGACGCCGGCCTGCAGCTCGCGCGTGATCAGCCCCTTGATCTGCTGGTACAGCGGGCTGAACGCCGGCGTGGCCGGGCTGGACGCCAGCTCGGGGGCCTCGGCAGCGGCAGGGAGGGACGGCACGCCGGTGGACATGATTGCGGCATTGCAGCACAAGCGCCCGCCGGCGTCCATCAAATGCTGACTGATGTCTTATAGAAGACATAAGACCTTTGACAGCCTCGGTAGGAACCCCTAGACTCGCCTACACTCCGCGTTGGCTCGGACGGCCGCTTTCACCCTCCCGCCGGCAAGGTGCGCAGGGCAGCAGGCGCGGCCGCGGTGGGCCGAACCGAATCCCCTCCTCCCTCACCTTCCCTGGAGCCTCCCATGAGCAAGAAGCCCGTTCGCGTCGCCGTCACCGGCGCCGCCGGCCAGATCGGTTACGCCCTGCTGTTCCGCATCGCCTCCGGCGAGATGCTGGGCAAGGACCAGCCCGTCATCCTGCAGCTGCTGGAGATCCCGGACGAGAAGGCCCAGAACGCGCTGAAGGGCGTGATCATGGAGCTGGAAGACTGCGCCTTCCCGCTGCTGGCCGGCATCGAGGCGCACAGCGACCCGATGACCGCCTTCAAGGACACCGACTACGCCCTGCTGGTCGGCGCCCGCCCCCGCGGCCCCGGCATGGAGCGCGCCGACCTGCTGGCCGCCAACGCCCAGATCTTCACCGCCCAGGGCAAGGCGCTGAACGCCGTGGCCAGCCGCAACGTGCGCGTGCTGGTGGTCGGCAACCCGGCCAACACCAACGCCTACATCGCGATGAAGTCGGCCCCGGACCTGCCGGCCAAGAACTTCACCGCCATGCTGCGCCTGGACCACAACCGCGCCGCCAGCCAGATCGCCGCCAAGATGGGCATCGCCGTGGGCGACATCGAGAAGCTGGCCGTCTGGGGCAACCACTCGCCGACGATGTACGCCGACTACCGCTTCGCCACCGTCAACGGCAAGTCGGTCAAGGACGCCATCAACGACCACGACTGGAACGCCAACGTGTTCCTGCCCACCGTGGGCAAGCGTGGCGCCGCCATCATCGCCGCGCGCGGCCTGTCGTCGGCTGCCTCGGCCGCCAACGCCGCCATCGACCACATGCGCGACTGGGCCCTGGGCACCAACGGCAAGTGGGTCACCATGGGCGTGCCCAGCAACGGCGAGTACGGCATCCCCAAGGAGGTGATGTTCGGCTACCCCGTGACCTGCGAGGGCGGCGAGTACAAGATCGTCGAGGGCCTGCCGATCGACGCCTTCAGCCAGGAATGCATCAACAAGACCCTGGCCGAGCTGGAAGGCGAGAAGGACGGCGTCAAGCACCTGCTGTGACCGCCGCGTGAGGCGCCCGGTGTCGCACCGGGGCCTGCACCGCACCGGGGCTGGTCGGCACAATGCCGCCAGCCCTTTTTTCATTGCCGGTCCGCCCCGGGCCGGCCCACCGCCATGACCGCCAAGCCCACGCCCGACGCGCTGCTGCCCGCCGACGCCCTGTTCGACCCCGGCGAGCCCGCCGCCCCCGACCTGCCGGTGTGCGACCACTACTGCGGCGTCGAACTGCGCATGCGCAAGGCGCTGGCGCTGCAGGCCGAGCTGGGCCCGGTGTTCGACATCACGCTGGACTGCGAGGACGGCGCGCCGGTGGGCGCCGAGGCCGAGCACGCCCACCTGTGCGCCGAGCTGGCGCTGTCGGCCGACAACCGCTTCGGCCGCGTCGGCGCCCGCGTGCACCCGGTGGACCACCCCAGCTTCGCCGCCGACGTCGAGACCCTGGTCGGCCGCGCCGGCGACCGCCTGGCCTTCCTGATGGTGCCCAAGCCGCGCCACCTGGCCGACCTGCAGCAGGCAGTGGCGCACATCGACCACGTCGCACGCAGCCATGGCCGCGGCCTGGACCTGCCGGTGCACGCGCTGGTCGAGACGCACGGCGCCCTGCGCGACGTCTGGGCGATGGCCGAGCTGCCGCGGGTGCAGAGCCTGTCCTTCGGCCTGATGGACTTCGTCTCGGCGCACCGCGGCGCGATCCCGCAGACGGCGATGTCGGTCAAGGGCCAGTTCGAGCACCCGCTGGTGGTGCGGGCCAAGCTGGAGATCGCCGCCGCCTGCCACGCCGCCGGCAAGGTGCCCTCGCACTGCGTGGTCACCGAGTTCAAGGACGAGACCGCCCTGGCCGCCGCGGCGCGCAAGGCGTCGCGCGAGTTCGGCTACACGCGGATGTGGAGCATCCACCCGGCCCAGGTGCGGCCGATCGTCGAGGCCTTCGCGCCCAGCGTCTCGGAGGTCGACGAGGCGGTCGAGATCGTGCTCGCCGCCCAGGCCGCGCAGTGGGCGCCGATCCGCCACCGCGACACCCTGCACGACCGCGCCAGCTACCGCTACTTCTGGCAGGTCATCCTGCGCGCGCGGCGCACCGGCCAGCCGCTGCCGGCCGAGACCGAACGGGCGCTGTTCGGCCCGGCCGCCGGCTGACGGTCCCGGACGGGGCGGGCCTGCGCACCCGACAGGTGCATCGCGGGGCACAATACGGCCCCACGCCCTGCTGCCGGAACGTCCACGCCATGCGCCTGCACCCTGCCCTGACCATCGCCCTGTCCCTGGCCGCGCTCTCGGCCCCCCTGCCCGCCGCGGCCCAGGGCGCCGCGCAGGGTGCCAAGCCGCCGGCCAGGCAGCCCGCCAAGGCCGTGCCGGCCACGCCGCGCCAGCAGCTGAAGAACGAGGCCAAGGGCCTGGCCCTGGCCACTGAAACGGTCGAGGAGATCAGCGAGGCCCAGCTGGCCGTGGCCGCGCAGGTGCTGACCGGCACCGCGGCCTGCGAGTTCAACCAGCAGATCAGCATCACCGCGGTCGACGGCCAGCCCGGCCATTTCGTCGTCGGCCACAAAGGCGTGCGCTACCACATGACCCCGCGCGAGACCAGCACCGGCGCCGTGCGCCTGGAGGACAAGACGCGGGGCGTGGTCTGGCTGCAGATCCCCGCCAAGTCCATGCTGATGAACGCGCGCGCCGGCCAGCGCATGGTCGACAGCTGCCAGCTGGCCGAGCAGCGCGTGGCCGTGGCGCCGACGGGCGCGGGCATCGGCATCGTGCCGGTCGAGGCCGACAAGACCGCGGCCGCGCCCGCCGCCGGCACCACGGCGCGCTGAAGCCCGGGGCCGCGGGTCGGCCGATCCGGCGCAACGCCTCGCGCACCAGCCGACGCCCTAGCGCGTCGCTTGATCCAAGACAAGCCATGCCCCGCGCCTCGGCGGGGCCTTGCGGGACATTGCGCCCGCGGCCGGTGCCCGCGCGCCGGGCTGGCTATGCTGGGCCGCAGCATGGGGCGCCGGGCTGGCCGGCGGCCGTGCGCCTTCCCCTGACCTTCGACCCGACCATGATCAACGTGATTCTTGCGCTCGTCCCGCTGGCCTTCGCCACCGGATCCCTTGTCTGGCTGATGACCAGCGGCGCCAAGGCGCAGGCGCGCTCCGACGCCTGGGCCGCCCAGTGGGTGCGCGACAACACCTGAGCCGGCCGCGCCCGGCGCCCCGGCGCCATCGTCCGAGCAGCCCGCCCCGAGCGGGCTTTTTTTCGGCTCTTTGCTCGATGCCTATGGATGGTCGAAGCGGCCGAGGGAGAGGTTGAGGAGCTGTGTTGCGGGCAGATGGGCGGGGGCGCAGCGGTCAACGACCCTGAACCAACCCAGGTAGTGGTGCAAGT
>Ga0255210_1000722_pt1 | contig 11158 bp, 12 predicted proteins | sample Miss_Yuk_RepA_8d_FD_188422 | JGI IMG/M metagenome (GOLD analysis project Ga0255210, IMG submission 188422) | Freshwater microbial communities from Mississippi River, Louisiana, United States - Miss_Yuk_RepA_8d | ecosystem: Environmental > Aquatic > Freshwater > River | place: USA: Louisiana...
AGGAGAAGCCAAGGCCACCGAGCAGCTAGACTTATCCACAACCAACTGAACAAAACTTCCCTAAAACCAGTGGCTCAATATTCAACGTGAACACTGGCTCAGTTTGGCTGATGAATCAACACGCAGTCGCTACGCAAACACCGGCTGCGGCAGCTTCAGTCTCTTACGAACTGCCTTGACCTCATCAGCGGTTATTGGATGTTGCATAAATGGCACCAACCAACCTTATTAAAATTTTCATGAAAACATTTTGTTTTCTGTGTTAAAGTTCAATCACTTGGGCACTTGCATAAACGCCATCAAACACAGGCAGTCAATGCTTGGATTGCGGTGTCTGGCATCAGATTGACCCAAGCCGTCTTGTGTTCTTACTCTGAGTATTGAGGTCTGCTGTCACATCATCGCAACAACAAATGCAAGAAAGGTCATACCAATGAATCACTTCCCCGAACTTCGCGAAGGAACTCCTATTTACATGGGCGAATTCATGGCACTGCTGGAGCTTCCAGGCTGGTCGCATAAAACGGAGCTTGTGGAAATAATCCCCACGCATGTCGACCAACAAGCTGAGCACTCCAACCGCGCTGTCACGGCCAAAGTCGTAGTGAAGTCCAAAAATCCTGACATCAAATGCCACAAGCAGGATGGAACAACCGACTGTTTTACGATCCAGGCCGCATTCACTGTAGTGACTGATGGATTCAAAGCACTGTCATGCGAACCATCCGATCACGAAGGAGGCTTGGTGTTTAACCTCGATCTGGATGTGAGTCTGGATCGGCAAATTTATGCCCCACTTGACTTTGGAGCTGGCCACCGGATGCAGAACATCGACAAGTTCTTCCCGCGCTTGTTTCTAACACCTAATCTGTGTAGCCTTCGGAACTCATGTGAGTAACTCGAAGTAAGTGGGAAAGTCTCGAATATCGCGGGAAAATCTCGAAGTTCGTGGGAAAAAATCCCTCTCAAAGCTCGTGATCAGATTGGCAGCTGACGGCCATTTCCGGTCATTTGGTGAATTTTCCGACAGCCGTCATTCGCTACACATATCGACCTAGATGTGTATGGCTGAAGTTATTTTTCGTTAAGGTCAATTGCGCTAGTTGGCCCAAACAGTGTTGGTACGTCTCGCACTCGGTTCACTTCATGTGATTCAGCAATGACTTCCAAAGTACCGACAATGCCTTCTGAATTCCAAGCTTTTTCGACAGAGCCTTGCTCTTGATGCAACCGATGAATTTGAAGACATTGCCGCAAGAAAGCCATATTCAACTCACAGTGCGTTGGTCAGCTCGGGCACGGCGGCGAAGAGGTCGGCTTCGAGGCCGAAGTCGGCGACGCTGAAGATCGGGGCTTCAGGGTCCTTGTTGATCGCGACGATCACTTTGGAATCCTTCATGCCAGCCAAATGCTGGATGGCGCCCGAAATGCCACAAGCCACATACAGCTGGGGGGCGACAATCTTGCCGGTCTGGCCGACCTGCAGATCGTTGGGGGCATAGCCCGCGTCCACCGCGGCTCGGCTGGCACCGATGGCGGCGCCCAGCTTGTCGGCCAGGGGCGTCATGACTTCGTTGAACTTCTCGGAGCTGCCCAGCGCGCGGCCACCAGAGACAATGATCTTGGCGGCCGTCAGTTCCGGGCGATCGCTCTTGGCGATTTCGCTGCCCACATAGCTGCTCTTGCCGCTGTCGGCTTGTGCCGCAGCGGATTCAACGGCGGCCGAACCACCGGTGGCGGCTGCAGCATCAAAACCGGTGGTGCGCACGGTGATGACTTTCACCTTGTCGGCGCTTTGCACGGTGGCCATGGCGTTACCGGCGTAAATCGGGCGCTCGAAGGTGTCGCTTGATTCGACCTTGGTGATGTCAGAAATCTGACCCACGTCCAGCTTGGCAGCCACGCGCGGGGCCACGTTTTTGCCGTCAGCGGTGGAGGGGAACAGGATGTGGCTGTAGTTGGAGGCAATGGCCAGCACCTGCGCCGCCACGTTCTCGGCCAGGCCATGGGCCAGGGCAGGGCTGTCGGCATGGATGACTTTGGAGACACCGGCGATCTGGGCAGCAGCTTGTGCAGCGCCAGCGGCGTTGTGGCCAGCCACCAGCACATGCACGTCGCCACCACAGGCGGCAGCGGCGGTCACGGTGTTGAGGGTCGCGCCCTTGATGGAGGCGTTGTCGTGTTCGGCAATGACGAGTGCGGTCATGTTCGTGTTCTCCTCGTTCAGATGACTTTGGCGACGTTCTTGAGTTTGTCCACCAGGGTGGCGACGTCAGGCACCTTGATGCCGGCGCTGCGCTTGGCCGGCTCCATGACCTTGAGGGTCTTGATGCGCGGGGCCACATCGACACCCAGGTCTTCGGGCTTGAAGGTGTCGAGCTGCTTTTTCTTGGCCTTCATGATGTTGGGCAGCGTCACGTAGCGCGGCTCGTTCAGGCGCAGGTCCGTCGTCACCACGGCCGGCAAGGACACGGCCAGGGTTTCCAGGCCACCGTCGATCTCTCGGGTGACGTTGGCCTTGCCATCGGCCACTTCCACCTTGGAGGCGAAGGTGGCTTGCGGCAGGTCAGCCAGCGCGGCCAGCATCTGGCCGGTCTGGTTGCAGTCGTCGTCAATGGCCTGCTTGCCCAGGATGATCAGGCCCGGCTGCTCCTTGTCCACCAGGGCCTTGAGCAGCTTGGCCACGGCCAGGGGCTGCAGCTCTTCATTCGTTTCGACCAGGATGCCGCGGTCAGCGCCAATCGCCATGGCGGTGCGCAGCGTTTCCTGGCACTGGGTCACGCCACACGAGACAGCGATCACCTCGGTGGCCACGCCCTTTTCCTTCAAGCGCACGGCTTCTTCGACAGCGATCTCGTCAAACGGGTTCATGCTCATCTTGACGTTGGCGATGTCCACACCGCTGTTGTCGCTCTTGACGCGCACCTTGACGTTGTAATCCACCACCCGCTTGACGGGAACCAGAATCTTCATGGTGTTAATCCTTCCCGAATACAGCATAGAGTTAGACCGGCATTTGCTGCGTTCAGATGTTCGTGAAGCCATGCAGCGCATTACCGTGATCCAAGATGTGGCCTTAAACCATTACCACCATTGCTGCATTCAAGTTGTAGGTGCAAATGGAAGCGCTTTCGAACAAGCTCTATCGGCCCCGCGAGGTTCACCACAAGAGCCAATGACAGATGATCAGGTAATCGCAAAATTCCGTCTGCTTGCACAGCCTGTACTTGGCTCGCCATGTACCGAAAAAGTCATTGTCGATGTGCTTACTCTCGAAAAACTGAATGATTTCAGTGCCTTTGCCAAGTCTGTATCCACTGTAAAAACAAAGGAAATCGCATGAGCCATCACTCTGGCTACCGTCCCCGCGGCATGTACTTCGAAGACTTTGAAGTGGGGCAAAGCATTGTGACCTCGCGCCGCACAGTGACACAAACCGATATCGTAAATTTTGCTTGCTTATCGGGGGATCACAATGCCCCTCACATCGATCACGAGTTTTGCAAGACACAACCGTACGGCGAGCCAATCGCGCATGGTCCTTTAGTGCTGGCCATGGTAGGTGGTCTCCAATGCCTAAGTGGTATCAATGATGGCACGATCATTGCGATGATGGGACTTGACCAATGGCGAATGCACTTACCGGTAAAAGCGGGTGACACAATTTATGCCGTGATTACCCCAAAGGAGAAAAAACTTACCAGCAGCGGTACGAAAGGCATCGTGACATGTGACCGGATCGTCTACAACCAGCGCGATGAAATCGTACATACGATGGTGATTTCAAACATGTATAAATGTAGGCCGGTTGAGACCATTTGAATCCCTGCGAGTCTCAATTGCAGTTTTTCGCTCCCGTGATCACAAAAATCTGAACATCACATTCTTCTGCCCAGCTCAGCATCCAGACTCACATAAAGCCTAAGACTGCTTTGCGCACTTACGAATGACTCTTTTGGGTCGGTTGCTGCCAGTCAACTCAGGAATTAATGAAACTCAGCACCTGATTGTCAACAACTCATCCCAACGGGTCGTGTAACGCGGCGTGCGCCGCTCCTGCTTCATAGCCCATTGCTTGGGGGTTGAAGTCACCCCCGCCGTCGCCAGGGACAACGTACCCCGCCCAAAGCGCTTGTTGAGCGTGTCCATCGCCAACATCAGGCGCCCTCGACCCTCATCGGGCTCCGACCCCAAGTCCAGCGTGAACTGCTGCTGGCTGGCCGGGCTCAGTTCCATCAGCATCACCCCGGCCTTGGCGTAATTGAAGCCGGGTTTGTAGATGGCCCGCAGCACCGCCAGTGCTCCTTGCGTGATCTTGGCGCTGTCACTGGTGGGCTCCAGCAGCTTGAACATCCGATAGCCGCTGTACTGCGCATCCTGTTCTCGAAAGGGACTGGTGCGGATGAACGCCATCACCACCCCGGCATGACTGTTCTGCTGGCGCAGTTTTTCGGCGGCGCGGCAGGCAAAAGCGGTGATCGCCTCCTGCAAGGGCACCAAGTCCGTCACCGGACGGCCAAAGCTGCGCGTGCAGGCGATTTGTTGCTTGGCGGGCGGTTGATCCTCAAAGGTGAAACAGGGCGTGCCTTGCAGCTCACGCACGGTTTTCTCCAACACCACCGACCAGCGTTTGCGAGCAGCGCTCGGGTTCATTTGGGTCAAGTCCCAAGCGGTGTGAACGCCCTCCTCCCGCAGCTGCCTCCCGATGCGGGGGCCAACGCCCCACACCTCGCCCACTTCGGTGGCGCGCAGCAGGTCCTGAAATTCGAAGGGGGTTACAGCCCCCAAGTGACAAACCTGCGCGTGCTGGCCGGGGTAACTGCCGGGCTTGCGCTCGGCCGTTTTGGCGATGTGATTGGCCAACTTGGCCAACGTCTTGGTCGGCGCGATCCCAATACAGGTGGGAATGCGGGTGGCGCGCAAGATGCGGGAGCGAATCTTGCGGCTGCGCAGCACCAGGTCACCCGGGATGCCGCTCAGATCGAGGAAACATTCATCGATGGAGTAAATCTCCTGCTGATGGCCGAGGGCAGCGGCAAAGGTCATCATGCGATCGCTCATGTCGCCGTACAGCTCGAAGTTGGCCGACAGTCCCACCAGCCCCGCCAATTCCTCCAGGTGACGAATCTGGAACCACGGCGCCCCCATCTTGATGCCGAGGTCCTTGGCTTCGTTGGAACGGGCAATCGCGCAGCCGTCGTTGTTGGAGAGCACCACCACCGGCCTGCCCAGCAGGTCGGGCCGGAACATGCGTTCACAACTCACATAGAAGTTGTTGCCATCCACCAGCGCCAACATCGTCACACCGCCAGTTTGCGAATGAAGGCAGTCACCACCCCGATGATTTCCACGGTCTGGCCTTCTTTGGGCACGATGTCCGGGTATTTGGAATTGGCGGCCTTGAGGCGCATCTGGCCGTTGCGCAGGTGCAGCACTTTGCAGGTGTATTCGGCATCAATGCGGGCGATGACCACATGGCCGCTTTTGGCCCGTTGCAAACAATCCACCACGGCCAAGGTGCCATCTACCACCCCCAACTCCACCAGGGAGTCGCCCATCAGTCGAACGTAATAGGTGGCGCGGGGGTGTTTGGTGAGTTCAGCCTCCAGGTCCAGTTGCTCGACCACGAAGTCTTCGGCAGGAGACGGAAACCCGGCGGGGATGGCCCCCGGGTAGTAGCGCACCTTAGACAGATCGGTGGTGGATTTGGCGATGGACTGGACGTTGGCAAGCATGCACATGAATATACTGGATATTTATCCAGCATCACAAGCATACTTATGGATTAGACCCTCGGCATTGGCATCGCCCGGAGTTGTGACATGTGCGACCAGGTTATTAACACTGCGGGATTGCCTAGGTCCACACTCAGCCAGTTAAGCAATGATCGCGATCGACCCATAGCAGACGTCTATATTTGGCATAGATAGCACAACTTATTTCCCTCACAGGCACCCGCGACCATGCCACAAAAATGACATCAACGAGTCATCAAGGTGTCATATCACGACATTACCATCGCTGCAATTCAGATTCGTAATCAGGTCATCATTTTTGATTACGAATTCAAATCTGCCGGAGGTGTCATGATCGAACTACAGAATGTCTCAGTCAGTTATGGTGATGCGATTGCACTGTATCCCACCACTCTCAAACTCCATCAGGGACAGTTCACCGTATTGCTCGGATCTTCCGGCGCTGGAAAATCCACGCTACTTCGCTGTATTAATTCGCTGCATGCGTCGCAGCGCGGCACCACCATTGTCGCCGGCTTAGGAAATTTGGCGAACTCGCGTGCATTGCGCATGCATCGCCGACAGACTGGCATGGTGTTTCAACAGCATCAATTGATTGGCCGACTGACGGCTTTGCAAAACGTTTCGATGGGCCGAATGGGCTACCACACGGCATTACGCAGTCTATTCCCCCTCCCGGCGAAGGATCAATCCATATGCTTGCAAAGTCTGGACCGAGTCGGCTTATTGCACAAAGCCTTAAGCCGTGTCGACGCATTGAGCGGCGGCCAGCAGCAACGCATCGGTATTGCCCGGGCTCTGGCTCAGCAACCTAAACTGGTGTTGGCTGATGAACCGGTAGCCAGCCTCGATCCTGCTACTGCAGAGCGAGTGCTAAGTCTGCTGCACCGCATTTGTAAAGAGGACGGGATTTCGGCGGTCGTCAGCCTGCATCAGGTAGACCTCGCTCAACGTTATGCCGACCGTATTATTGGCCTGTCCCATGGCCGAGTCATTTTTGATGCCGCCCCGCAGACTTTGGATCAAGCCAGTTACGACACGCTGTATGAACAAGTACCCCGTTCTTCTTTGAGCGTTCCACAAGACGCTCGAGAGGAACGGCTTATCGATACTTCATTTCCCATGCAACTTGCTACCGTAAAGGATTGATTATGAAAAAACTCGCATCCGCATTAATGTCTGTCTTGCTTGCCGCCGTCTGCAGCATTGGCCATGCATCATCCAATCCCGATCCAGAAACGCTCAAAGTTGCGCTGCTGCCGGACGAAAACGCATCGACCGTAATTAAAAACAACAAGCCGCTCGAAATCTATCTGGAAAAAGAGCTGGGAAAGAAAATTGAGCTGGTGGTTACCACTGATTACTCGTCAATGATCGAAGCCATGCGTCACGGCCGTATCGACATGGCATATTTTGGCCCCTTGTCGTATGTGCTGGCTAAGCAAAAGAGCGACATCGAGCCATTCGCAGCGATGAAGCAAAAGGGTAGCACTACCTACCAGTCCGTATTGATCGCCAATACTGGCGCCGGCATCGCCAAAATCAGTGATATCGTCAACAAGAATGTCGCTTACGGTGATAAGGCATCCACCTCCAGCCATTTGATTCCGAAGTCGATATTGGCGGAAAACGGTTTGAAAGCCGGCGAAAACTATCGCGAACACTTTGCCGGTGCGCATGACGCGGTGGCCATGGCCGTGCAAAACGGTCACGCGCAGGCTGGCGGCTTGAGTAAGCCGATTTTTGAATCCCTGGTTCAGCGCGGACTGGTCGATCCCAACAAAGTAAAAGTTCTTGCCGAATCGAAGCCATATCCGCAATACCCGTGGACCATGCGCAGCAATCTGAAGCCGGAACTGAAGGAAAAGATCCGTGCAGCCTTCTTGAATCTCAAAGATCCGGAAGTCCTGAAACCTTTCAAAGCCGATGGTTTCGGCCCGATCAGCGACAAAGACTATGACGTGGTGCGCAGCCTTGGCACACTGCTCAAGCTCGATCTGTCGAAGTTCTAAGTGAGCGACAGCATGCAAGCTGATTTTGGTTTGATTCTGGCCGAGCGCCAGCGCGTATGGAACCGCACGATACTGCAGTTTGCCGTTGTGCTGGCGATTGTGATCGGTTGCTGGTATTACGTCGGCCTATTTGATGCCGAGCGATTGAAGGATGGCATGCCAAGCCTGGTAAAAATTGCCGGCGAGATGTTCCCACCGAACTTCTCGCAGGCTGGCACCTGGGTCAAACCGGTACTGGATACCTTGGCCATGAGTATCGCCGGCACGGCAATCGCGGTATTGCTATCCATTCCCTTAGGAGTGCTCGCCGCGCGGAATACTAGCCCTCATCCACTCGTGTATCAAGCCACACGCGGCCTGTTAAACGCTTTGCGATCGATACCCGAACTGATCATGGGCATCCTGTTCGTGGCAGCCGTTGGCTTCGGCGCATTGCCGGGTGTTTTAGCCCTAGGCTTACATTCGGTTGGCATGATCGCCAAATTTTTTTCGGAATCGATCGAACATGCCGATCCGGCACCGGTAGAAGCCGCGCATGCAGCGGGCTGCACGCCATTGCAGGTGATTTTTCATGGGATCTTTCCCCAAGTGCTTCCGCAAATGGCCGATACCGCGATCTATCGATGGGAATACAACTTCCGTGCTTCGACCGTGATGGGCATGGTCGGCGCCGGTGGAATCGGGTTCGAGCTGATGGGCTCTCTGCGCATCATGCAATACCAGGATGTCTCGGCTATTTTGCTGGTTATTTTAGGCATGGTTACCCTCGTCGACGCCTTCAGCTCCTTCCTGCGTCGCAAGTTCAAATAACTCCCAAAGCTTACAAAGGTTTTTATGAAGCCCAAAGTCGTCCTCACCCACTGGGTGCACCCGGAAATCATCGAATTGTTGTCCGCTAGCGCCGATGTTATCCCCAACACCACACGGGAAACCTTGCCGCGTTCTGAGGTAATTGCGCGAGCCAAAGATGCGGATGCACTCATGGCTTTCATGCCGGACAGCATCGACAGCGCGTTTCTCGAGGAATGTCCAAAGCTGCGTGTCATCGGCGCCGCGCTTAAAGGCTATGATAACTTCGATGTCAACGCCTGCACACGCCACGGTGTATGGCTTACGATTGTGCCGGATTTGCTTACGATCCCGACCGCTGAACTGACTATCGGCCTTCTTCTCGGTTTGACAAGGCATATGCTGGAAGGCGATAGGCAAATCCGTAGCGGACACTTCCAAGGCTGGCGGCCGACACTATATGGCTCTGGTTTGACAGGAAAAACGCTTGGCATCATTGGTATGGGGGCGGTCGGCCGTGCAATCGCCCAGCGCTTGGCTGGCTTTGAAATGAATCTCTTGTATTGCGATCCGATTCCGCTCAATGCCGAACAAGAAAAGGCTTGGCACGTACAGCGCGTCACGCTCGATGAACTGCTCGAAAAATGTGATTATGTCGTGCCGATGGTTCCGATGGCCGCAGAGACACTGCATCTAATCGATGCCACCGCGTTGGCCAAGATGAAAACCGGTAGCTACCTGATCAATGCATGTCGCGGCTCGGTCGTGGATGAGAATGCGGTGATAGCAGCACTGGCGTCTGGAAAACTAGCTGGATATGCAGCCGATGTCTTCGAGATGGAAGAATGGATACGCGCTGATCGCCCGCAGGCTATCCCCAAGGCGCTGCTCGACAATACGGCACAAACGTTTTTTACGCCGCATTTGGGATCGGCGGTCAAGGAAGTTCGGCTTGAAATCGAGCGGCAGGCAGCGATGAACATCATCCAGGCACTCGCTGGTGAAAAACCGATGGGCGCGATTAATCAGCCGTATCCGGGAGTAAAGGCGGCGTGATAGATCTGGAGCGTGTGGCGACGTTCATTGCCGTCGTCAAATGCGGGGGCTTTCGCGAAGCGGCGAAGCAAACTGGATTGTCCCAGCCAACAGTAACGCAGCATATCAAGCGGCTGGAGCAGTCTTTGCAGGCCCGGCTGATTGACCGCGCAACAATGCCGCAAAGCCTGACATTGGAGGGAAAGATTTTTTTCCCCTATGCGGAACAATTGCTCCGTACTAGCCATAAGGCTACGGCAGCCCTCCACAATAAAAGCCTGGTCGTTGGTGCAAGCTCCAATATCGACATTTATCTTTTACAACCCTATATCAAGGCGCTCCAAGATAAATTAGCAAACAAGATCGATGTGAGGATCGGCAAAAATATCGAGATTGCCGCTTTGCTGGAAACGCTTGAAGTGGATGTAGCGGTAATGGAGTGGTGGGACTCACGTCCTGGGTTCGTCTCAACAGTATGGCGGCGCGAGAGGATGGTTGTCATTGTTCGCCCCGGCCATCCTTGGGCTGCCGAGTCGACCATTCCACTTAAGTGGTTAAAATCCCAGAACTTGCTTGGAGGCGAAGCGGCTACCGGAACTGGGCGCCTACTACAACAATATGCCGGTGCCGACTCGGCAGAGTTCACAGTGGGTATGCAGTTAGGTAGCACCGAGGCGGTCAAACACGCGGTCCACGCAGGGCTAGGAATCTCGCTTGTGATGGAAAGCGCGGTCAAGCATGAACAGGCAAGCGGATGGTTACATGCAATTCCGATTGAAGAAGATGTTTACAAAGATCTTTATCTCGTACATCGCTCAGAAACTTCGTTAAGCGGTCCGGTGGCAAGCCTTGCAGATTTGATTCTCCATTCTCCGGATTTAGGCTCAATAGAATATAAATAGCAAAACGAATGTCTGCTTCTGGCCGAAAGCCCCGCTCTTGACGGTCCCCACATAGCTGCCATTGAAGGCCACCCAGGTGCCGGAATCAAGGCCGCCTCCGAAGACCTCCTCAGATTTCCGTCTGTTCGGAGATTTCAAGAGCGTCGTCGACCTCGATACCCAGGTACCTCACGGTCGACTCCAGCTTGGAGTGGCCGAGCAGAAGTTGCACGGCTCGGAGGTTCTTGGTGCGTCGATAGATCAGCGTCGCCTTTGTCCTTCGCATCGAATGTGTCCCGTACTCGGCACGGTCAAGGTGTTGATTCATCAGCCAAACTGAGCCAGTGTTCACGTTGAATATTGAGCCACTGGTTTTAGGGAAGTTTTGTTCAGTTGGTTGTGGATAAGTCTAGCTGCTCGGTGGCCTTGGCTTCTCCTTTCTGGGCTTTGGCCCGCTGAGGTTTGGTTGGAACAGCGGCGGCCGTTGAGTTCTTGAACCGCCAGCTTTCGTTGCCGGTCTCCACGATGTGGCAGTGGTGCGTCAGACGGTCCAGCAGGGCCGTGGTCATCTTGGCATCGCCAAACACGTTGCTCCATTCCGAGAAGTTCAAATTGGTCGTGATGACCACGCTGGTGCGCTCGTAGAGCTTGGAGAGCAAGTGAAACAGCAGTGCTCCACCGGACT
>Ga0255210_1000724_pt1 | contig 11137 bp, 10 predicted proteins | sample Miss_Yuk_RepA_8d_FD_188422 | JGI IMG/M metagenome (GOLD analysis project Ga0255210, IMG submission 188422) | Freshwater microbial communities from Mississippi River, Louisiana, United States - Miss_Yuk_RepA_8d | ecosystem: Environmental > Aquatic > Freshwater > River | place: USA: Louisiana...
CCCAACTGGCGGATGGTCGGCCCCACCCGTTTGCCAAGCTTGATGTAGAGCTCGACCGCTCGAATCCTGTCTTCGTACGAATACATGTACTACCTCCTGGTAGTCCAAGTTTTCGTCCGCACCCCCTCCCTAGCTCTGCTGGGTCACTTCTTCGTGGAAATCAACACCCGTACATCCGGACTTTGACGCAGCCCTGTGGGCCGCTGTCCCTGATGGGATTTGCTGGTTGACGCCTCGATCGCCTACACGCACTCTGGGTGCCTCGTCCGGCGCGGGCTTTGCCAACCACGGTCTGACCTGTCTTGCCATCACTGCATGATCGCCTGAGCAATCGGTGGTTTGTTCTCCCTGTTGTCGTTGTTGTCGGTTCCTCTCGTTCAGGCCGCCGCTGCGCTGCGCACGTAGCCCGCGTCGAACTGCCGGTCGTGGGCCAGAAGCGCCCACGCGATCCGAGCATTCTTGTTGGCGAGGGCCACTGCGGCCACGTTCTTGTTCCTTCGGTTGACGACTCCGCTGATCCAGCTACAAGCATCAGCCCGCTGGCTCTCTCGGTAGATCACCGAGCGCGCCCCGTGGATCAGCAGCGTTCGCAGGTAGGTGTCGCCCCGTTTGCTCATGCCGAGCAGGTTCGACTTCCCACCTGATGCGTGCTGCCGCGGGACCAGGCCGAGCCAGGCCGCGACCTGCCGACCACCATCGAAGTTCTTGGCATCTCCGATCGATGCGACCAGTGCGCTGGCGGTGATGGGGCCGATGCCCGGAACCATGGCCAGCTTGCGGCTGAGATCGCTGCTACGGTGCCACGCGTGGATCTTGGACTCGAGCTCTTCGACCTGACGATCCAACTCCTTGAGGTGATCGAGCAGACGCTGGATCAGCAGGCGAAACGTGCCGGGCAATTCATTGGCACCGTCTTCGATCAGCTCAGGAACGCGCGTTGCGATGTAGCCGATGCCCTGCGGCACGATCAGGCCAAACTCGCCGAGCAAACCACGGATCTGGTTGGCCTGCGCTGTACGTGCGCGCACGAAACCCTGCCGAACCCTGTGCAAGGCAAGCACCGCCTGTTGCTCGACACTCTTCACCGGTACGAAGCGCATGTTCGGCCGCCCGACCGCCTCGCAGATCGCCTCCGCGTCGGCCGCATCGTTCTTGTTGGTCTTGACGTAGGGCTTGACGAACTGTGGTGCCATCAACCGCACCGTGTGGCCCATGCTTGCCAGTTTTCGCCTCAGTGGTGGGCGCTGCCGCAAGCTTCCATGCCGATAAGGCACGACGGCAGGTTGACGAAGAAGGCTGCCATTTGGTCGCGCCGCAGCTGCTTCTTCAAGACCGCTTTGCCGTGCTCGTCGATGCCGTGGACCTGGAACACATTCTTGGCCAGGTCGATGCCAATAGTCGTGATCTTCATGGTGGACGCCCCTCTCGGTTCAGGTTGATGACACCGCCACTGTGGCAGGTTCGCTCAACTGCGGGTGGGGGCGTCCATCCCATTGCTTACGATACTGTCTCACATCCTCTGGTCAACGCCAGGGTTTTGCAGACCTTCCCTGAGGCAAACTACTATCGGCAATTCGCCAGTCAGACCTCCACGGTGGAGGCATGACTTAAACCAAACGTCCTCCACGATTCTGGGGAGGTTCAATATCAATAGACAGCGGCCGCGTAAGCGGTGGTTGTACAGTCCATTAGAATTTTCTTTAGATGACGACAGCTAAACCAGTGAGAGGGCCTCGTGCGGACAATCGCTTGCCTGAACTGTTGGACGCGGCAGCACGCCTGTTTGCGCGCAGCGGATACGCTGCAACCTCTATGCGCGACATTGCTGCCGAGGTCAAGATGCTGCCCGGCTCTCTCTATTACCACTTTGCATCCAAAGAAGAGCTGTTGCTTGCCGTGTATCGCGCAGGTGTTCAAAAGCTTCACATTGCAGCCAACGGAGCCTTAGAAGGGGAGACAGAGCCTTGGGCTAGGCTGGAAGCACTTTGTAAAGCTCACTTAGATACTGTGCTGCGTGATAGTGATTACGCCCAAGTGCTGATTCGGGTTTTACCTGACGATGTCCCGCAGGCTGCAGATCAATTGAGAGAACTTAGGGCGAGCTACGAGGAATTTTTCCGAATGGCTGTGGCCCAACTGCCTCTACCTCTTAACTCTGACCGCCGCATTCTCCGCCTGATGCTTATTGGGGCACTCAACTGGGCCCCTTTATGGTTCAACCCTCATGGCCGCGACTCTCCGCAGGCTCTTGCTAAAACCTTCATAGGCTATTTGAAGGAACCAGAAGGTGGTGACCCTGACGCTGTTTCGTGTAGCACTTAACCCACGGGTTTAACCGCCCCGGGAATGAACTGACCCCCAGAAGTTGGACGAACTTCAAGGGGTTTCATGAAGAAGTATCAAACAGAGTTCAAGCTGGAAGTGGTCAGGAGCTTTTTGGCTGGCGAAGGTGGAGCAAAGCTGCTGGCGCGGCGATGGTCATTGCCTGAGGAGAAGATCCGCAGCTGGGTGAGCCACTACCGCCTCCACGGCATCGACGGGTTGCGTCCCAAACGCAGCGCGTACAGTGCACAGTTCAAGCTGCAGGTTCTATCTCATCAGGACCGTGAACAGCTTTCAAGCCGCCAGGTGGCGGCGGTCTACGACATTCGCAATCCAAACCAAGTGGTGGTCTGGCTACGCAAACTCGATGAGGGCGGCGTGGAGGCCCTTGGGAGCAAGAAGCAAGGGCGCCCCAATATGAAGCCAGAAAGACGCTGCCCAGCGCCGCCAAGTCCTGCCATCACAGATTCGGCGCAGACCCTGCGTGAAGAGAACGGGCGACTGCGCGCGGAGGTGGCGTACCTAAAAAAATTGCAGGCCTTGATCCGGGAGAAGAGATCAGCTGCGCTGACAAAGCGCGTCTGATTGCTGGGTTGAGGCGTCACCACAAACTGGCGGACCTGTTGCAGGTAGCAGGCCTTGCCCGCAGCACGTTCTACTACCAATGTCAGGCAATCTTGCGTACCGAACAGCAGAGCGACATGGAACTCAAAATCCGCGCTGTCTATGACGAGCACAAGGGTCGCTATGGCTACAGACGCATCACGGGGGGCTGTCAGGATTTCTGTGTGTGAGGCGCTTGGGTGATTTGGCTTCTGGTCAGTTTCTTGACTGCCTTCAGGCCCCTGCCAGGCCGCCGAAGGCGCCCCGGTTGAGCCATGCAGTCATGGTTCAACCCCTCACCTGCCAGCCTGCGCCGGCAGCGTAAATCGCTCCTCGTAGAGTATCGCGAATTGGTTCATCGCTTCACGCCACTCCTTGGTCGCACGGCTCCAGTCAGCCGTGATGTTGCGCAGGGCCAGCCACAGCAGCTTGGTGGCCGCGTCGTCGCTGGGGAAGTGCCCACGGGTCTTGATGATCTTGCGCAGCCGGCTGTGAAGGCTCTCGATGGCATTGGTCGTGTAGATCACGCGGCGCACGGCCGGCGGGAAGGCGAAGAACGGAATCACGCGGTCCCAGGCCCTGCGCCAGGACGCGACCACCGTGGGGAACTTCTGGCCCCACGCGCTGCGCTCGAACTCGTCCATTGCCTCTGCAGCGGCTTCAGCGCTGACGGCCGTGTAGATCGGCTTGAGCGCCGCGGCAAGCTCCTTTCGGTCCTTCCAACTGGCGTAGTCCAGGCTGTTGCGGATCAGGTGCACGATGCAGGTCTGCAGCGTCGTGGCCGGGAACACCGTGGCCAGGGCCTCGGGGATGCCCTTGAGCCCATCGGTCACCGCGATCAGCACATCGGCCACGCCCCGGGTCTTGAGGTCGTTGAAGACCTTCATCCAGAACTTCGCGCCTTCGGTGTTCTCGATCCACAGCCCCAGAATGTCGCGCGTGCCGTCGGGCAGCACGCCCAGGGCCAGGTAGATGGCCTTGTTGCGCACCACCGCGTCCTCGCGCACCTTCACCCGCAAGGCGTCGAAGAACACCACCGGGTACATCGGCTCCAGCGGCCGGGCCTGCCAGGCCGTGACTTCGGCCATCACCGCATCGGTGACCGAGCTGATGAAGTCCGGGGACACCTCGGTGCCGTACTGCTCGGCCAGGAAGGCCTGGATCTCTCGCACCGTCATCCCGCGCGCGTACAGGGCCACGATCTTGTCGTCAAAGCCGGTGAAGCGCCGCTCGTGCTTAGGGATGAGCAGCGGCTCGAAGCTGCCCTGCCGGTCACGCGGCACATCAATGCGCAGCGGGCCATCCTCGGTCAGAACGGTCTTGCCGGTGCTGCCGTTGCGGTGATTGCCCGCCTGCGCAGGCTTGTCGCCCCCGGGCGCGTAGCCCAGGTGGTGGCTCAACTCCCCGCCCAGGGCCCGCTCGATCAGCGCCTTCTTCAGCGCCATCGTCACGTCCTGGATCGCCTCGGCCGTGGTCGCGCCCTGCGCGATCTGGTCAAGCAACTCCTGCGGGATCTTGGGCAGCGCGGCCGATCTCTCGGCAATCGCTGCGTTCTTCAGCTTCGTCTTGCTGGACATACATGCTCCTGATGGTCATGGTATGCCTCACACACAAAATTTCAGACAGGCTCACAGGCGTTTTTTCATGAAGATTGCTGTCGCAGGCACAGGCTACGTCGGTCTGTCCAATGCCATTCTGTTGTCGCAGCACCACGAGGTGGTGGCGCTGGACATTGTCCAGAGCAAAGTGGACGCCATCAATGCCCGGCAAAGTCCGATTGAAGACACGGAGATCCAGCATTTCCTCAGCCACGAGCCGCTGAATCTCCAGGCCACGACCGACAAGAAGCTGGCATATGAAGGCGCCGACTTCGTCATCATTGCCACACCCACCGACTACGACAGCGACACCAACTTCTTCAACACCTCATCGGTTGAGGCAGTGATCCGGGATGTGATGGCCATCAACCCGCAGGCGGTGATGGTCATCAAGTCCACCGTGCCCGTCGGCTACACCGCCCGCATCTGCCAGGAACTGGGCTGTGACAACATCATTTTCTCGCCCGAGTTCCTTCGCGAAGGCAAGGCCCTGCACGACAACCTCTACCCCTCCCGAATCATCGTGGGAGAACGGTCTGAGCGTGCCCGGCAGTTTGCCAATCTGCTGCTGGAAGGCGCACGCAAGAAAGACACACCGGTCCTGCTGATCGACTCGACCGAGGCAGAAGCCGTCAAGCTGTTCTCCAACACCTATCTGGCCATGCGCGTGGCCTACTTCAACGAGCTGGACACCTACGCGGCAGCCCATGGGCTGGATTCCCGACAGATCATCGAGGGTGTGGGCCTGGATCCACGCATCGGCAGCCACTACAACAACCCCTCCTTCGGCTACGGCGGCTACTGTCTGCCCAAGGACACCAAGCAGATGCTCGCGAACTACCGCGACGTGCCCCAGAACTTGATCCAGGCCATCGTGCAGTCCAACACCACGCGCAAGGACTTCATCGCCGAAAGCATTCTGCGTCGTAAGCCCAAAGTGGTGGGCATCTACCGGCTGATCATGAAGGCCGGCTCCGACAACTTCCGGTCGTCGAGCATCCAGGGCATCATGAAGCGCATCAAGGCCAAGGGCGTGGACGTCGTCATCTACGAACCCAACCTTGAAGACAGCAACTTCTTCAATTCACGGGTGATCCGGGATCTGGAAGAGTTCAAGCGCCTGTCGGACGTGATCGTCTGCAACCGGATGCACAGCAGCCTGTCCGACGTGAACAGTAAGGTCTTCACGCGCGACCTGTTCGGCAGCGATTGATTCGGCCCTCTTTTCCATCAAAGTCACTATTCAATCTCAGCGAGGTCACCCTTCCATGGAAGTCACGACACCACTACTGCGCCAGCTCCGTCCCTTGGGCGTCATTGGCAGCGCGATCGCCCTGATGCTGGCGACGGGCTGCTCCAGCAGCCCCAAGAAGGAAGAGGTCGCACCGGCCGTTCCAAACCCGTTTGCGTTGGCAGGTGCAACGAGCCCCGATCAGGTCAAGGTCAATCGCATGCGGGTCTTCGGTGACAGTTACTCCGATCCCGGCTACACGGGTCCGAGGGGCATCCTGAACTGGGCGACCGAACTGGAGAAGTACGGCACCGTCACCAAGACCGAGAACTACGCCATCGGCGGTGCCAAGACATCCTTCACCCAGACCACCTCCATCGACCGACAGATCGCCACCTGGAAGAAAACAGGCTCTGCCGTGACCGAGCGTGACCTGGCGGTCACCTACTTCGGCTACAACGACATCGGCCGCAACGGCAAGCCAGAGAACGAAATCGCGGCGTCCAAGGCCGGTTACACCGAGGCCATCAACCAGCTGGTGCAAGCCGGCGCCGCCAACGGGACCAACCGGATCTTCGTGACACAGATCCACGACTGGAGCCGCAACCCGGGTGTCAACCCGACGCGTTCTGCCGGCCAGATCGTGGACTGGAACAACTTCGTGGCAGGGCTGGCCAACAGCAACCCCAACATCATTGCGGTGGATCTGTACACGGCCTTCAACCGGGTCCTGAACGAGCCGCAAAAGTACGGTTTCAACAATGTCACGACCGAGGACCCGAGCAAGCACCGTACCACGGCCCTGTTCTACGACCCGATCCACTTCGGCTCACGCGGAGAAGTGATCATTGCGCGGGTGTTCCAGCACTATCTGACCCGCGCCTGGAACTGGGCCAACGCGCTAGAAGCCGGCGCGGCATCGGCCGCCCAGCTGAACAAGGACATTGACCAAGGCCTGCTGGTGCTGGCCATGCAGGAGCGCCAGCCCGGCACTTCGGCATTTTCACTGGTGCCACTGGGCATGGACAACGCGAAGCGACTCGATGCCAGTTCACCGCTTCGCCTGAACGGATCCGGCAACCAGGCTTACGCGGGTCTGGCCTTCAACTTCACCGGCGAGTCCGCGACCGGTGGCCGCACGCCGCAATTCGGTCTGGCGCTGAACCAGAAGGTCGGTCAGACACGCCTGGACGGCATGGAAGAGCGTACCCAACTGGGCTTCCAGGCCCATGCCGCCACGCTGTACTGGATGCAGCCGGTAGGGTCCAACCTGCTCTGGACCAACCACTTCTCGCACCTGTCGCAGCAGTTCGGCCAGTACGGCCAGGACGACATCCTCCAGACCGCAATCGCCAACGAGCGCAAAGGCTCCGGGCTGTCGTTCGAGAGCAAGTTGCGCTACACCATGGGTTCGTCCTGGGCCACCGTGACACCCTGGGTCTCGCTGACACAGATGCAACAGCGACTCAATGCCGGCACGATGCAATCCATGTACACGACCGATGTGAGCTTCTCGTCCATCAAGTCCAACGAACTCGTGTCGGGTCTGGGGGTGGATCTGCAGTTCCCGCTGGGCAACGGTCGCCAGCTTCAGTTCGGCGGCAGCCTGATGCACCGCGAAAGCCTCAACCGGACGCCATACACCATCTCCATGCGCGAGGCCTCGCAGCCCTTGGTCACCCAGCGCGAATTCATTGAGCGCAAGGCCATCAAGCAAACCTACCTGGGCCTCAATGCCAATGTGGGCCTCACACGCCATCTGCACCTCAATGCGGCCTACGCGGTGGACCTGCAGCAGCGCGAGGAGACCCAGGCCGTCCAACTCAAGGCCGTCCTGAGCTTCTGATCCGCCCCGAACACCCGCCTACTACATGCGAATCCTTTATCTTGCCGGGCGCGAAGCCAGCTACTCACGCACACGCATCGTCATGCGTGCCCTTGAATCCCGTGGCCACGAGGTGGTCCCGGTGCTCCCGCCGGACCGCTCGTTCAAGCACTACCCCGGCTTGTTGCTCAAGGCCATGCTGAAGGCCCCGAGCTGTGATGTCGTGCTCACGGGTTTCTATGGCCAGTTGCTCACCCCGGTGATGCGTCTGCTGACCTGGAAGCCCATCGTGTTCGACATGTACATCACCACCTATGACACCATGGTGTTCGACCGGGCCAAGGCCAAGGCCGGTTCGTTCATGGCCTGGGTCTACGGTCTGAGCGACTGGCTGTCCTACAAGGCCGCCAGCATCTCGATCCTGGACAGCCAGCATGTGATCGACCATTTCAAGCGGACCTTCAAGGTGGACGGCAAGAAGCTGCGCCGACTCTTCCTGGCGGTGGACGACAAAGCCATCTATCCGCGTCCGGCCACCGAGAAGAGCGACAAGTTCCTGGTGCATTTCCACGGCGAGTACACGCCGTTTCATGGCGTGCGCCACATCCTCAAGGCCGCCAAAATGCTGGAGAACGACGGCGTCGCCTTCCAGATCGTAGGGCGTGGCATCACCTACGAAGAGGACATGAAGCTCGCGCGCGAACTCGATCTCAAGAACGTGCGCCTGATCGACAACGTTCCCTACGACCAGCTCGCGGTGCTCATGTCCAATGCGGACGTGTGTCTGGGCATCTTCGGTGACAACACGCGCGCCTCGCTGGTGATGACCAACAAGGTGATTGAAGGCATTGGCATGGCCAAGCCGCTGATCACCCAGCGCAATGCCCCGGTACAGGAACTGCTGACGCACGGCGAAAGCGTCTATCTGGTGCCTGCGGCCGACCCGCAGGCCCTGGCGGATGCCATCCGCACGCTGAAGAACGATCCCGCCCTGCGGGAAAAGATTGCCCGCAACGGCTACGCGGCCTTCGAGCAGTATTGCTCCAGCCAGAAGACGGGTGAAGCGATCGAAGCCATGTGCCGGGAAGCCATGTCCTGAATCCAGACGCCCAACAGGTCCATTTCCTCTGACCACAGACCCGGCAGTAAAATGCCGGGTTATTTTCTTTATTGAGCCCTCGATGGAAACCACGAAAAACCTCATCCTCGGCGCGGGTCTGACCGGCCTGAGCACCGGCTACCACCTCAAGAGCGACGACTACCAGGTCTACGAAAAGCTGCATGAGGTCGGCGGACTGTGCCGCTCCGAAGAGGTCAACGGCTTCCTGTTCGACTACGCACCGCACATCCTGTACACGGTCAACCCGTACGCGCACGAACTCATCCACACCCTGCTCAAGGGCAACATCGAGATCAAGAAGCGCAAGGCCTTCATCTATCACGGCAAGTACGACCTGTACACCCAGTTCCCCTACCAGGCCCACCTGTACGGTCTGCCCGCCAAGGACGTGATCGAGTGCCTGAGCGGCCTGGTCGAGGTGCTGCGCAATCCGGACCGTCCGAAGCCGCAAAACTATCGCGAGTGGATGTACTGGCGTTTCGGCAAGGGCATCGCCGAGCAACTGATGATCCCTTACGCCGAGCGCATCTGGACCATCGATCCCAAGTACATGAACTTCAACTGGATCGACCGGCGCGTCCCGGAGCCCGACTTCGAGTCCGTGCTGCGTGGCGCCCTGCAGCACGAGGATGACCGTTCCGGTTTCAACCAGGAGTTCTGGTACCCCATCGAAGGCGCGATCGAGTCGCTGCCGGTCGCTCTGGCCAAGGGCGTGAAGAACATCCACCTGAACCAGACCGTCACGCACATCGACCCCAAGGCCAAGCAGGTCACCTTCAGCACGGGCAAGGTGGTGGGATACCAGAATCTGGTCTACACCCTGTCCCTGACCCATCTGCCCCATTTCATCGATGACATCCCGCAGCATGTGCTCGATGCCATCAACGGTCTGCAGTTCAACCAGATCGAGTGCGTGAACATCGGCATCAACCGGCCGGACATGAGCCCGTACCACTGGCTTTACTTCCACGAGGCCGAGGATTTCATCTTCCACCGCATCAGCTTCCCGCGCAACGCCTCCGAGAAGACCTGCCCGCCGGGCACCAGTTCGGTCTGCTGCGAGATCTCGTACTCCAAGCATCGCCCTTTGCGGGTGCAAGGACGTGAAGCCCTGATCCAGGCCACCATCGACGGCCTGATCAAGGCCAAGATCATGCGGCCGGACGACGAGATCCTGGCGGCCGACGTGCTGACCGTGGATCCAGCCTACGTGATCTATGACCTGGACTACGAGGAAAACGTCAAGACCATCCACGAGTGGCTGGTGAGCCTGGACATCCATCCGGCAGGCCGCTTCGGCGACTGGCAGTACTACAACATGGATCACTCGATCCTGGCCGGCAAGCGCATTGCCGATCTGCTCAACGACAAGGCCTGAGCTTTGCTGCCTCTCGGCCACCGCCCTGCCGGGCGGTGGCCGGTTGGGCGGTTCGATATGACCCAAGCCACCAAGTCCAGGCGACTGGCCAAATGGGCGTCCGTGATCGTTCTGATCATCGTCGCCATCTACTTTGTCGGCGCCGCCCGGCAGCATATCGACAGCATCCCGCCGATCCGGTGGAATCTGGCGGCATGGCTGGCCCTGATGGCCACCGTGCTGTGCATGTTCGTCAACCTGGTCTGTGGCGGCCTGATGTGGATGGCGCTGCTGCGTGACCAAGGGGTGCGTCTGCCTGCGCTCGCCGCCTTCCGGATCGTGGGCATGGCGCAGGTGGCCAAGTACCTGCCCGGCAACGTCGGCCACCTGGTCGGCCAGGTCACCCTCGCCAGTGCGGCCGGTGTACCCATTGGTGTCTCCGTGACCACCATGTTGATCTCCACACTGTGGCTGGTGGCCACGGGCATGGCCATGGGTGGTGCCGGCCTGCTCATCTACCTGGATGCCACGGCCGTGCTGGACGTACCCATGCCCAGCACGCCCCTCATGGCGGCCCTCGGGGTCGCACTGGCCATCAGCCCCTGGGTGGCGGTGTGGCTGCTCAACCGCGTGCTGCCTGGCCTGTCGCGCCGTTTGGGCAGCGGGCGACTGGTGGCCCTGCCCCGCTTTGGCACCGCCGTCGCGGTCGCTGCCGGCTTCATTTTCTGCTTCTTTGTGTTCGGCGTGATGCTCAAGCTGCAGGCCACCTACCTTTTCGGGGTCTCCGAGGGCGATGTGCTGACCTTCACGCTCATGTTCACCTCCGCCTGGATCGCCGGCTACCTGTTGCCTGGCGCACCCGGTGGGCTGGGTGTGCGTGAGGCGCTGGTGGTGGCCCTTCTGGGGTCGGTGGTCGGCACGGGCACCGCCATCGGTCTGAGCGTCACCATGCGGCTGGCCACGGTGCTTGGCGACGGGCTGGCTTTTGTGGTGGGCTATTCACTCAAGTGGCTGACCGAGATCACGGGCGCACAGCGCCGCCTTGGTGACCCCTCCTGAGTTCCCCTGCGCGATGACGACG
>Ga0255210_1000729_pt1 | contig 11036 bp, 7 predicted proteins | sample Miss_Yuk_RepA_8d_FD_188422 | JGI IMG/M metagenome (GOLD analysis project Ga0255210, IMG submission 188422) | Freshwater microbial communities from Mississippi River, Louisiana, United States - Miss_Yuk_RepA_8d | ecosystem: Environmental > Aquatic > Freshwater > River | place: USA: Louisiana...
GATCGTATTCCACCACCGGTCTTTGAAGCATATTGCCAACGCTACTTGTACTACTACCACCGGAATATCAAATATCAGCCACTCCCGTTTATCAGTGGATGGCGTTGGTCAGAAGCGAGGCGAAGAGAGTTTCGTAGTGCATTTGAGCTTACCGATCTACTACAAATCTGCGAGCATGAAACAAGATAATCAACGCCGTATCAGAGCATCAGTGCAAGCATAAAACAATCCGAGATTAGTAGATACTACGATGACAATGCAAACAAAGCGCTTGATTGACGAAATATCTCAGACGGCGCCAAAGCGCGAAATAGCAGGACTGATCGAGGCCTTAGTTTTCGTCAGAGCGTCCAGGCTTATCCTGCTGCAAGAAGCGTTCTGCAAAGAAGCCTCTGTCGCAGCTGCGAAGTTACAGTTACCCCCTGAATTTCGCGCTCGCTCACCCAGTCGATATGAAGTTCGAGGGTATCAGGAGCACGGCGGGTAATAAGTGACCCGCTACCGGAGCCGAAAGATCTAGGGTCGATTCAGTGGCAACGTCGCTATACGGATATGAACATCTCTCGATAGCGCAATGCGTTAAGACAAAGTAGTCGAATCAATCGCGATGTTTGACAAAATACTCGAAGTCCTGCGCAGGAAGTGCTCGGCTAAAGAGATAGCCTTGATATAGCGAGCACCCCATTTCGTGGAGTAAGCTCCTGGCTTCCTGCGTCTCTAGGCCTTCTGCGATGACATTGATCCCGAGACTTTTCGCCATCGCAATAATGGTTTTTACCACGATGGCATCGCCCGAATTCGCCATCATGTTTTTTACGAACATTTGGTCGATTTTCAGTTGATTGATTGGAAGCTGAATCAGGCTTGAGAGTGATGAGTAGCCCGTACCAAAATCGTCCAGCGAAAACAGGATACCCAGCTCGCGTATTTTTTCCATTTTTTCACGAACTTGATTAATGTCATGCATCATACTTTCTGTTAGTTCCAGAATGAGCATGGATCCATCGACACCACTGGTTTGTACTATCTGAAATATTTTCTTTACAAAGCTAGGATCTTGAAACTGGCGTGCGCTAACGTTGACGGCTAGCTTAATTTTTGACAGCAGTGGGTCTGATGACCAGCGCCGAATCTGCTTACATGCCTCCTTGATGACCCAGAAGCCGATAGGGACGATAAGGCCTGATTCTTCGGCGACCGAAATGAATTCATTCGGCTTCAAGATGCCACGACTGGCATGCTTCCAGCGTAGCAAGACCTCGGCTGAGGAAATTTCATCTTTTGAATTGAGTTGCGGCTGAAAAAAAACAGCCAGCTGGTCAAGTTCAAGTGCAACACCAAGCTCTTGCTCAAGGTTCGCATGAGCAGTAGCTGACGCTTTCATTGCGGGGTCATAGAAGCAAAGGGAGTTTCTGCCATTCTTTTTTGCTTCATACATGGCCATATCGGCATGTTGAATCACATCGAGTACGAGATCATCATAGCCAAAAATATTAATGCCGATACTCGCGCCACAACTGTGTTGAATATCACCTAATTTGTAGGGGCGCCCAATCGATTTTAGGATTTTTGTACCAATCTTGTTGGCCTCATGTGTTGCCTTGGAGAGATCTTCACTCAAATCCTCCAGTAACACTACAAATTCATCACCGCCGACACGGGCGACGGTATCACCTGCACGGATGGTGTACTGCAGGCGGTGCCCAACTTCGATCAATAGCATATCGCCGACGGTATGTCCTCTCGTATCATTCAAGGATTTGAATTTATTTAGATCAATGAAAAGTACGGCACCATGAGAATCTGGGCGCGGCGTAGTGACCAGAATCTTCGACAAGGTCTCGTACAATTTTCTGCGGTTGGGAAGTTGGGTCAGCGGATCAAAGTATGCAAGATTGTAAATTTCTTCTTGCGAGCTCTTATTCGCCGTGATGTCATAGACGCACACGACATAATAAGATTGGGATTCATGCTTCATCGGAACGGCCGATATATTTACCCATGCAGTGAAGCTACTTCCATCTTTACGGTTTTCTCGAATCTCACCTTCCCACTCACCGTTGCTGGCTAATGACTTCAGTACTTTGTTTTTTAGCTCTGTATTGCCTGGCAGAAGGACTGAAAAGTCAAATGCTTTTCTCCGTAATTCATTTGCTGGGTAGCCTGTTATTTTTGCAAACGCTGTATTTGCCTCGATGATTAGGCCGTTGTGATCTGTAACGCAAATCCCCATCTTCGATTCGAAAACGATCGAAGATATGCGCTGCCGCTCGGCTAGTTGCCTGTGCTCAGTAAGATCAAAGATGATCGAGCTTTCGTCCGACGATTGCTGCTTGCTTGAGGTAAAAGCGTTAAGGAAATGGAAAAATCGCTGCTGTCCGGTTTTGTCTGTCAGCCCAAAGATGTGTTCTTCCGAATCTTCGCTTGAGCGCGGCCGCTGGGAGTTTTTTAGCGTTTGCCAATTCGAATTGGCAATTGCGCTGTCAGGAGATTTTCGACCAAGGATAGATTCGCGCGAACACCCTATCCACTTGAGCGCTTGACTATTGATACGCAAGCATGTGCCATCTTCTGAAATCTTATAGGCACCTAAACTGCTTAACTCAAATAAATCTTCAACCTGATGCTCTAGGTCGACAACTTCAGCCAATAGACGATTGTCCGAATTGCTTGAGTTGATCTCACTCACCAGGCTATTCCAGTGCATTTGTTCTGCGTCGGATTATTCAAAACAACACGAGCATTGACTCTAGTTATTTCCCTGCATTAGAGCGACGCATCGACGTCGTGGGACATTAGTCAGACGCCTGCGATCAGGCATTGAGTGATTTTGCAACTGCCGTTGCACGATTCGCCATTTCGGCGGCCTCGGCAGCTGCTTTCGTTGCCCGTTGTGTTGCCAGCGCCGCTTCGGCGGATGCTTGTGAGGCTGACTCCTCCGCTTGCATTGCGGCAGCAGTAGCTGCGGCTGCTGCTGCTGCCGAGGCGGATGCGGCAGCCTCGGCGGATGCAATAGCAGCGTGGCTCGCAGACTCGGCGGCCAACCGAGTGGCGTCAATCACCATGGCGTTGGCCGACTTCAAGGCGGCTTCGGTGGCACTTTTACACGCTAAAGCGGCTTTTTCAGCCGCGGTCGCGGCACGCAGGGCAGCCTCCAGCGAAGAAAGTGTTAGTTCGTTAATAGATGCGAGGCTATTTGTGTAGCGCTTATTAATCGCCATATAGCTATCTCGCAAAATCTCTATATCAGTTTGAAGCTGGGCAATCTTAGAGTTAATGACCTGCTCGGCGTCTTTGTCCATGAGACCGTTAAAAAAAGGTTGGACTACGAGAAGCTAGCTGCAAGGCGCGCTGAAATCGCCAATATCATCTGGCGAACTCGGTTTGAGCCCTGGCCAAGCGCTTAAGGCTCGTTGATGAGCCTACACCGTCCAGACTGGCAGTAGCGAAAAACAGTTTGCCTTATCCTAGCATAGTTCTCTCGGCAACACATACCGTGCACATTATCCGTATTAAGCACTATTTGATGCTGATAAATACCGCCATATAGGACTGATTTCAGTCTGAATAGGGTTATGAGCGTTGCAGACTTTGTTGAATTTCAATCATTGGCCAAGTTCTCATTCGTCCTTTTGGCTAAGGGGCGTATAACTCAAACTCTTTTCTTGACAGGAGGCTCCGATGTCCAATTCCACATTCTCTAATGTTCGCAATGAGTTAAAGCCATTGATGCAGGACGCACAAGCCTTGCTTGACGAGGCCGCTGATATGGGTGACGCAAAAGCAGCTGAGCTGCGCACCAAAGCTATGAAAACCCTAGACCATGCGATTACTCGGGCAAATGAATTACAAGAATCTGCGATTCGTAAAGGTCGTAAGATTGCGAAAGATACCGATGCCTATGTTCACGAAAAACCCTGGCGAGTGATTGGCGTCGCAGGCACGGTTGGCTTACTCATTGGCATGTTAATTGTTCGGCGCTGAGTCATCAGTTTTGTCGTACCAAATCCTCAGGCAAGGCACTGGATTAGTTCCGTGATGAAACAAACGATGCTCAGTGACGCTTTACGGTTCTGATAAAGCGCAAACCTGGTCTAGATTCCTTTGTTTTTTCTGAGCTGTCCGATCTCCATTGGTCAGTATTTGCCTTCTAATGGGCGGGTCATTTGTCCAAAAGATAGGCTTTACCCAAGTGCGTGCACCGCTACTAACCGATGAGTGGGAGATATCGTCGGATATCTGGCGCCTGTTAGCTTGGATCATTGGGCTGCTGTTGCTAGTTACCCTGCTATGGGTTGTCACCGAGCTGGAGATCAGGCGTGATGAGCGCGATCAGCGCGCAACCGCTATGGCACAGGCCGAGTCCTTGGCAAGCTCCTATGCCATTCAACTGGCGAATTTTGTTGAACAGCTCGATCAGCTCAGCCTTGCAGTGGGCTTTGGCTGGGTCGACGCGCCGAATCGCGTGGATTTGAAGCGCGATCGTGAGCGCGGCTTGTTCCCAGTGCGTGATCACTTCTTCGTCGCCATCATTGACGCTAGTGGCAAAGTGGTACGCACCACCTCCGAACCGAAGCAGCGTGTGAACATGGCTGAAGCGCCATTTTTTCTTCACCATCGTGGCCAATGCTGCGATGGTCTGCGGATCGAGGGCCCGGTAGATAATCCACTGGTCGGGAGGCGGGTTATTCAATTCACTCGCCGTATTGATGACCCTGCCGGAAATTTTGCCGGTGCCGCGATGATTGCCGTCGAGCCAAATTTCCTATCGACCTTTCAGGATGAGGTGCTTCAAGATAGAAATGATTTTGTCGCTGCGCTCTTGATCGGTGGGCGTTTTATCGCCACGCGTCTGGGTAGTGGCGGTGAGATGACAGAGCCATTCTTTTTGGAGATGCCGGCACTCTCTGGCACGCTTGGTAATCGCATCGAGGCCGGCGCAGGTTTTCGCGATAAGTTAGACCGCTTCGTTGGTTGGCGCAAGGTGGACCGCTATCCCTTGTTTGCTGTGACAGGGCTGACGGTGAGCAGGGCGCTCGCAGCCCACACTACCGCAGCGCGCGGTTACCGGCTTAGCGCCGCCATTGCGACCCTGTTTCTGACTTTTTTAGCGATTGCAGGTATCCGGGTGTCGCTACACTACGCTGCGCGACGCCGCACGGAGGCGGATGTGCGACGTACGTATCGTGTGGCGACAGATGCAGCGAACGAGGGTTTTTATATGCTGAGTCCGGTGTATGGACCCAAAGATCAGCTGACGGATTTTAGAATTGAAGACTGTAACGATCGCGCCGCTGCCTTGCTCGGGCTATTGCGGATTCATCTCGTGGGACGATTAGCGAGTCAGGCTATTCCCGAGAATTCCCGTGCCGAGTTATTGATGATTTGTCGTAAGGCACTTACTAACGGGATTTACGAAGACGAGCTACGCGTGCCATCGCATGGATGGATTCGCGCCACCTGGGTCTACCGGCGCGCCGTCAACTCTGGCAGTGGTATTGCTCTCACTTTGCGTGATATCTCCGATGTCAAGACGCATGAGCAGGCATTATCGGATATGGCAAATAACGATCCGCTCACCCAATTGCCGAATCGTCGCTGGCTAATGAATTTCCTACCAGCTGCGATTCGTCGTGCCGAGCGGGGACGCGGAAAACTGGCTCTGATGTTTATTGACCTCGATAACTTCAAAGGTGTGAATGACACCATCGGTCACCCCGCCGGTGATGAGGTCCTGGTACTGGCTGCCGCGAGAGTACGCGAGACCGTGCGGGCCAGCGATTATGTAGTCCGACTGGGTGGTGACGAATTCACGGTCATATTGGACAACGCAGACTCGATTGATGCGGTCGTTCGCATAGCGAGCGCGCTGATTGTGCGTTTGTCTGAGCCCTATCCGGTAGCCGAGGCTGTTGTTAGCACTATGTCGGCATCCATCGGTATTAGTTTGTTTCCGGACGATGGCACCGATGCCGCGACATTAATCAAGCACGCGGATGTTGCCATGTATGCCGCCAAGGCAGATGGCAAGGGGCGTTACCACATGTATGACCCCAAGCTGTCTGATGAATTGGTGCGGCGAATGAATATCGAGAACGCCCTGCGTGAGGCGATCGAGCGTGATGAGTTTTTCATGTACTACCAGCCACGTGTCTCCGCAAAAACCGGACGGCTGTGCAGTATGGAGGCGCTACTACGCTGGCAGCATCCGGATCGCGGCATGCTTCTGCCGGGGGCTTTCATCAGTACTGCGGAAGAGGCCGGTCTGATTCATGGAATTGGTGAGCGCGTAATTGACAAAGTGGTAGCGCAGATCGCCCGTTGGCGCGACCAGAATATGCGGTTGGTGCCGGTATCGGTCAATGTCTCGCCGCGTCAGCTACACCAAGGGCACATCTCGGATTTCATCGCGCGTACCCTGCGTAAGTATGAAGTGCCGGCCAATTTGCTTGAGATTGAAGTAACAGAATCGGCGATGGTGGAGCGTAGTGCGGCAACATCCACTGAGCTTGATGCACTTCGCGAGTTGGGCATCCGCTTGATGATTGATGACTTCGGCGCCGGCTACTCATCACTAGCGCAACTACATCGGCTGGATGTCGATGTACTCAAGGTAGATCAGGCTTTTACACATTCGTTAGCACATGGCTCGGAAGGCGAGCAGCTGTACCGAGCGATTGTATCGATGGCAGCCGCACTCGATATGCATGTTGTGGCCGAGGGTGTCGAAACCTTAGACCAGTTAAGGCTACTACAGGCCATTGGTTGTGACGAGATTCAGGGCTATGTGATTGCGCCGGCTCTGCCACCTGAGCAGATCATCGCTCTGGCAAGTGGCGACCCCCTACCACCGTTCGACCCCAAGGGACTATTACCCGCCTAGTGCATGCTGCGCGGTAGTTTGATGAGCTGGAACAGCGGTAGCATCAGCAGACCACCGAGTAGACCCAGTAGCCAATATTCAATAGGTAGCGGCGTAAAACGGAAGGCCACCGCAACCGGAGCCACTTGCGTGACCAGCCATAGTCCCGCAAGGGTGGCGCACATCACCGCCAGCGACACCCCGGGAAGACGTTGCCACAAGGCTCGCCAGCTCTGCTTGCGGCTGCGGCTGGGAAGTATCAGCACGGTGTTGGTCACGACTAGTAGCACAAATGCAAAAGCTGCAGCGGCACGCACCGGATGATCTGCTTGGAGCAGCACGTAATAGGCAGCAAAACAGACTACAGTGGTAAGTGTGCCAAAGCCAATTGACTGTATTGCGTCAGCCACTGATAGCAGCGGCTCGGTGGTGCGACGCGGTGGCTGCTGCATTAATGCTTGGTCACCGTTCTCTGCCTCGAAGACGATAGAGCAGGCGGGGTCGATCACTAGCTCAAGAAATGCAATATGTAAAGGCGTCAGTAATAGGGGAAGGCCAAATAGCACCGGTAGGATGGATAAACCAACCACAGGGATATGCACCGCTAGCGTGTAAATCATGGCTTGGCGCATATTCGCGAAAGTACGTCTTCCCGTGCGTATGGCTTGGACGATCGAGTCGAAGTCATCTCGTAGCAGTACGAGCGCGCTCGCTTCGCGTGCGACGTCAGTACCGCGCTGCCCCATCGCCACGCCAATGTGAGCGGCCCTCAGCGCTGGGGCATCATTCACGCCGTCACCGGTCATGGCGACGATCTCACCGGCTTGTTTGAGCGCTTCGACCAAGGCTAGCTTTTGATGCGGCTTGACGCGCGCGAATACATTCACATCGCGTGCCGCCGCAGTCAGTGTCGCGATATCCATTTGCTCCAGATCGCTGCCGAGCAGCACACGCGCGGTCGAGATGCCGGCGGCATGTGCAATCGCTAATGCAGTGCGTGGATGATCACCGGTGATCATCACGATCCGAATCCCTGCCCCTTGGCATTGCGCGATGGCGGCGGGTACCTCTTCGCGCAAGGGGTCGGCAAATGCGATTAAACCCAGCCACTCAAATTCAAAGCCATGTGGACTGATTGGCCAAGCCTCATCGTTCCGGTGATTGGCACGTGCAACGCCGAGTACGCGTAGCCCGCGCTCTGCAAACTGCGTCACATCATTAGCCACCCTAGTGCGCTGTTCTTGTGGCAGGTGACACATCGCCGCGACGAACTCGGGCGCACCTTTGATGGCGACTAGATAGCGCTCACCGGTATGCCAGACATGGGTCATAGCGGGTAGCTGTGGCGACAGCTCATATTCATGCGCCAGAGTCCAGTCAGCGGCAGTGCAGAGCGATGTATGCGCTGGCAGGTTAACTAGCTGATGGATGGCTTTTTCCATCGCATCATGGGGTGTAATTTCGCTGGCGAGTAGCGCATGCTGTAGTAGCGTTTGCTGCGTCATGCTCAGTGTGGTGCCGACTTCTGATTGTGCAAATTCCGATGCATCGGCTGCGTATAGCGCGACAACTTGCATCCGGTTTTGCGTTAATGTGCCGGTTTTATCGACACACAGCACCGAGGTTTCCCCGAGTGTTTCAATCGCATCCAAGCGCCGGGTGAGAACATCAAGTTTGCCTAGCCGTCGTGCGGCGAAGGCAAAAAAGATAATCATGATGACCGGGAATTCTTGCGGTAGTAATGACATCGCGAGTGCGATACCGGCGAGCACAGCCTCGGGTAGGTTGTCGCGCGCGACCCAGTAGACAGCAACCAGAATCAGCGCGAGTACCGCACCAACCGCCGCGATACGTTGCGTGAGGCGGGTCATTTCATCGCGCAGCGGCGAGGAAGGTAGATCGATTTTGTCGAGCGATTTACCGATGCGCCCCATCTCGGTATGACTACCGGTGGCACTGACCTTAACCGTGCCTTGACCTTGCGTCACGAGCGTGCCGGCGTAGACCGCCTGCGCTGTTGACTTCGGCAAAGGTAGCGACTCACCCGTCAGCATGGATTCATCGATGGCTAAATCATGGGCGGACAGTAGCTCGCCATCGGCGGGCACACGGTCACCCTCTTGCAGCATAAGGAGGTCGCCGCGTACTACGTCGCGTCCTGCGATGCGCTGCATGACACCATCGCGCATCACTAGCGCGCGTGGGCTCGACATATCACGCAAGGCCGCCAATGCATTATCGGTACGACGTTGCTGGAAGATGGTGATCGCCATAATTACCAGCACAAAGCCAGTCAGTACCATCGCCTCGAAGCGATCGCCAATCAGAAAGTAGACCACTCCTGCCGCGATCAGTAGCAAGAACATCGGCTCACGCACGACTTCTACCACCGTGGCACGCAGCGCACGGCGGCGCGCATCACCAAGCTCATTCGGGCCGTCAGCGGCTAAACGACGCGTGGCCTCAGCGCTGCTTAGTCCGGTGGCGTCAGTTGATTGGCTCATGGGCGGGTTGGGAGTAGTGCATCGAATACAATGTTTCCACAAATAAAAAACAAGGCGAGACATTCATGAAGCTTACCTTCCTTGGCGCTGCCGGAACCGTGACTGGCTCTAAATATCTGGTCGAAGCCGGTGGTTCGCGCATTCTGGTTGATTGTGGCCTGTTTCAGGGCTACAAGAACTTGCGCTTGTTGAATTGGCAGCCCTTGCCGATTAACCCCAAGGACATTGATGCTGTGGTGCTCACCCATGCGCATCTTGATCATTCCGGGGCCTTGCCGTTATTGGTGCTGGAGGGTTACCGTGGACCGGTATATGCCACCCGCGCCACGACTGAACTGTGCGGCTTGCTGCTGCCGGATAGTGGACACCTACAAGAGGCCGATGCCAACTTCGCCAACCGTCATAAAAGCTCAAAGCACGATCCTGCGCTGCCGCTGTATACCGAGGAAGATGCTCTGCGTACGCTCAAGTTGTTCAAGCCACTGGATTTCGATGAACCACTAACGCTAGGCCCATTGCAACTGCGCTTGCGTGGCGCCGGTCATATCCTCGGCGCCAGTTCGGTCGAGTTGCGTCATGGTGACCGTAGTTTGCTGATGTCAGGCGATATTGGTCGTCCAGATGATCTGATGATGAAGCCGCCGGTGCCGATTGAGCATGCTGACACGTTGGTCATTGAATCAACCTATGGCGACCGAACCCATGATGAGGGCGACCATGCAGGCGAGCTAGCCGATGTCATTCGACGCACCGCAGCGCGCGGAGGCAAGGTGATCGTGCCTGCGTTTGCGGTCGGTCGTGCGCAAGCGCTGCTGTATCAAATCTGGCTATTGAAGAAGGCCAAACAAATTCCGGATTTACCGGTGTTTTTGGATAGCCCGATGGCGATCGACACCACCGCCATCTACCAGCGCCATGCGAATGAGCATCGCCTATCCGCTGAGGATTGCCAGCACATGGGTAGCGTCGCTCGCTTCTGCCGAACATCAGATCAGTCGCGTGAGCTAAATCAGCTGACTTATCCCGCGATCATTATCTCTGCCAGTGGCATGGCCACCGGTGGCCGGATTTTGCATCACCTCATTAACCATCTGGGCGATCACCGTTCCAGCGTGGTGTTTGCAGGATTTCAAGCGGGCGGTACGCGCGGTGCGCGCTTGGTCGCGGGCGAGCGCAGCATTCGGATTTTTGGTCAGGATGTAGCGGTCAACGCGGAGATTGTGTCGCTGCCAGGCATGTCAGCGCATGCAGATGCGGGGCAGATTATGGACTGGTTGAGAACCGTCAAGCGACCACCACAGCATGTGTACATCACCCACGGTGAGCATGATGCCGCTGATGCGCTACGCCGCAGAATTCAGCAGGAGCTCGGCTGGCACGCGAGCGTACCTATCATGGGTGATAGCGTTGAGGTACCGCTGGCAGTTTAAAACTTTACTGTCATCGGAAAGTCTTTCACCAGCTTTGCGCACAGCGCTGATTTACCCATACTGGCCGCTTTGCTGTCGAAGGTAGAGGCGCCTTGCGAAAATAATTGCTTCCACTTGGTCTCACCAGTTTTTTCGCCGCACATGAGTGATTGCTGATGAAACCGGTACGCGTAGTAGCTGAAGGGACACTGCTGATGTGCTTTACTGAACAAGCCATCCATCTTGATCACGTTCTCGCAG
>Ga0255210_1000730_pt1 | contig 11034 bp, 9 predicted proteins | sample Miss_Yuk_RepA_8d_FD_188422 | JGI IMG/M metagenome (GOLD analysis project Ga0255210, IMG submission 188422) | Freshwater microbial communities from Mississippi River, Louisiana, United States - Miss_Yuk_RepA_8d | ecosystem: Environmental > Aquatic > Freshwater > River | place: USA: Louisiana...
CCGCCGACCGGGGATGGATGGATCTGCGGGTGATCGACCGCCAGCGCGGCCGCGAGGTCCCGGTGTACCAGCACCGTGGTCAACGCTGGATCGCTGGCGAGCCGGGCATGCGGTACGCCATCGAACTGCGGAACCGGACGCCGGAGCGGCTGCTGGGTGTGGTGTCGGTCGATGGCATCAATGTGATCAGCGGCGAGAGCGCCGCCACGGATCAGGCCGGCTATGTGGTGCGCCCCTGGGACCGGACCGAGATCGCCGGGTGGCGAAAGTCAGAACGCGAGATTGCGGCCTTTCACTTCACCCGCATCAGCCGGTCCTACGCGGCACGCACGGGGCGACCGGACGATGTTGGCGTGATCGGGGTGGCGGTCTTTCGTGAACGGCCGGTGGTGGTGACGCCAGAGTGGCCAGCGCCCGAATGGCAGGACCCCGACCGGGTCACCCCCTATTCCAGCCGACGCTCCGGCCCTTCTGCCGCGGCGCCATCGGTGGGCACCGGCCACGGTGAGCGGGAATTCGACCGCGCCAGACGGACCGAATTCGAGCGGCTGAGCGACCGGCCGGACGAGGTGCTCAGCATCCGGTACGACAGCCATGACAACCTGGTGGCCATGGGCATCATCCGGCCGCGCCGCGGGCACCGGCCCGACCCGTTCCCGGGAGAGGGCCGGTTTGTGCCGGACCCCTACTGAACGACGACCTCAGTCCAGCCAGCGGGTGAACGAAGACACTGGCTCGCGCGGGGTGTGGAAGCCATTGACCCTGTCGTCCGGATCGGCATGGCCCAGTGCCATGCCGCAGACCAGCATCTCGCCCTCACCGGCCCCGATGTGCGGCAGGATGATGCGGGCAAAGCCGTTCCACGCAGCCTGCGGGCAGGTGTGCAGTCCCTGTGCACGCGCGGCCACCATGATGTTCTGCAGGAACATGCCGTAGTCCACCAGTGAGCCTCGGCCAAGGACCCGGTCAATGGTGAACATCAACCCCACCGGCGCGTCAAAAAAGCGGAAATTGCGCTGGTGCTGCAGGTGCATCCGGTCCTTGTCGCCCTTGCCGATGCCCAGCAGGCCGTACAAGCCCCAGCCGTTCTCGCGGCGGCGGTCGATGTACGGACTGACCCACTGCGTCGGGTAGTAGTCGTATTCCTCGCGATACTGTTCGGCCAGCGAGGGATCGGCCCTGAGGGCGTCATGCGCCGCACAGCATTTGTCCACCAGGCTGTCACGGCTGGCTCCCTGCAGCACATACACCTTCCACGGCTGGGTGTTGGTGCCCGACGGGGCCCGGCTCGCCACCGTCAGGATGTGCTCGATCGTCTCGCGCGGGATCGCCGTGGGCAGAAAGGCCCGGGCGGACATCCGGCTGATGATGGCGGCATCCACGCTGGCGGCGTCGGTCACGGCTGGCGCCGTCGGGTTCTGGCTCATGTGTTGTCTCCTGGATTTACGTTGACGTAAACGTCAATTATGTCAGCGCCGTCTGGCGCAGCCGCCCGCGTCACAGCGCGGTCTGCAGGACAGTCTTCAGGCTGGGGGGCAAGGGCACCGGACGCCGCGTCTGGCGGTCCACGTACACATGGATGAAGTGTCCGCAGGCGGCCGTCAGCGACTCACCCTGGGCGAACAGCCCGACCTCGTAACGCACACTGGACGAACCCAGGTGCGCCACGCGCAGGCCGGCCTCGATGGTCTGGGGAAACGCCAGGGGCGCGAAGTAGTTGCACTGGGTCTCAATGACCAGACCGATGACCTCACCGGCATGGATGTCCAGCGCGCCCTGCTCGATCAGCCAGGCATTGACCGCCGTGTCGAACCAGCTGTAGTAGACGACGTTGTTGACATGCCCGTAGACATCGTTGTCCATCCAGCGCGTACTGATCGGACGAAACACGCGGTAGTGGTCGCGGGGGCGGGCTTGCGGACGGACAGGAGCGGGAGCGTTCATGGTCGCGATTCTGCCTGTGGCACACACCATGTCCTGTCACGTGCGCGAGCGTTGCCAGCGGGCGTGGTAGTCCAGCGCCACGCGATAGGTGTTCGTCTGCACCGTCAGTGTGGTTTCGATGTCGGTGCCGTATCCGCCCGCCATCGAAAATGCCAGCGGAATGCGTCGCTGCCAGGCCCAGTCCATGACGCGTCGGTCACGGGCCTCCAGCCCGTCGTAGCTGATCTTCAATCGGCCCAGGCGGTCGCCCTCATGTGGATCGGCACCCGCCAGGTAGATGATCAGGCCCGGGTCAAACCGGCGCTCCAGCTCATGCAATGCCTGTTCGAGCGCCTCCAGGTACTCGGCGTCGCCACAGCCATCGGGCAACTCCACGTCCAGGTCGCTCGGCTCCTTGCGGAACGGGAAGTTGCGCGCCCCGTGCAGGGACAGCGTGAACACCGACTCATCACGTGCAAAGATGCTCGCGGTGCCGTTGCCCTGGTGGACATCCAGATCGATGATCGCCACCCGCAGCACGCCGGCCGGGCGCTGGCGCCGGGCATGTTCGGCCTGCATCAGCCGGGCAGCGACCGCCGAGTCGTTGAAGACACAGAACCCGCTGCCCTTGTCGGCATAGGCATGGTGGGTACCCCCGGCAATGTTGGCGGCCAGGCCCTCCCCGGCCAACGCGGTGCGACAGGCCTGGACCGTCGCGCCGACCGATCGCCGCGCCCGCTCGGCCATGGCCGGACTCCAGGGAAATCCGATCTCGCGCTGGGCCACCGGACTGAGCGTCCCGTCGCGAACCGCTGCGATGTAAGCGGGTGTGTGCGCCAGCGCCAGTTCGCCGTCGGTCGCGGGCAGTGCCTCGGCCAGGCTGACACCCGGCAGGCCGTCCAGGCGCTGCCGCAGCAGACCGTACTTGGCCATGGGGAAGCGATGCCCCTGGGGCAAGGGCAGGACGAAATGGTCGGCGTAGTAGACGTGCACGGCAGAGGGCTGACAAGACAGACGCCCGATTGTGGCTGCGCCGCCAAGACCGACCAGCCGACCCCGGTTCTAGGCGATGGACACTAATTTGCTGCACCGCAACAAAAAAGCCTTGCATCCGACGGTCGGATGCCTATAATTCGAGTCATGTTGCAGCGCAGCAAAGCGAACGACAAGAACAGCGTCCAGACAGCGCGGTGTTCCACGCAGGCTTCAACTACCCCCCAGACCACCTATCAAGGAGTATGAACATGTTGACCGCTGAACAAATCGTTGCCGCCCAGAAATCCAACCTCGAGACCCTCTTCGGCCTGACCCAGAAGGCTTTTGAAGGCGTCGAGAAGCTCGTCGAGCTGAACATCCAGGCCACCAAGGCCGCCATGGCCGAAGCCGCCAACAACACCCAGGCCATGATGTCCGTCAAGGACGCCCAGGAACTGCTGACCCTGCAAGCCAGCCTGATGCAGCCCCTGGCCGAGAAGACCGTGGCTTACAGCCGCCACCTGTACGACATCGCTTCGGGCACCGGCGCCGAGTTCGGCAAGGCCGCTGAAGCCCAGGCCGCCGACGCCCAGAAGAAATTCATGGCCGTGGTCGACAATGCCGCCAAGAACGCTCCCGCCGGTTCCGAGACCGCCGTGGCCGTGATGAAGAGCGCCGTGTCCGCCGCCAACAACGCCATGGAGTCCGTTCAGAAGGCCGTCAAGCAGGCCTCTGAAATGGCCGAAGCCAACTTCAATGCCGTCACCAGCCAGGCCGTGAACGCCGCCAAGGCCACGACCACCAAGAAGCGCTGATTGACACGGCGTCGCTTCTTTCGCCGCTTCTTGACCAAGGTCAAGGGCACGGGAAGCGATCAGGGGCATACTGGCACCAGACCTTGAGAGGCGGTGCTGGCAACCCCAGCCGTTTTTCTGGTTGTCTCCTCGGGTCCTTTTCGAAATCGGATTTCATCGGACCCCTTAGAGCCCCGGTCGCAAGCCGGGGCTTTTTTTCGTCTGGCGCACGATATTTATCAAGAACCATTCGCATTAATGTTACGATACGCGTTGACTGTCTTTGCGAGACAGCCTCACCGACCCTTTTCCACGGAAACAACTCGCATGCGATTCCTTGCCAAGCTTCCCATCGTTCTGGCCGCCGCTGCGGCAGCCCTGGCCGCACAGGCACAGGACAAGGTGCTCAACCTCTACTCGGCCCGTCACTACCAGACCGACGAGGCCATGTACGACAACTTCACCAAGACCACCGGCATCAAGATCAACCGGGTGGATGCCGACGATGCCGGCATCATCGCCCGCCTCAAGGCCGAGGGAGCCGCCTCGCCTGCCGACGTGGTGCTGCTGGTGGACGCCGCCCGCATGGCCAGCGCCGACAGCCAGGGCCTGTTCCAGCCGATCAAGTCGGCCAAGCTCGATGCCGCCATTCCCGCCAACCTGCGCGCCGACGCCACGGCCGACGGTGTGACCTGGACCGGCTTCTCCACCCGGGCCCGTGTCGTCGTCTATGACCCGCTGCGCGTGAAGGCCGCCGATGTGGCCACCTATGAGCAACTGGCCGACCCCAAGCTCAAGGGTCTGCTCTGCACCCGTTCGGGCTCGCATCCGTACAACCTGTCGCTGTTTGCCACGGTGGTCGAACGGCTGGGCGACCAGAAGGGCGAAGCCTGGCTCAAGGGAATGGTGGACAACATGGCCCGCGCACCCAAGGGCGGTGACACCGACCAGATCAAGGCCGTGGCCTCCGGTGAGTGCGGCGTGGCCATCACCAACACCTACTACCTGGCCCGCCTGATGAAGTCGACCAAGGCCGAGGACCGCGCCGTGGTCGAGAAGATCAAGGTGGTGTTCCCCAACCAGGGCACCAGCGGCACGCATGTGAACATTGCCGGCGCCGCCGTGGCCAAGCATGCCAAGAACCGCGACAACGCGATCGTCTTCATGGAATACCTGGCCAGCCCCTTCGCCCAAGAGTATTTTGCCAACGGCAACAACGAGTTCGCTGCCGCCAAGGGCGTGAAGATCGACAACCCGGCCCTCAAGGCCATGGGGGGCGAGAACTTCAAGGCGGAGACCATTCCGCTGGGTTCCGTGGCCCGCCACATGACCAAGGTGCAGCAGATGCTGGACCGCGTCGGGTACAAGTGATCTCCCGAAAGCCCGCTTTTCGCGGGCTTTTTTGTGGGCGATAATTGACGTTTACGTTAACGTCAATTTGATCATCCACCCCACCCCAACGAGGAGCTCATCATGGAAATCGCAGGCAAGGTCTTTATCGTCACCGGCGGCGCGTCGGGCCTGGGCGAAGGTACGGCCCGCATGCTGGCCGCCAATGGCGGCAAGGTCGTCATTGCCGACATGCAGGTCGAGAAAGGCGAAGCCGTGGCCAGGGAGATCGGCGGCGCCTTCGTCAAATGCGACGTCAGCAACGAAGCCGATGGCCAGGCCGTGGTGGCCAAGGCCGTGTCCATGGGCAAGCTCATGGGTCTGGTCAACTGCGCCGGCATCGCACCGGCCGAGAAGACGGTGGGCAAGAACGGCGCCCATTCGCTGGCGGTGTACACGAAGACCATCATGGTCAACCTGGTGGGCAGCTTCAACATGATCCGCCTGGCGGCCGATGCCATGTGCAAGAACGAGCCCGAGGCCACGGGCGAGCGCGGTGTGATGATCTCCACCGCCAGCGTTGCGGCCTACGACGGCCAGATCGGCCAGGCGGCGTATGCGGCGTCCAAAGGTGGTGTGGTGGGCATGACTCTGCCGATCGCCCGGGACCTGGCGCGCAACGGCATCCGCAACATGACGATCGCCCCCGGCATCTTCGGCACACCCATGCTGTTCGGCATGCCGCAGGAGGTGCAGGACGCGCTGGCCGCCAGCGTGCCCTTCCCCAGCCGCCTGGGCACCCCGACCGATTACGCCAAGCTGGCCAAGCACATCATCGAGAACGACATGCTCAACGGCGAGGTGATCCGTCTGGACGGTGCCATCCGCCTGGCACCGCGTTGACGCAAGCTCAGATCAGCGGCGAGCCCAGCTGATCCAGGCGGCGGTCGATGGCATCGGCCGCCGCCCAGACCATGGGCATGCTGCGACCACCCGTGGCGACCTGCAGCTGATGCTGAAGTTCGTCACTGGTCGGCTTGCTGGCGGCCACGAAGAACAGCTCATCGACCATGCCCAGCGGCAACACGCCGTACAGGCGGGCCTGATCGATGGACACGACCTCCAGCGCCTTGGGGTCGATCTCGAAGGTCAACGCGTCGATCTCGGGCAGCCCGGCCACGCGGGCCATCGCGCGGTGCCAGTCGAACTCGCTCACAACCACCCGTTCCACCAGTTTGCGTGAACGCGAATGGAACAGTTGTGGATCCTCCTGGTCCAGCGCGGCGATGGTGGCCTCGTCCAGTACCTGCAACTGGAGCAGCGCCTGTTTGAGGTCAACGATGGGCGCGCGCCGCAGGGATTGCAGCGCCTGCAGCAGTTCGGGCAGATTGCGTGCCGCCACCTGAGGCGCGACCGCTGTGCGTGGTTCTGTACTCATGATTTCCCCTGAAAACACGGCCGGGCACCTGCCAGCGACCGCTACCGGCTAGCTTAGCCGATGCGCATCAGCGATAGGCGGCCCTGGCCTGGGCCATGTCCAGATGTCCCTGGACCACCTTCTCCAGCGCATCGTGGCGCAGGCTTCGCATGCCCTCGGTCACGGCGGCGGAAAAGATGCCCGCCGGCCTCGCCCGCTCCTGGATCAGCTGCCGGATGGTCTCACTGTTCTGCAACAGTTCATACACCCCCTGGCGCCCCTTGTAGCCTTTTCCGCCACAGCGCTCACACCCCACCGGATGCCAGACGCGCACCGCTGCCGGCGACGATACCCCCGCGGCGTCCAGCAGCCGCTCTGCGGCTTGCTGCTCGGTCAGGGGACTGCCTTGCCGGTACTCATTGACCAGATCCTGCCAGCCGCGGTCATCCAGTTCGCTGGCGGCCGCGCACTGGCGGCACAGGCGGCGGACCAGACGCTGGGCCACGATGCCCAGCAACGAGTCGGCGAAGTTCATCGGGTCCATACCCAGATCGAGCAGGCGCACCACGCTTTCGCTGGCGCTGTTGGTGTGCAGGGTCGAGAGCACCAGGTGACCGGTCAGTGAGGCCTCGATGGCGATCTTGGCCGTCTCCGCATCCCGGATCTCGCCAATCATGATGATGTCGGGGTCGGCGCGCAGGAAGCTGCGCATGGCACTGGCAAAGGTGACGCCGATCTTGGAATTGACCTGCACCTGGCGCAGGCCGGGCTGGCTGATCTCGATCGGATCCTCTGCGGTCCAGATCTTCCGCTCGGGCGTGTTGACCTCGGCCAGCATCGAATGCAGCGTGGTCGTCTTGCCCGACCCGGTGGGCCCGGCGGCCAGGATGAGGCCGAAGGAGCGCGCAGAGAAGGAGGCCACGATCTCCTGATCGCGGAGCTGGAAACCCAGGCTGCTCAGCGGCAACGGCTTGGAGGACGCCAGCAGGCGCAGCACCACGTCTTCCAGACCGTCGTGGGTGGGCACCACAGCCACGCGCAGTTCCAGCTTGGGACCGCCAAACTCCGAGAAATCGATCTTGCCGTCCTGTGGCCGGCGGCGCTCGGAAATGTCGAGCTTGGCCATGATCTTGATGCGCGAGACCAGCGGCGCCCGCAACTTGGCTGGCAGGACCAGATGCTGCTCAAGATCCCCATCCCGCCGGAAGCGGATGAAGGTGGGCTCATCGCCCGGGTTCGACTCGATGTGGATGTCCGAGGTGTTCGTGCGCAGCGCCTCGGCGATGGTGCGCTTGACCAGCCTGACCACGCCCGAGCTTTCGCTGATGGCCGCCATTTCGGCGGCATCGGGGGTGGCCCCCACCTCCTGCATGGCCAACTGAACCAGTTCGTCCTGCACCATGGTCGGAGGGGGTGGCGGCGCCGTCTTGCTGGCCGGGGGCGTGGGCTCGACCACCGGAGGCAATGTCACACCCGAGGCCTTGGACAACAACGCCAAACGCCGGTCGATGTCATCGGCACTGGCCCACACCATCGCCACCGAGTGGCCCGAGGCAGACACCAGTTCGTGCAGCAGATCCACACTGGTCGGTTTGCTGGATGCGACCATGAACAGGTCGTGCAGCATGCCCAGTGGCACCACCCGGTGCAGCATGGCCTTCTGCAGGGGTAGCAGGTCCAGCGCGCGGGGATCGATCGAGAAGGTCAAGACGTCGATCTCGACCAATCCCGCCACGATCGCCATGGCCCGGTGCCACTCTTCGTCCGTGATCAGCAGGCGCTCGACCAGCACGCGGGACCGGGAGCGCAACAGCTCAGGATCCTCCCACTCCAGCACCGCCAGCGTCGCTTCGTCCAGCAGACGCAGCTTGTGCAAGACCTGTCGCAAGCTCAGGATGGGCACCTGCCGCTGCAGCTCCATGGCCAGCTGCAGTTGTGCCAGGGTGTGGGCAGAGCGCCGATCGGGGTGTTCGGCCAGACCCATGAGGGACGAGGGTCAGGTGCTCAAGTATCAAGGCCCTCCGATGACAGGCATCCGGACCATCCAGGCGCGCTTGTGGGCATGATCAGCGGTACGCCAGACGGGCCTGCTTGAGGTCGATCAGCCCCTGCACGACTTTCTCCAGCGCGTCATGACGCAGGCTGCGCATGCCTTCACGCACCGCCGTGTCGAACACCTCGGAGGGCCGCGCCCGGTCCTGGATCAGCTGCTTGATCGAGCGGGAGTTCTGCAGGATCTCGTAGATGCCGATGCGGCCCTTGTAGCCTTTGCCGCCACAATGCTCGCAGCCGACCGGCCGGCGCACGCGGATCTCTCCGGACGAATGCGCATCGGTGGCCTTGAACAGCCGCTCCTGCGCCTCGGCATGGCTCAGGTCGCTGCCTTCCATGTACTCGGCCAGCAAGGCGTTCCAGTCCTGCTCGTCCATGGGCTGGATCACGGCGCAACGGTCGCAGAGCAGACGCACCAGGCGCTGGGCCACGATGCCCAGCAGGGAGTCGGCGAAGTTCATCGGGTCCATGCCCAGGTCCAGCAGGCGCACCACACTCTCGCTGGCGTTGTTGGTGTGCAGGGTTGAGAGCACCAGGTGACCGGTCAGCGACGCCTCGATGGCCACCTTGGCCGTTTCGGCATCCCGGATCTCGCCCACCATGATGATGTCGGGATCGGCCCGCAGGAAGCCCCGCATCGCGTTGGCAAAGGTCAGGCCGATCTTGGAATTCATCTGCACCTGGCGCAGGCCGGGCTGCGTGATCTCGATCGGGTCTTCCGCGGTCCAGATCTTCTTGTCCGGGGTGTTGACCTCGGCCAGCATGGAGTGCAAGGTTGTCGTCTTGCCCGAGCCGGTGGGACCCGCGGCCAGCACCATGCCGAAGCTGCGCTGCGAGAAACCGGCGATGATGTCCATGTCGCGCGGCTGCAGTCCCAGCTTGGCCAAGGGCAGTGGCTTGGCCGATTCCAGCAGGCGCAAGACGACGTCTTCCAGGCCGTCGTGCGTGGGCATCACCGCCACGCGAAGCTCCAGTTGCTGCCCACCGAACTCCGAGAAATCGATCTTGCCGTCCTGGGGTCGGCGCCGCTCGGCGATGTCCAGCTTGGACATGATCTTGATGCGCGAGACCAGCGGACCACGCAAGCGGGCCGGCAGCATGAGGTAAGGCTCCAGATCGCCATCGCGACGGAAGCGGATCGATGTCATGGCATCGCCCGCATTGGACTCGATGTGGATGTCCGACGCATGCGTGCGCTGGGCCTCGGTGATCATCTCGTTGACCAGCCGCACCATGCCAGCCGACTCGGCGGCTGAAGCCAGCTGCTCGGCCTCGTTGGAGGAGCCCACTTCGGACATGGCCTGGACCACCAGGTCTTCCAGTCCCAGCGTCGCAGCGGCCCCTGTGGACTGTCCATTGGGCATGAGCCGCTGGCGGACGTCCCTGGCCGAGACCTCACCGTGCGCCAGCGCGTCGCGGGTCATGCGCTCCTGCAAGTCCAGCCGATGGGCGATGGCCGAGCGCGGCGCCCACACCAGCAGAACCGAGTGCCCCGACAGATTGCTCAGCTGGCGCTGAAGATCCGCGCTGGTGGGCGTGCAGGAGGCCACCGCCAGCTGATCGTTGGTCATCCCCAGCGGCACGACGTTGAGGCTGCGGGCCTGGGGCACCGTGATCAGCTTGAACGCGTCACGCTCGAGGCTGAAGTCCATCAGGTCGATCTCGACCAGACCCGCCACCCGGGCCAGGGCACGCTGCAGTTCGTCGTCGGTGACCAGGGTGCGCATGACCAGCTCGGACGAGCGGGAGCGGAACAGGTCCGGGTCTTCGTTGGCCAGGCGTTGTGCCGTGACCCCGTCGATCAGCCCCAGCTCCACCAGGGCCTGTCTCAGCCCGACGATGGGCTTGCGACGCTGCAGGTCCAGGGACGCCTGCAACTGCGGCAAGCTTCGGACAGGGGTATCCACCGGATCCGTCATGACCGGCACACGGGTGGGAAGGGGGGGCGACAATGTCATCCAGCGTCCTTGCGGCGAGATTCAGCGTGGTATTTTCAGCACATTCAACCTTAGCGCGAGGCTGTCGACCTGTCGTTGACGTATCACACGCCAGGGGCTGTCAGCCACCACCGCCTGTCCAGCGAGGCCACCGAACATGAACGATCGCACACATCGCCATGACACCCTGCCACGGACCTGGGCGGCCTGTCTGGCCGCCGTGCTGCTCACCGCTTGCGCCGCTTCCGACAGCCTTGCACCATACCCCGGCAAGCATACCCGAGCCGAAGAAACCCTGATTCAGCCCGAAGGTCCGTCCGGCCAGCGCCTTCGAGTCGGCCGGAGCTTTGACCGGCATGCGGTGGCGACCGCCCACCCGGCGGCCTCGGCGGCCGGGTTGGAGATGTTGCGGGCGGGGGGAAGTGCCATCGACGCGGCGATTGCCGCGCAGATGGTGCTGACGCTGGTGGAGCCGCAATCCAGCGGCATCGGGGGTGGCGCCTTCCTGCTGCATCACGATGGCCGGCGTGTACAGGCCTTCGATGGGCGCGAGACGGCACCGCGAGGCGTGCGCACTGACATGTTCGTCGGGCCAGACGGCAAACCC
>Ga0255210_1000735_pt1 | contig 11002 bp, 15 predicted proteins | sample Miss_Yuk_RepA_8d_FD_188422 | JGI IMG/M metagenome (GOLD analysis project Ga0255210, IMG submission 188422) | Freshwater microbial communities from Mississippi River, Louisiana, United States - Miss_Yuk_RepA_8d | ecosystem: Environmental > Aquatic > Freshwater > River | place: USA: Louisiana...
AAATGAGACAGGGCATGACGACGCTAAACCAGGCAAGACGGATGGGTTTGATACCGAAATGCCCCATGTCGGCATAAAGGGCTTCGCCTCCTGTCACACAAAGCACGACCGCGCCAAGAATGATGAAACTGGTTCCCGGATTGAGCCAGATGAACTCGATCGCGTAGTGAGGGCTCAAGGCAAGAAGAATGGACGGATTGGTTGCGATGTGAACGATGCCAAGCGCGCCAATCGTGATGAACCAGACGAGGGTAATGGGCCCGAAAAAGCGCCCAATGCCGGCGGTGCCACGGCGTTGCACGGCAAAGAGGGCAAACAAAATGATGAGCGTCGCAGGAATGACTGCGGACTTGAACCTCGGGGAAATGACCTCCAAGCCTTCTACGGCTGACAAGACCGAAATGGCGGGTGTGATGACGCCATCACCATAAAAGAGGCAGGTGCCGAAAACGCCTACAACAAGCAGCAACGATCGGAGTCGGGGCTTACCTGCCACGGCCTGTGTGGCGAGTGCAAGCATGGCGATCAGGCCTCCCTCGCCATGATTATCGGCGCGAAGCACCAAGCTGACGTACTTCAGAGAAATGATGATGGTCAGTGTCCAGACAAATAGGGACAGGATCCCGAAGACGTTCTCAGGTGTGAATGTGACGTGCCCCGACCCAAACACTTCCTTTACGGCGTAGAGCACGCTTGTGCCGATGTCGCCATAGACGACCCCAATGGCCGCCAGTGTGAGTGAGCCAAGAGAAGACTGCTGCGCGCGTGCTTCCATGTCTTTCTCAAATAAGTAGAGATACGTATAGTACACGTACGTATAACCACGTATCATCAGGTTTTTGATGAATGTGCTTGCTGAGCGGCAGAGCACGTAATCAACGCGTGAAGAGATTTATCAACCTAGTGTCGTAACGCAGATATTTTTGTGAGTACTGCTATGAATGGACAATCACCCACTGCTGTGGATGAGGATGATGAGGTCGGTGATCCGGAGCTAACGCTTAAGGGCGCAGGTAGTGTTAGGCGTTGGCTTTTCAACTGGCTCTTCAATAGCGAGATTGAGGGCAACTACTTCCACTTCATCGAGCGGTGGGTAGCGCTACTGATCATCGCGAATCTTTTTGCACTGGTCTTTGAGCATGTGCCGGCTATTTATCAGCCCTATGCATCCTGGTTTCACGTCTTTGATCTTGTCTCGGTCGGTGTCTTTACCGTCGAGTACCTGATGCGGCTCTATCTTGCACCTGAAGACAAAGAGTTTAAGGATTCGAATTTGCCGCGTTTTGCGTACGCGAGAAGTCCGTTTGCATTGATTGACCTAGTAGCAATCCTGCCGTTTTATCTGGCTGCGTTTATCCAGATCGACTTGCGCATGCTTCGGGCTTTGCGATTGCTACGGATACTAAAGCTGTTTAGATTGCTCATACCTGCGCTTCACGAATTTCAACATCTAAACGCTGGCAGAAGCTTTAGGCAAAAGCTGCATGCGTTGGTGTGGCCCAGTGAATACGGCGGCAGGCTCCATGACTACTTTGACACCTTCATCATGGTATGGGTTGTGGTGTCGGTAGTGGCTGTCGTTCTAGAGTCTGTTGCAAGCGTTCATTACGTTCTAAACCTCGAGTTTATTATTCTGGACACCATCGCAGTAGGTGTTTTTAGTATCGAATATCTTTTGCGTATGTACACGGTGGTTGAATCCCCGAATCACAAACACGCCTTCTTTGGGCGTCTTAAGTACGCAAAGACGGGCAATGCCATCATCGATCTGCTTGCCGTCTTACCATTCTTTTTAGAAGCATTCCTTCATCATCTGTTCGATTTACGGTTTCTGCGTGTCTTTCGTTTGCTGCGTCTGCTCAAACTCACCAAGTACACGGGTAGCACGCAAACCCTGGTCACCGTGATTGTTCGCGAGTGGCCTGTGATGAGTGCATCCGTATTTATCATGATGCTACTCGTGGTTCTGACCGCTAGTCTTGGCTATCTGTTTGAGCATGAGGCGCAGCCTGATAAATTTGAGCACATTCCTGCGTCCATTTATTGGGCAGTGATTACCCTAGCCTCGGTAGGCTACGGTGATATTTCGCCTGTGACGCCGATCGGCCGAGCAATGACAATCATCCTGGCTATTTTAGGCATCGGCATTTTTGCAATTCCTTCAGCTATTCTTGCTTCGGCATTTAGTGATCAGTTGCGCATTGAGCGCGAAACCTTGCTCAATGAATTGCGCGAGATCATGAAGGATGGGACGGTTAGCGAAGAAGAGCAGGCATTTATTGATCAGGAAGCGAAGCGTCTACACGTGAGTCCTGAGGAAGTCGACCGCTTATTGGAGGAAATTCGGCGTGAGCAAGAACTCATCGATGAGCACGCCGGCATACCCCTTGAGCGTCTGATTGCAACGCCAGCGCTTGCTCTGCTGCGATTCCGCGAACTTGCGGGTCAGGTGCAACAGATTGCACTCATGACGGACAAAGATCACATGGATGCATTAATCGCTGATGTAAGTAAGACCGACACGCTTGAACGCGCGGTTTGGACAGTCGTTCGAGATGATCCTGCGCGAGGCACAGCGACTTGAGGGTGATCGGGTAGGTAAGCAGCCATCGTCGCAAGGTGCACCTCCTTGAAAGCCTGCTGTGTAGCGGAGCGCTTTCGAGGTGCTTGTGGGTGGGGGCCTGTGATGGGTGTTTCGCAACAAGCCTAACGACAGGGTCATTAGGGATTGATACCAACGCCATGGGGACGTGGTCGATCGATACATTGCAGGTTAGGTTAACCTGAGGACTTTGAGATGGCGCGAGAGCGGCGAAAATTTTCACCCCAATTCAAAGCAGAGGTGGCACTTGCTGCACTCAAAGGCGACAAAACGCTACCTAAAATCGCAAGCATGTATGACCTGACGACTGCGCAGGTTAGTAGGTTGCGGCAACTGGCCGTTCAGCGAATGCCCAAACTATTTCTTGAGGAGCGCACGACTAGAAAAGAGTCCTCGTTCGAGTACCCAACGGAAGATCGAGTCTGTGCTGACCTGACGCCTCGTGAACAAGAGGTTCTTGAGATCGTTGTTAAAGGACTCAATCAAAGGGAGGCAGGTGAGGTATTAGGTATAAGCAGCCGAACGATCGAGGTTCACAAGAGACGGATCATGGCTAAGTTTAGTGTGAGTTCCGTTCCAGAACTTATTCGATTAGTTCTGAAAGGTGATCGACCAAAGCGCGAACTTAGGGGCTAGTTTCTATCTGCATTGTTTGCCATGACGCCATACGATGTACGATGTCGCAACGCCGTATATTGCTGCTACATAAAGCTCAGTGGTGTTCACATCAGCATAGCCCATGAATGTCCCGCGACGCGGCTCGAGTTAAAAAGATTGGATTTTCTTTTCATCGTAGTGTGCAATTTTAATTACGCCCTAGCGATGGCTATAAAAGTTAGCCGATCGACAGATGGACGAGTGCGTTAACCAACAGCACGATGTTCATCAACAAAAGTAATAAGATAGCTGCGTGGAGCCGACGGAATTTAGCAGTCGCCTGAAGGTTGCCCTCTCTGATTAGCGTTCCCTGAGTACGCATTCTGGGAAGTATTTGTGATTTAACAAAAAAAGCCATGCAAAACATCCATGATGATCCGGCTACAAAAAACCACTTCCCCCAAAGACCGAAACTGACGCTTGCTCCGATCGTTGAAACAAAGGAGAGTTGACAATTCAGTTCGAAAAATTTTCTGATGAAAGTGGCGTCGGTTTCGACGTCATGCTTCAGCGTTAGCAGAGGTAGGCCGCCAAGTAAAAAGTAAGTGTTTATAACGACAAGTGAAACGGCAAAGAAGAGCGATAAGTAGATTTCGAACAATCGACAACCCTTTAAACACTTGAGGATATCGAACGCTGTTGACGATTTGAAGGAATTCACTAAGTCTTAATGTGTGCAAATGTTTCCTGCGTTCTGCTTACGATTTAGCGATGATCACCGAGGTTTGCTTACGCTTCGTAATGAGGTAAGGCCGTCTTCCTTGATATAACGTATAGGCGGAAAGACCGTAACGAATCTATCAATCAATCTTCTGACATGAGGGAAACGCAACATGAAGCATGATCATCATTCCCACGCAGCAAAGCACCATGAAGCTGCAGCCCACCACCACCATGAAGCCCATAAGGCTCACCAAGCAGGCGATCATCACAAAGCAGCGCATCACCACAAGATGGCACACGGGCACGCACTTGAAGCGCACGGTCATCACGAGCATGCCACGAAGAAGCATACTAAGGCTCATTGCAACAAACACCCTGAGCACGGTAAACACTGATAGCCCGCGATTGAGATAGCCACCTTCTGGTGGTTATCTGTTTCCAGGGCTTTGATGAGAGCCCTAGCCTTATAGTTTGCTTCCATCACGCAGAACTCAGTGTTTTGTACCTTGACATAATTTCCGAGCCACCAGCTCCTTTTCTGATCCAGCTTGAATCGCTGACCAATGTCGAGCTACTGGTAGATGGAAGAGTAGTGCACCCGATGCATTCAGGTCTGCATATGCCTTGTAATTGGCAGTTCGCCACTTCCAAAGCTCGCACAGTACTTCAAGAGAACCAACGACCGACTTTGCACCCATGAATGATCTGTTTTCACGATTTGCCATTGTGTCAATCCGTACGAGTTCTCCTTCGCGGGTCAACGATTGTTGGTCGTAATAGAGCTTATAGTCACCATGTTCGCTTAGGGGAGCCCATTGTGGGGGTGGTGCAGCAATTGCGGTATCAAGAGTAAAGCATGCAACGACTATTCCAATGGTCAACCATTGCTTAATCGCAGTTCGTGTTTTCATTTTCACATGACTCTTTGGTTTTGCAAACGGTGTCAAGATTTTGTCAACGCGGCAACGACGTACTCGTTCTAGCATATGGAAAAAACCGATCTGTCCCTTTTCAAAGGAGTTGATCCTGAAAAAGTTGCTTGTAGTGCTTTTTGCTGGTCTGTTTGTGATCGGCGTAAACGCATCTGACAAAAAACATATTAAAAACGTGAAACATCATAAAGTTCAAAAGAAGTTAGAGCATTAAAGAGCTTACTCCGCCGCTACTTACATTGGCTTGCCGATGTTAAGTGCATTTCAACGCTACTAAAAAGGCAAAACCTCCATGAACCGTTCAAACCAAGAATCAGTGACGTGTCCCGAACGTCGCGCTTTTACGCTTCTTTGTATCGCCTCCGTAGCCGCAGCTACAAGCGCTGCCCATGCTAATGCGCCCATGGTGGCAGAGACTGACAGTCAAGCTGCTTCGCTAGGTTATAAGGCTGACGCGTCCAAGGTTGATAAGGCGAAGTATCCGCGCTTTTCAGCGGGCCAACAATGTGCTAACTGTTCCCTGTATCAAGGCAGCACTGGTACAAAGGCTGGAGCGTGCGGTATCTTTCCTGGCAAGCAGGTTGCAGCAAGCGGATGGTGTTCAGCTTACAACAAGAAGGCATAGCCACAGACAATCAACGCCAGTCAAGCTCGTAGCTCGGATTTACCGCCAGCGTCTGCCGTAGCCTCGGTGCCCATACCAACCACCCATGTAGACCCTTGGGTAGTAGTTGTTCACAAAGCCAACATCAAACTTTTCGTTGTAAGCATACAAAGGATAGTCGCCAACAAAATCAAAAAAGCCTTGTAACGCTTCCGCTTCCGCTTCCGTTTCGTCGTCCTTTAGCATTTCGTCAGTAATGCCTGTCAGATTTTTTATGAATCCACTGAGAGGTTCGCTTTGTTTTACAAAGCACTGCCAGGACATGGTATCGAGCGTTTCGAGCAGTTTTTGCTTGTCGACCTTAATCGCGCCCATTTCGATAATGCGATCTTCATGCGGATCAAGACCTGTAGTTTCCAAATCAAAGATCACAAATTTTTGAGGCATAGAAGTCATGTAAGCGTCCAAGCAACACACCTTGACTAGCTTGCGGATTACTTGTCCGCGAAACACATCATAGCCAGCGCTTTAGATTTAATAATTGATAGGGCCCACGTTTATGCATGGTGTACACATGTCCACTAACTTGGCGTGGACACGTGTACACGATTTAGCTTATTTCCAGCAACGTGGGAAGTCTTCGAAATGCAACTCTATGGGCAACCAAAGATCTACAAAAGGTTTAAGGACGATGACTATTGGCCACTAGGGTTAGATCCGGATTTTGCAGTCAAGGGTGAGGCAAAGCTATTGCGCACTCAAGAAGCAACTGCATCCTTCTTACATGAAGCAGTGAAGAAAGTTCTGGTTGCGCCGACTCACTTTGTCGTCAGCGAAACCGACGCTGCTGGCGCGAGGAGAGATTTCATTGTCGAAGTTGGAGATAGGGAATTCAGGGCCTGGGCTAAGCATCGCCTATCGCTCAACAGTGATCCTTCCGGCGAGCAAACGCCAGGCTATTCGTTGGAGATTATTAGTGTTATATAAGATAGATCTAAAGGCGTAGATCTATTCGAGTATCTCGGAGAGGAGTATGACAATCCCGGAACGATTGCACGGGGGATGTGAAACAAATTGCGCTTGGACTACTTCACGCGATTGAGGTTCTGGGCAAACGCGGTTTTGTTCATGGCGATATAAAGTTTGAAAACGCTTTTTACGATCAAACTGCTAAGAAGTTGATGCTTATTGATACGGGCGGGTTATCAAAGCTTTCTAAGATTGAGTCAAGATTAAGCGACACTGCCTTTACGCCTGACAGAGGCTCTACTTCCGCTTACAGGATTCAAGACGATGGCACCTCTGGCCTTGAAGCTGATCTCTACTCAGTCGGGGTACTTCTGTTGGAACTGTCAGCCCGTTGTGAAGCAGATGTATCCACTCGCGATGCAGAGATTGACAAGATAAGAGCGGTAGAAGATTTATTCGGCAAGTATGCTAAAGCTACTGAAGGCGGCAGATACGATCCTGGCATAGCTCGCAACAAGGTATGGTCTCAGTTGGACAATCACTACCTTAAAAAGAAGAATACGCCGCTAGAAAAAGCTGGGCTTCGCGCCGTAGCGTTCGCGCTCGATATGTCTAATGCCGCAACGCATGCAAACAAAATTTCGGATCGAGCGAGTTACCTTGCCGAGCTAAAAAAAATAGCGAGCATCATAAGGTGAAGCGGTACGGGCCAAAAGTAGCGCTAATAATCGGCGCGGAGTATCTGAACAGTTAAGCCCCAATAGATAACACGGGGTGAGTTAAACCGGAGCAGCGCTGGCACTGCGGCGGTCGTGGTTCGTGCTAAGACCGGGAACGATTGCCGCGGAGGTCGACGCTGTGCGCGCGAAGAGGAAGTTCGAGACTTGTGACCTATCGCTTGTGTGAAGCGGCCAAAGCTGATTCGATCTTTGTACATGACTTAGGTCAGGTCTTTCAGTGGTGCGTGCGTACACTGAGCCGCAATCATTCCAGCATTAATCGGGGGGGGTGGCATAATCAAGCAAACCTTGAGGAGATCGGCTCTTGCCGATAGCTTCAGGACTCGACTGCCTATTCAGTGGTGAATCCGATGAGAGTGTTTGTTTGGCTGAGCTTCTCAATCCTTGTGCTTTTGATGTCCCAACCGGCAAGGGCGTCAGATGCCATCGTGACTGAAGGCGTAATCGACGCAACGGTGGGCGCTGTTTGGAGGGCCTGGACAACTTCGGAGGGGCTGAGGTCTTGGCTAGCACCACACGCAGAAATTGACTTGAGAATTGACGGCGTCATGCGATCGAACTATGACCCAAAGAGCAGCTTGGGTGGCTCGGGCACGATTGAGAATAAGATCCTCGCTTTTGAGCCACAGCGGATGTTATCGATAAAGGTCACGAAAGCGCCCGAGAAGTTTCCCTTTAAGTCAATAGTTCACGAAATGTGGACAGTTCTATATTTTCAGTCAACCTCCGATGGCAAGACGCTGCTGCGAATTGTTGGTATGGGATTTGGAACTGACGAAGAGTCGCAAAAAATGAAAGACTACTTTATGCGTGGCAATGCGTTTACGCTTTCGCAACTCCAGACATACTTTCGGCGCTGAGGCTCGGGCCGATCATGGCCATGAAATACGAAGCCTTGTGTCACGAAGCCTTGTGTCGACCGGCAGGAACAAAAGTGCTCTGACTAACGCCTGGCCGTAATGAAATAAAGCCGGCCGACGAGCGCGGTTGCTCTTGTGCTTGAGGCAGTGGTCAGTCGACACTCGTACGCACACTTGTCGGTACAGGAAGAACCCGTAGAGTCGCTTCGATGATTGCTCGCTCCTCTACGTTTTCAAGCGCAGCTGTGAGACGCATAGCTTCTTGATAGTGGCGCGTGTGATCTTGGGTATTGCCGCCTGCAGATGCAACATTTGCTGCGACGGCATGTGCCATGGCGCGCTCCCATGGCTTGGCCGATTCTCCCGCGAGTATTGGCAAGCACTTGTCCAGGTAATGAGAAGCGGGCCTTGGTTGCTTCACCATGGCGTAGGTGTGTGCAAGGAGTTGCGCTGCATGTGCCTGGTTATTGGCATTGCCAACGATGCTCCAGAAGTACATGGCTGCGTGGGCCGCGTTGAGCATCTCTTCGTCTTCGGCCGCTGAACGTGAAGCCTGCTCTGATAGAGACCATGCACGATTGTTCGCTTGACCTGCCAGACGACGTTGCCAGCGAACTACTTCTTCAGGGGACGGCTTTTCAGTCATGACGGAACTTGGTTCGAAGTGCATTTACAGCTTGAGACGAGGCCTGAGCTTCGCGGGAATCGTTACCATGTGTGGCTACTGTGTTGAGAGTCTACCCACGTCGTAGACCAAAGGCAAAGGCTTGACTGCCACCGATCCAAGCTTCCGAAGCCGACCCGCTGAAGTGGTGCGTGCGGAAGCCAATCTCTGATCGGACTGAGGGCCGAGGTTTCGTAGCGTCGCTTGCGTCACTTTGTGGCCATCATGAGTTGTGCAATAGCAAGCTTGATCAGTTCCGCAGTGCGTTCAACTTCGCTTTCTTTTGTGAAGCGCACTTCGATCCAAGGCGAGGACGGTGAACGGTCAGGATGGTGAGTCGAGTCAGTCGGGTGGGCTATACCTTGAGCCTGTATGACCTTCTTGGTCAGGCGCAAATCAAGCTCATTGTCATTGTGAAAGTGCGCGAACTCACATCCACGGAAAAAGAGTGCTATGCCACCCGAGACTGCAGATGGCTCAGCTGTCAGCCCTTCAATTGATGCAAGTGCCTTCAGGAGCTCTTGCTTAAGCATGGTCGTGTGATGCATAGTAATTGCAATGGCAGTTTAACGACTTGACTGTCATAGTATCAAAGTTTTAGATTGTGTAACTTTTATCGATCGCTACTTTTAGCAGTCGCACGGGGCTTGCATTAAGTGCGCGACAGATCTGAATTAAATCGGCTATGTGAAGTGAGCGGTCACCGATTTCGATCTTTGCAATGTAAGACTGCACCTTACCGAGTCTCGTAGCAAGCTCACCTTAAGTGAGCTGCCCTTTTACCCTGCGCTGGACAAGCAAACTTCTTAGCTTCTTCGTACAGGCGTTGCCATTTAGATCGAGCATTGACGGACCCAGAGGATCGGCTAAAGGTTTGCGCTCGGCTTTGTTCAACGATCAGCACACGGTGGCTGAATCCGTTCAAAGGTTGATCCACGCTTTGCAGCAGCAACTATGGCACCTTCACAGTCAACCTTAAAGAATGTCAAGAACCATGCCCGTATCCCTCGATCTTCGCAAAGCCTACAAGGTGCGCCGCCATGGCGATTTGCTTGCCATCTACACCTGGGTGAATGATGAGCGAGCGCTTGTGCTATTGCGTGCGCTTGGTAGAAACGCTGCCCACCCACAAGATGTCGGCTATCGGCGAGTTATTGCCGCACCGCTGGCAGCCTCGGCAGGCTGTTGTCATCGCCTAGGGTTTTCAAAGATCCCAAGTTGCTGGAAATAGGCCGGATCGTGCACACGTGTCCACGCCAAGTTAGTGGACATGTGTACACCATGCATAAACGTGGGCCCTAACGTTTATCAAAGCTAAAGCGATGCCCATGATGTGTTTCGCGGACAAGCAATCCGCCAGCTAGCCAAGGTGTGTTGCTCGAACGCTTACCGATCAACTACCCTATCGATGATGCATAGTGGAACAAACATCCATACGACCTACCGATACTTCATGTTGTAGCGATTAATGATCAAAGCTTGGCATCCGAACCATCAAGCTTCTTGAGATCCTGTTTTATTCAGAAGGGGATTCTCACTCTCACGATCCATGCCCAAACTAGGGCAACGTCAATGAATGAATGGTCTTTTAAGCTCCTCAGCCCATCCACTCTACGGTGGCAAAGGAATTCGTGGCGATGCGCGATCCAGTTCGTAGATCGCTTGCGAGAGTCTTGTGGGGTACCTGTCCTAGTCTGGATTCCAAGTCTGGCTCATACGCGTGAGTCGCGGACGGTCTCTAGCACTTCTTTTATCCACTGGGCATCAACTTGGCTGAGCGCGAGGGGCTGGGATTTAGGTTCTGCATACCCGCTCATAAGCTACGAGAAAGGCTCCACCGGTCGCAGACACATCGGTGAAGCATTTTCTATGGCTGGTCTTGAGGCACGCTTTGTCCTGCAGGCCACGGACGCCGAGGTTATTGAAACTTACGTCCGGATGGGAATTGGCGTAGGAATGTGGCCTTTAATAAGGCTACATAAACACTTCCTAATGCGATTTTTGAAGATCAATATAAGAAATTATCTGTTCACATTTGAAGGGACAGCTACCAGAGTGAGGGCTTATTAACACCCTCTGGATCCCTCATGAAAAATCGTCGTCGCCTCGTCACTGCGCTCACCGCGCTACCAATTTTCGCCTCATTTAGCCCTAAGGAAGCTCTCGCACAGTCTCCAGTAACGCTCTTGAACGTCAGCTATGACCCTATTCACCATTCCCAGCGCAGCTGATGCCTCAACAGTCGGTATCGGGATTTGGGACTCAGGCGTTGACTTGACTCTTTTTGCGAGCACGCCAGGGAAAGGTATCG
>Ga0255210_1000736_pt1 | contig 11001 bp, 7 predicted proteins | sample Miss_Yuk_RepA_8d_FD_188422 | JGI IMG/M metagenome (GOLD analysis project Ga0255210, IMG submission 188422) | Freshwater microbial communities from Mississippi River, Louisiana, United States - Miss_Yuk_RepA_8d | ecosystem: Environmental > Aquatic > Freshwater > River | place: USA: Louisiana...
TGTGTTCCGTGTGAAGATGGAGATGTACGAAGGACATGGGTTCATTTTCTCCTACTTTGGAGGTAGGTTTCTGAAAGGTCTCTTCATATCCTTGGCTTTAATTCTCATGGGTATTAAGATGCCCATAAAAATGAGCACTTCACATGTATTTCTATTTAAACAAAGTCTCTACGATGTTCAAGTTTTTAGGCCCCCCTCTGCTAAATCTTCCCTTTGTAATATGCAATAATATAAATGCACTTAAAATTCATAACTCTACCAACCGAGGAGAACTGTATGTCTGAAGAAGCTAAATGTCCTTTTGGTCACGGCGCTAGTCCAACCGGTGAAGCTCCTAAGAAACAAACTAATCGAGATTGGTGGCCTAATCAATTAGATCTGACCCCGCTCCATCTTCACTCTCCGAAGAAAAATCCTATGGATCCGGATTTTAATTATGCAAAAGAATTTAAAACATTAGATTTAAAAGCCGTCATCAACGACTTAAATATTCTAATGAAGTCCTCACAGGATTGGTGGCCAGCTGATTACGGTCATTATGGTCCCTTTTTTATTCGTCTGACCTGGCATAGTGCTGGTACTTACCGAATTGCTGATGGTCGAGGCGGTGGAGGAGGGGGAACTCATCGATATGCGCCCCTCAACAGTTGGCCAGATAACGGAAACTTGGATAAAGCTCGTCGCTTACTTTGGCCTATCAAACAAAAATACGGAAAAAAACTTTCTTGGGCTGATCTCTTCATTTTGTCAGGAACCATTGCCATGGAATCTATGGGTTTAAAAATCTACGGCTTTGGTGGTGGACGTGAAGACGTATGGGAACCCGAGGACATTTACTGGGGATCTGAAAATAAATGGCTCGCCGATGAGCGCTACAAAGGCGACCGTCAGTTAGATCAACCTCTAGGTGCCGTTCAGATGGGTCTCATCTATGTTAATCCTGAGGGACCCAACGGAAAGCCCGATCCCCTAGCCGCGGCTCGAGATATTCGAGAAACATTCAAGCGCATGGCCATGAATGATGAAGAGACGGTAGCTTTAGTTGCGGGCGGTCATACTTTTGGAAAGGCGCACGGAGCGGCAGATCCTGCTCAATACGTCGGTCCTGAACCCGAAGGAGCGCCCATTCATCAACAAGGGCTTGGCTGGAAGAATTCCTTCGAATCAGGTAAGGGTGAGCATGCCATTACTAGTGGATTAGAAGGCGCTTGGACCCAAAATCCTACCCAATGGGACAATGATTACTTCAATAATTTATTCAACTATGAGTGGGTTTTAACAAAAAGCCCTGCGGGAGCTCAGCAATGGACACCTAAGGATGCATCTGCATCGGGTACTGTCCCTGATGCGCATAATCCAAATAAGAAGCATGCACCCATGATGCTTACAACCGATCTCGCCTTACGCATGGATCCTGTATATGAAAAGATTTCTCGTCGTTTCCATCAAAACCCCCAAGAATTTGCAGACGTTTTTGCTAAGGCTTGGTACAAGCTGACCCATCGCGACATGGGCCCAATTCAACGTTACCTTGGCCCCTTAGTGCCTAAGGAAGAGCTCCTATGGCAAGACCCGGTTCCAACTTCGAATCACCCCTTAGTCGATGCTCAAGATATTGCTCAACTTAAAGCCAAAATCCTGACTTCAGGCCTTTCTATTTCACAACTAGTCAAAACAGCCTGGGGTTCGGCATCAACCTTCCGAGGAACCGATAAGCGTGGCGGTGCAAACGGTGGTCGTATGTGTCTTGCTCCGCAAAAGGATTGGGCGGTCAATCAGCCTGCTGAATTAAGCAAGATTCTTAAAAAACTTGAGGCCGTTCAAAAAGATTTTAATGCTTCTGCTTCAGGCGGAAAGAAAATTTCTTTAGCGGATTTGATTGTTCTGTCAGGCTCAGCCGCTATCGAAGCAGCCGCAAAAAAAGCAGGACATGATATTACTGTTCCTTTCTCTCCCGGACGCACGGATGCTACTCAGGATCAAACCGACGTTGAGTCCTTCGCGGTCCTTGAACCCAAAGCGGATGGTTTCAGAAATTATGCAGCACCCGGATACGAAGGCTTTGTAGCTGAACGACTCATCGATCGAGCCGGTTTACTAACCCTGACTCCTCCAGAAATGACCGTTTTAGTCGGAGGTATGCGCGCACTCAATGCAAACTACGATCAGTCGCCATTAGGGGTGTTCACACAGCAGCCAGAAACCTTGACCAATGATTTCTTTATTAATCTTTTAGATATGAATACCCAATGGGAAATGTCTCAAAAGAATCATGGAATCATGGAAGGTCACGATCGTACGACTGGGCGACTCAAATGGACCGCAACGATTGTTGATCTCGTTTTTGGTTCAAACTCGGAACTCCGTGCCATAGCTGAAGTTTATGCCTGCAGCGATGCCAAGGGTAAATTCATTAACGACTTTGTTGCCGCATGGACGAAAGTCATGAACCTAGATCGCTTTGATCTTCGTCAATAATCCTTGAACCGACAACCCCTCATTCTTGGCGGAGAGTGAGGGGTTCTAAACTTCCTGTCATGAACTCCTTCAAAGGAAACAAAAGTTTTTTGCCCTCAAAACGATGTAAGGTCTGTCATCGAGAAATGGTTTGGAGAAAGTCATGGGCCAAAAATTGGGAGCAAATATTATATTGCTCTGATGCATGCCAAAAGAAAAAATGATGATTGCAAAGTATAGAACTTCATATGGCTAAGGGAATTCGAAATCTCGTAATCATTCTGGGAGACCAACTTAATTTTGATGCTCCCGCTCTTCGCGAGTTTGATCGCGAAAGAGATATGATTTGGATGGCCGAAGTTGAAAAAGAATCGATCCATGTCCCTTCTTCCAAACAAAGGATCACTGTATTTCTTGCGGCGATGCGCCACTTTGCCAAGGCCATCCAAGAGCAAAATTGGCCAATCCTCTACCGCTATCTTGATCAGGAAGATAACGCAGGATGTTTTGAAGAAGAATTAGTTAAAGCTATTAACGCCACAAAACCTCAATGCCTAGTCCTAACTTGGCCGGGTGAATGGAGGGTGTTAGAGATCATTAAGCAAGTCGCTCTCGAGCAGCATGTCCCCTTAGTCATTCATCCTGATACTCATTTCTATTGCTCTCAAGAAGATTTTCGCAACCATGCACAAAATCGTAAACAACTACGCCAAGAATACTTTTATAGGGAATTAAGACAGAAGAACAATATTTTAATGGACGGATCACGTCCAATCGGCGGTCAGTGGAATTATGATGTAGACAATCGTAAAAGTTTTGATAAAACGGGCCCTCCCTCGATTCCTCCCCCCCGTATTCATCAGGTGGATGATATAACTCAGTCCGTAATTGATCTTGTCCGGCATCGATTTAAGGATCATCCAGGTTCTTTAGACACCTTCAATTGGCCTGTGACACGTAAACAAGCATTACAGGCTTTAGAAGATTTTATTCAATTCCGCCTTCCTCACTTTGGTCAATACCAGGATGCCATGTGGACCGATGAGCCTTGGCTTTATCATTCCTTGATTTCATCCTCTCTAAATTTGAAGTTATTAAATCCCCGTGAAGTGATTCAATGCGCCGAAAAAGCCTTTCATCAAGGATCAGTTCCCTTGGCGGCAGCCGAAGGGTTCATCCGGCAAATTGTAGGGTGGCGAGAATACGTTCGAGGAATTTATTGGCACTATATGCCCGACTATCTTCATCTGAATAAAATGCAGGCAAATGAGGAACTCCCCCTTTTTTACTGGAGCGGAACCACGGATATGGCTTGTCTTCGCGAATCTCTAAAACAGACGCTTCGTTTCGGTTACGCCCATCACATTCAACGTTTAATGGTTACCGGACTCTATGCATTACTCTATGGAGTTAGACCTCAATCCGTTCATGAGTGGTACCTCAGTGTCTATGTCGATGCCGTTGAGTGGGTTGAACTTCCTAACACCCTAGGGATGAGTCAATTTGCTGATGGGGGCCTCATGGCGAGTAAGCCCTATATTGCTAGTGGAAAATACATTAACCGAATGAGCAATTATTGCAGTCAATGCCCCTATAATCCCGAGATATCCACTGGCGAAAAGGCATGTCCTTTTACGACTCTTTATTGGGACTATTTGATTCGTCATGAAAAAAAACTTCAATCAAATCCTCGGATGGCAATGCAACTGAAAAACCTCCAAAGACTCTCGGAAGTAGATAAATCAAATATTATTTCTCAGGCCCAAGCCCATCGTGGGGTAAATTCAGGGCTATAGAGGAGTTTAATAATAAGTAAAAAGTCGTATTAGGCGACTAATGTAACTGGCGGAGAGTGGGGGATTCGAACCCCCGGTCCAGGTTTACCCTGAACATTCGCTTAGCAGGCGAACCCGTTCGGCCACTCCGGCAACTCTCCATAGGGGAATGGTTAGATTAACTTTGATTGGCCTAGTCCACAAGGTAAAACCCACGGATCTTGCATGGAAATCCCATTCAGGCGATAAACTAATTAATTCAAGGTGGGTTGGTCGAGCGGTCTAAGGCACCGGTCTTGAAAACCGGCGACGGTTATGCCGTCCGTGAGTTCGAATCTCACACCCACCGCCAATGAATCGAGGTATCGATGTCACTCTCTATCCCGGGTAAAACACTCTTTCAAACCTGGCGCGATCACGACCTCTTTTCAGGGCTATCCGTTTTTCTCGTTGCGATTCCGCTCTGCTTGGGCTTAGCCGTGGCTTCGGGAGCCCCTGCACAAGCGGGTCTTTTGGCGGGCATTATCGGCGGGTTAGTGGTCGCTAGCTTGAGTCGGTCAGCCCTAGCGATTTCGGGACCCGAAGCAGGCTTAGTTGCTCTGACCGCTGCAGGCATCATGACGCTCGGTAGTTTTGAATCATTTCTTTTAGCGGTCATCGCCGCTGGGTTAATTCAAATTAGTTTAGGCGTCTTTAAGGTTGGGCCTTGGATTCACTATGTTCCCATAAGCGTCATGAAGGGTATGATCTCAGGTTTGGGATTGATTTTAATAGGTAAACAGATTCCTGTGGCCCTTGGGACCTCTGTTTCTCTTCAAGATTTAACTCAATCCAGTATTTCCATTCCTGTCACTCTCTTATCTCTTGGGTGTTTTACACTCTATCTTCTATTAAAAAGAAAATCGTCGGCTCCGTTGAAGATCCCCCTTTCTCTTTGGGTCGTCATTATTGGATCCTTACTGGCCGCGATCCTGACGACATATTCTTGGATTTCTGCGGAGGCGGTTACTCGGATACAAATACCTTCCAATATCTTTTCTGATTTCAAGATCCCTCATTGGTCAAGACTGTTGGAACTTCAAATTTGGAAAGTCGGAATCCCTCTAGGTCTCTTAGCTTCTTTACAGGCACTCCTCTGCGTTAAAGCCATTGATAAACGTGATGTACTCAATCGCGAAACTCCTTTGAATCGAGAATTAATTGCCCAAGGAGTTGGAAATATTTTCTGCGGACTTTTGGGTGCCATTCCTCTCACTGCGGTCATTGTGAGAAGTTCTGTCAATGTAGATGCAGGAGCTCGTACAAGACTTTCTTTTTACACCGAAGGATGCTTGTTGCTCTTGGCAGTTTTGATATTTCCTTGGGTGTTGAATTGTATTCCTTTATTTACTTTGGCGGTCGTATTAATTTTTACCGGCTATAACTTGACCTTACCTTCCATTTATCGAGATTTATGGCGTGAGGGATGGAGAACTTTTGTTCCATTTCTCCTAACAGTTTTAGGAGTTCTATCATTCGGTCTGCTTTATGGGGTTTTGATCGGCATTATTTTTGCATTTATGATTCAGGGTAAACTTACACCGTCGTCTTAAAGTCGAGGAGCCTGGTCTAAAAAAGATTGGGCCTTGGCTAGAGCTCCGTGGGGGTAAGACGCTCCTGTTTTTAAGAAGGTTCTCTCGATTCCTGTAATCGTAGCAGCCATATCGTTCGCTGAAATAAAACCTAAGTGGCCAATGCGAAGAATTTGGCCTTCGAGCACACCTTGGCCCGAAGCCACCACAAGATTTTCCTCCTCCTTGAGGCGTTGGATAAAGGCCCCTGCCTCCGGAAGTATAAAAGCTGTGACGCTATCACCTGGGTGCTTCGAAAAGAGAGGTATTCCCCAATGATCAAGAGCTGCTCGGAGGGAATTGGCAAGGAGATTGGCATTGGCTTGAAGAACTTGGGCTCCCCCCAGGCCATGGATACGGTCGAGTGAGGTTCCTAAAGCCCCCATTAAACCAATGGCAGGTGTCCAAGCCGTTACTTGCTTTTGCTGTGCCTCAAACTCTTTTCGTAAGTCAAAATAAACCCGTGGCAGATGCAGCTCGTGAAGTTGATTTAGATACCGTTCAGAAAGGCCAAGCAAGCTAAGACCCGGATGTATCCCCATGGACTTTTGACTTCCTGTAATTAATACATCAATTCCGCCTTTTATCGAGAGAGGGTGCACGCCCAATCCTGTCATAGCGTCTACCACAATGAGCGCTTGGGGTTGGTGGCGTTGTATCAACGCAACCAATTCTTGTGTACGATGGCGAGTTCCCGTGGAAGATTCGTTATCTTGAAAAAATACCGCCTTAAGAGAAGCAGCACGGGTAAGTAATTGCTCTACCTCTTCGAGATCAAACGTGTGGCCATAGGGTGCCGTGATTTCATAGGTATGGATTTGATGAGCTCTAGCAAAATCCATCCATCGCTCTCCGTAGCGACCTGCATGGAAGACGGCAATCGAACTTCCTGGACTGACAGCATTGAGAAAAGCAGCCTCCATGGCTCCTGTTCCGCTCGCAGTCAAAATCAGGGGCCAATCGTTGGCACCTAAGCCCATGAAGGTCCTAAGATGAGATTGACAATGACCCATCAACGCTTTAAATTCCAATCCTCGATGATGAAAATTCGCAGCCCCTTCGGCGGCTAACGATTCAGGGAGAAGAACAGCTGGCCCCGGGGTCATCAATCGAAGTTTACTCATTGGTCTAGTGTCAGATAATTCTGATCGGCTATCCTTAATTTTTTAGAATGGACTCTTGCTGAACCTGTTCTTGTAAGGCTTTGAATGCCTCAGGGTGATTTTGGCCCCATGTAAGGACCCAGGGAGGGAGGACCTTAATTTCCTCAGTCTTAAATCTACGGATATGACCTAAAAGGATCTGGTTCAAGGCATAGTCTTTAGCAGATGGAGGGACGGGGTAGGGACCTCTCCAAAACTCATAATTCCATCTTGGAATGGCAAAGAAATTCCTAAGAAGGGCCTCCGTAGGCTTGCCCCAGGGACTAAAGGTTCGATCTAGGGGCCCACCGGGTCGAACCCCTACCTTTAGATCCTCACCATATAGATAGTAAAAAATACCCTCTCCTTCCGTCCAGTGCCGTAAGACTCTAAGCGCTTCTTCCATTAACAGCGCCTGGCGTTCGGGGTAAGGGGGGGAAGGGCTACGAAAATCCCAAGGATCCCGGTGAGATGATTCCGACGACGCATAACCAACCTCCGTGATTAAGACCGGTTTTTTAAAACGAACTTCCAAGGCCCGTGCTTTATAGAGGATCCACCACCAATGTTTATAAATAGTTTCACGAGAGGGAAAATCGTTTTCTTTCGTGATGGGATCATAAGTATTCATTCCAATGACATCCAGCGCTTCTCCGAAGTCAAAAGAATCGTGAGCATCAAAATTGACGCTGTAAATAATTTTTCCTATGAAAACTTCTTTCACGGACTGGATTAAATTAATCCAACGGTCCTTAAAGCGCTGAGAACTCTCCATCTCGGTTCCCACTGAATACCATTCCACTGCTTCCTCCTGGGCGAGGCGGGCAAAATGTATATTGAAAGCTTCATAATTAGCCCACCAAAGTTCCCAATCATTGGGCTCAATATTCCCTCGCCAATATTTATCGTCTTTGGCTTCATTAAGAAGATTAAGAGTAGGAAATAGCATCACTCGCATTCCGAGGGATCTTGCTTGACGTATTGTCCGCCGTAAATTCTCATCCGTAGGTGAATTAATGGGGTGCGGAGTAATTTCCTCCGATGAAAATTCATTCATATAGTAGATGAATTGAAGACTCACCGCTCGAACACCTAAGGAAGCCATTCGCTTGAGCGGTTCTCCATAATCAAAATTTGGATCATTCGCATATAATCCCAACACCATCCCTCGAGCCTGAGGGCGGTAATATTCATTTCTTTCAAGTATCAGATGAGTAGGTACTACTACCAAAATAAGCAGTCCTAGGAGCGTTAGGGTCGAAGCAAATCGCCTGAGTACATTCATCTTGGACCTAGGGTTGCCGGCCTCGAATAATTTCAAGTTTCTTTTTCAATGTTGCTTCAGGATAGACCTTACCCCGCCGCTCCATTTCTCTTCTAAATTCCTCCTCATTGAGTGCCATACCATCTGAGGTAGGAGCGAGCCCCTTCCGGATTCGAGCGGCATTAAGAAATGGGTAGGGTTCTGTCGCGAGTTCGGGACTTTTAAGATAGTAGAGGTAGGTCCACCAATGACCTACTAAAAACCAAACCAACAAGATTGACAATCCTTGGAACTGAAGTCGACGCATCCTTGAGGGTTGTTTTCTGATTTTATGCCATTGCGCAGCGGCTACAAGGTTGATGCCAATGATGACGATGATGAACACCATAGTCCCCCATTCATTCTGGGAATACCAACCCCACCCTGTAAGATTAGAAATAAAAGGGTAAAGTAAAATGCCAAAAATAATTTGCAAATGTAAAATATATACCAAAAGAGATTCTCGACTCACAATATCAAGGAGTGAAAAGAGCTTCCACTGATTCCAGCGCGATTTAATAAATCCCAAGAAGCCTCCGATCATAAATACCCAACCTAACCGCTCCATAACACTGGGTAGGGTTTGATTATAAAGGGCATAAAGTTCCCCGCGTGTCCAACCGTTTAATCTCTCGATACCTTTCGAATCAGTGACCCATGTTCCAGTCCATAACCAAGTGTCTTTTTGCCATTGTCCCCATAACCAAATCACTAAACCGACACCAACTAGGACATAGATAAAAGTTGATTCACTCCATCGAGATTGGTCTTCATGGATATCTGTTCGACAGGACGCGTAAAGAGCGCCAAGGGCACTTCCAAACGCCACAAAAGCGAACCAAGGGAACAGGGGGAAAAGTGCAGTAACACCTCGGTCTGAAATTCCATTGAAGAGGCCTCGCACAGGTAAGCTGAGCCATTCGCCAAATCCGGTGATCCAGAGGTAGGGAGAAAACCATGCAATAGCAATTCCTAGGATGAGAGCTGTATATCCAAAAATACTACGATGGCGAATACAACGAGCGAGACCTTGAAGAATTAGTAAGGAGAAAATCACGCATTGTAAAACATCAATCTTAAAAAGTTCTCGAAAAAGTTGCGGTGTACTAAGAACGGTCCACTGCGCAAGCGCTAGACCAGGAGCATGAAGAAGATAAGCGCATAAGAGAATGAAACCATATCGAGGAAGAACCTCCTTAAAAGAACGCAAGGAATCATCGGTTTGAAAAGTCGAGAGTGTCATGCTAAAACCTGCACACATGAGAAAACTCGGAGCCACGAGCCCATTGATGAAATTCAACCAAGCAGGAACGGTTCCTTCATACCAAACATTGGTGGCATGGACCTCAATCATGACGATAACGGCTAAGCCCCTCAAAAGATCAACCCATTCGGAACGACGGGATGGAATTCGATCGGACCAGGTATTGACCATGAGTAACTCCAGTAGAGAGAAGTTCTAAGTCTTAGGGTGTCTTAAAAAGACATAAAATTCAAAGTCTAACCCTCACTAGGGGCCTCAGGGAGTCCTTTCGGCTTGGGTTTCCACGTCTTAACTGCTACATTGAATTTATTAGTTTTTAACCCTTTCGAGGAGCGAAAAGATGTCTGAACTACTGGTTAAAAAAGATCTTGATCGAATTCTTCGTGAAGCTAATGATCCTAATGTAGAAAGTTCCCAAGGAACCCTCAAGCGCCATTTGGGAGCTTTTAATTTGACCATGCTAGGCATCGGAGCGATTATTGGTGCCGGTATCTTTTCTCTCACCGGAACCGCCGCGGCGACCTATGCGGGACCGGGTATTATTTACAGTTTCATACTTGGTGGAATTCTTTGCGCTTTTGCGGGACTTTGTTATGCCGAAATGGCAGCTATGATACCGGTTGCAGGCTCAGCCTATGCCTATTCTTATGCCACCATGGGGGAATTTATTGCCTGGCTCATTGGTTGGGATTTGATTTTAGAATACGCTTTTGGTGCCGTGACTGTCAGTATTGCTTGGTCAGGGTATCTTCAATCGATTCTCAAAAATTTTGATATTCATCTTGGTGATTTTGCTTTACGTTTTTTCGCAGGCCCCTGGACCAATGTAATGCTTAATGATGGCACTATGGCGCGAGGTATTTGGAATATCCCCGCATCCTTTGTGGCCTTGGCCTTAGCGTCTGTTCTTTATCGCGGTGTCCAAGAGAGTGCAAAGCTCAACAATGTCATTGTGATCATAAAAGTGGCCATCGTGGTCACCATCATTATTTTAGGTTTATCAGTTATTGACATGAATAATCTCAACGTTAACCCCAATGCCACCGGTCTTGGCTCCCTCGTTCCTCCTGCAGAAAACGGTCGTTTTGGCTGGGGTAACGGCGGAGTACTGACGGCTGCCGGCGTGGTCTTTTTCGCATATATCGGCTTTGACGCCGTCAGCACAACAGCGCAAGAAGCTAAAAACCCCAAACGTGATCTCCCGATCGGCATCTTGGCTTCCCTAGTAATCTGTACCATTCTATATATTTTGATCTCCCTAGTTTTAACAGGTGTTGTGAATTATAAACAACTCAACGTAGCGGCTCCTATGGGTGTTGGTATCGATAAGATTGTCGAGCTTCGCAGCTGGTCTCCAGCGGTAGGATCTTTTCTAAGTAGTGCCGTCAAAATTGGCGCCATCTCAGGTCTTACATCGGTCATTTTGGTAATGATGTTGGGTCAAACCCGT
>Ga0255210_1000737_pt1 | contig 10979 bp, 7 predicted proteins | sample Miss_Yuk_RepA_8d_FD_188422 | JGI IMG/M metagenome (GOLD analysis project Ga0255210, IMG submission 188422) | Freshwater microbial communities from Mississippi River, Louisiana, United States - Miss_Yuk_RepA_8d | ecosystem: Environmental > Aquatic > Freshwater > River | place: USA: Louisiana...
TGGCATTGGCATTGGCATTGGCTCAATAGAAACCATTGCTGGTTGCGGTGCTGGTAATAACACACTTGTATTATTATTATTATTATTATTATTATTATTATTATTATTATTATTATTATTATTATTATTATTATTTGTTATAAGGGTCGGAACAACTGGCAGTCCAAGTAATCCGGTGTTTGTTATGATTTCACCATTATGTAATGTTTCGGCGACTTGATTCAACATTTTAGCTTCGGGTGTTTTAGGTTCTTGGCTACCGCTGCTGCTACCGCTACCGCGATATTTTTGTGTTTGTTGCTGTTGCTCACGACGTTTAAGTGCAAGTTTCCGAAGAAAGTCTATGGATTGAGAAAATGTATCATCACTGCCCCCACCGCCGCCGCTGTCACTACCCCTTTGTTGTTGCGATACTTGAATCGGAGGTTCACGATTCTCATCCACTTGTTCACGCGACCGTTCTCTTGTTCGCTGGTGCTGTTTAATTCTCTCAAGCAATGTTTTTTTAAGTGTGCTCGGCTGGACGATTGAACTTGGACGTAATTTTCGGTCTTTCTTCATTCCACTTCGTTTCGTATGGCGTTTAGAACTACCACCACTACCGCCTCCACCTATTAGTGAATCTGCGTTAATGACTATACTTTTGCGTTCATTACTCATTTGTGTAATATCTTATATATAACTTATAAGATACTACGAGTATATATTTATAAATATAACGTCTTCAAATACGGTCCACAACCTCGCTCTTTCCGTTCTTTCACTTCTGGATTCTCGATAAACAATTTGAAACCATTATCTAAATCATCAAATGTTATCGTTTTCTTTTCAGACATTGGAAGGCAAAATACGCGACGACTATGTGCGATTTTCGTTTTCGTAAATAACGTTTCCATATCACGACCATACGTGGTAAAATAATCCATCCGTGTTTCAAACCACGACTCTGGAAGTGCCGCGGTTGTTCCAGACGATGCAATTGTCCATCCGTAATCTCTAACTTGTTTTTCATAAATGGACTTTAATTCACTGGGTTTATATGCATCCAGTTTAAACCGCCACGTAAATCGTGAATTCAATCCTTCATTTAAGCTAAAAAAACAATCATTTAACTCTTTCTCGTATCCAGCAATAATTACCATCCAATTATGCTTATGCTCACTCAACGCTTCGCATAATGTATCCACGCACTCTTTTGCAAAACTGTCGCGCTTTTCTGAATTTCCGAGAGAATAAGCTTCGTCAATAAAAAGCACGCCACCAAGGGATGCTTTAATCATATCTTTTGTTTTTATTGCAGTTTGTCCTAAATACCCAGCAACAAGGTCATTACGGCTCACCTTTTTAAATGTTTTCTTAGTCAAAATACCTAGGTTACTGAAAATTCTACCAATAATTTTTGCAACTTCAGTCTTACCTGACCCAGGTGGTCCATAAATAACAGTATGCATAAAATCACCCTTCGTAGGTGCCGCAAATCCACATCCACAATCATCCGTGAATTGATTTTTTTTGATAGTTTCAGAGATACGTTGATTTATTGTTTTGAAATCAAACAAAGGTGGTGTTGTTTTTGAGGGTTCAATCGCCACTGCTGGTTGAAATGGTGCTGCAAATGGATTGAATAATGGTTCAGTGGTATGCGTTGATTCCGTATTTCCCGATGACGCCTCCATTGTCGTCTTTGATTTATTCTCTGGTATATGAAGTTCTTGTAAATAGTATAATATCTGGTCTACAATAGTTCGTTTGATTGTATCCATTCCAATCATATTTGATAAATCAGTCAATGGCTCGCGTATCGCGTGAATCGCTGACATATTGATATTGTATTTCTTACTTTCAGATAAGGGATATTTATCGCATAATGCAATAAGGTCATCAATATGTTGAATATTTTCGCGAATTTCTACCAACTCAGGAACTATTGGTGGTGGCGGTGTAGGTGCCACAGGTGCTACAGGTGCTGTTACCGGAATATTATTCTGAAATGGAAATATAGATGTCCACAAGTTCGTATTTTGATTTGGAAGTGTAAACATTATATTCATAAATGGATTAGGTATTTGCTGTGGTGCCTGTGGGGGTGCCTGCGGGGGTGCCTGTAGTGGTGCCTGCGGCGTAAATTTATAGATTCCGGTATCATTGATAAATGAATATGGTGTATTTGTTTTATGAAAATATTCGTGTAGTTGATGTTCCATTTTTGATACTTGTTTCTCATTTTCAATACGTTCTCTTTCGTGTTGTTTCAATGTTTCTTGTCTAGAAGGAGGAGGAGGAGGAGGCAGCGGCGGTTGCGTGCGAGACCCAGACTGAATATTATCATCCATTGGATTCTGTTTCTGTTTCTGTTTCTGTTTCTGTTTCGGAGGTTGTGAATCATTACTTGTATCACGTTGACGTTTATAGTACCAGCGACGTTTTTTACGTGGAGGTTGGTCATTATTGCTAGAATTTTCAACCATTTTATAAATAAATGTGGAAAGACTGACGGACGTCTGGCTTTTTTGCTAGCGTTCGGGTCTAATGGGTATTAGAATATCATAACGAAGGTTTATATCCATTTCATAACTTGTCTTACGATAAAGATATCATTTGAAAAGAACATAAAAATAAATTGAAGATATAATATAGTTTATCCTGAACAATAACATCAATCAGGATTAATTCATCACATTATTGTTATTCACAACTGCTGTTATGCCAAAACTTATTCGCAAACAAAAAGTGCAATCTACTACCGATACCGATACCGATACCAATATTTCCATTGTATTACCAGAAAATACGACAAATCATACAGAGGCGGAGACTAACAATAACGAAGAGACACTGATTCAGACGTATGAGCGTTTGAATCCCAGATACGCGAACAACAATGACCAATGTCAGGATTCTTCCTCCTCCGTCGTTACGACGACGACGACGACGACGACGACGACGACGACGACGCTTGCCGAAAAAATACAAAACCGCATCGGAAATTATATTGAAGAGCCGTGGGCAATTATTGGCTCTTATTTCAAAGGAAAGCATCTTGACCAACTCGTGCGTCATCAGATTGAGTCATATAATGATATGGTAAATGTGCAACTGAAGAGAACCATTGAGATGTTTAACCCAGTTAAAATCGCATCCGATCAAGATTATGACAAAGAAACGCACAGACATCGGCTTGAAATAGAAGTGACGTTTGCAAACTTATGTTTATCACGTCCACAAATTCACGAAAATACAGGCGCAACTAAAATACTCTTTCCCCAAGAAGCAAGACTCCGCAACTTTACATACGCTTCAATGATGACCGTTGATATGACGGTCAAGTATATTGTGCGTAATTCGGGTTCTGACCAAATAACAACACATCATCGTGTGTTCCATAAAATACAAATAGGAAAACTGCCAATTATGTTGAAGTCGTGTATTTGTGTATTGACGCAACACAAACATCTGGACCATAATGTCACAGGTGAGTGTCCATATGATGCTGGCGGATATTTCATTATCAATGGAAGCGAAAAAACAGTGTTAGGACAAGAGCGAGCGGCTGAAAATAAAGTTCTATGTTACAATGTTGCCAAAAGCAATAACAAGTGGCTGTATGTCGCAGAAATCAAGTCCATTCCTGACTCCAAGTGTATTTCACCGAAACAAATCAATATGATGATTATGACAAAACAAAATGGTTTCGGGCATCCCATTGTTATTCAAATTCCGAGAATGAAACAACCGATTCCTTTATTCGTGGTGTTTCGTGCACTAGGCGTTATCTCCGACCGCGAAATTTGTGAGTATATCGTATTGAATACCAACACGGTAGGAGGAGGAGAAAATGAAAGCAACGATGGCGTTACCGATGACCAATACAGAGGAAACACCGAATTAACAAATCGGTTACTAATGGCACTTCAAGCGTCTATCGTAGACGCAAATGGTATTATGACGCAAGAAGATGCATTCAAATATTTCACAACTCAAGTTATATTCACACCGATTAATATGGATAAAGAAACGGGTGCGATGAAAAAACGAGAGTTCGCAGACGAAGTGCTTCACAATGACCTGTTCCCACATTGTAATTCAAAAAAACAGCGACTATTCTTCCTCGGATATATGGCGAACAAATTATTGTCTGCATTCTTTGAAATCAACAAACAGGATGACCGTGACTCATATTTGAACAAACGCGTGGACCTCACTGGCGCGCTTCTGAATAACCTATTTCGGAACTATTTCAACAAACTTGTGAAGGATATGTCAAAGCAAATCGTTCGTGAAATTAACACCGGTTCTTGGCGTTCAACGGAAGATTACTTGAATATTGTAAACGACACGAATATGTATAAAATCATCAAATCAACCACCATTGAAAATGGCCTAAAACGTGCATTATCCACCGGCGACTTTGGGATTAAAAGTATGACAAGCAATAAGGTCGGTGTAGCACAAGTTTTAAATCGTCTTACATATTCTTCAAGCTTGAGTCATCTTCGCCGTATCAATACACCCATTGACAAAAGTGGAAAATTAGTTCCGCCTCGTAAATTACACAATACATCTTGGGGGTTCCTTTGTCCTGCAGAGACACCAGAAGGTGGAAGTATTGGTGTTGTAAAAAATATCAGTTACTTGAGTCACGTGACCATTCATAGCAATCCGTCATCACTTCACACATATATTAATGATTATATTGAGCGTGTTGAAACACTGACTCCGCGCGATACATACCAGCAAGTGAAGGTATTTGTCAATGGAATCTGGGTTGGCATTACACGTGACCCACTCCGTTTGTATCGCGAATTCAAATTGATGAAATGGCGTGGCATTATCAATATTTACACATCCGTTGTATTTGACTACCCGAATGCAGAAATTCGTATTTGCAATGATGCTGGGCGAATGATGCGACCACTCCTTTTAGTTAATCCAGAAACGAACGACCTGTATATAACAAAAGAAATGATAGAACAGGTTGAAGCAAATGAAATTGGATGGGATGACCTTCTGACACATATTGCGAGCAGCAGCGTTGGCGGCGAAGGCGAAAACGACGGCGACGATACAATCCGAGCCCCGAATCACGCAGTGATTGAGTATATTGACCCAGATGAACAAGCGTTTAGTATGATTGCGATGCGCCCGAAACACTTGACTCGTAATGAGACTGGCATCACAGGCTCTCCTTATATTTACAAGTATTCGCATTGTGAAATTCATCCGAGCACGATTTTCGGGATTTTGGCGTCGTGTATTCCGTTTCCAGAGCACAATCAGGCACCTAGAAATACGTATCAGTGTTTGGACATTCACGAAACAGTGCTGATGAGTGATGGCCAGCGTATCCCCATTAAAGATGTCAAAGTAGGCGACGAAGTAATGACGTATCATCCGACAACATTTGAAGTGAGTAAAACCACCGTCGTCAATCATTTCATCCAAGAAAACACGCAACCGGTATACAAGGTTACCACGAGGTCTGGTCGTAAAATCATTGCGACGGAGGACCACCGATTCTCAACGAATGCTGGATGGAAAACCGTGAAGGAACTGATGGATGACCGTGAATTACGGGTGGGAGTGTTTGACTTTGATACATTAAACGTCTCTTTTGTCCTCATCCATAGCATCACCCCGGTATCCAATCGTCTCATCTCCGATATTGAAGTCGCCAGCGAGAACCACTCGTTTATTGCAGGTGACGGATTCGCGAGTTCAAACTGTGCAATGGGTAAGCAAGCCATCGGCATCTACGTCACGAATTACCAGCGCCGTATGGATAAGACTGCATATGTTCTCACCTATCCACATCGTCCCCTTGTAGACACTCGCCTGATGCAGATGATTCAACTCGCAGAAATTCCTTCTGGTGCACCTCTTATTGTGGCGATTATGTCGTATACCGGATACAATCAAGAGGATTCTGTCCTCGTGAATCAAGGTGCGATTGACCGCGGAATGTTCTCCGCCACGATTTATCATACAGAGAAAGACGAGGACAAGAAAATCAACGGCGACGAAGAAATCCGATGCCATCCCGATACATCCAAGACGAAAGGAATGAAATTCGGCAATTACGACAAGTTGAATCAACGCGGTGTTATGCCGGTGAATACGTTTATTGAAAATCGCGATATTATTATGGGAAAAGTGATTCCAATCAAAGACAACCGAAATGACCCAACAAAAATCGTGAAATATGAAGACATTAGTCGCGTATATCATACATCAGAAGAGTGTTATGTGGATAAAAGTTATATAGACAGCAATGGTGAAGGATACTGCTTTTGTAAAGTGCGTATTCGCGCATTTCGTAAACCAGTTATTGGCGATAAGGTGTCTAGTAGAATGGGACAGAAAGGCACAATCGGTAATATTATTCCAGAGCGTGATATGCCATTTACGAAGGACGGTATTCGCCCCGACATTATTATCAATCCGCACGCGATTCCGTCTCGTATGACGATTGGTCAATTGAAAGAAACTCTACTCGGAAAGGTGCTTGTGAATCTTGGTTTGTTCGGTGATGGAACATCATTTGGCGAATACGATATTAAAGATATTAGCAAGGAACTTCTGAAAGTCGGTTTTGAAATGAATGGAAATGAACTTTTGTATAATGGGCTAACAGGAGAACAAATCAAGTCGGATATCTTTATTGGACCAGTATTCTATCAGCGTCTGAAGCATATGGTAAACGACAAACAGCATAGTCGTTCTATTGGACCTATGGTAAATTTCACACACCAACCCGCGGAAGGCCGTAGTCGTGATGGTGGATTGCGGTTTGGAGAAATGGAACGTGATGCGATGGTGGGGCACGGTGCTTCACGATTTACACGAGGCCGAATGTATGACTGTTCGGATAAATATGAAGTTAACGTATGTCGCAAGTGTGGTATTATTGCATCCTATAATGACGAAAGAAGTATTCACTTTTGTAAGACGTGTGACAATCGCGCCGATTTTGCGCTGGTTCAAATTCCATATGCGTGTAAGTTGCTGTTTCAGGAGTTGGCGACGATGAATGTGGCGCCGAGGATTATGACGTAATTGTTCGTCGCGTTGGTGATTTATTAATACAATATTTCAAGTAATATTTTTTATCTATATATTATTTATAAAAATGTCACAACAACCCGACACCTTTTAGAACGATCCAACCGATATATATCAATTTACTGAAAATGAAATTAAAACTGGTATATTTAAGATGCCTGACGTTGATCGTTATAAGATTATAACTGCTTCTTCCCCAGAACTTTTAGCCAGACGTGTAAGATATTTCCTACATTTAAACCCCAAATGGATCATTTCAGGTGGTATGGTTATATCATCTGGAACCAAAAATTTTCAGTATACAAATAATAAAAGTCAGCAAAATTATATTACTGTTAGGGATGATATATATCACCAAACTCTTATTAGGTCCACTCCAACCACAGCACCAGCAGCAGGTGGTTCAATCAGACAAAACTCGCGTAAAATTAGAGTACAACGTAAGAAAAGGGATTAATAACGAATCAATAATACATTTACAGTGAGATGGATTACAATAAGATCCCTAAAAATAGTATGAAATGACAATCAGTGACAGACCGTATTTCAATTTTCAATATACGATCTGTCACTGATTATATATACATAGTTTATATACACATATTCCATATGAATATTATTTTACAGATAGTAATTGGATACATATTGGCAGATTTAGCTGCAGGTATATTTCACTGGTTTGAAGACAGCTATTTAGACTACTGTATAGATATTCCGGTTATTAGTGACATAGCTAAGGATAATGAAATGCACCATTATTTTCCAAGATCTATTGTATCATATACTTATTTGGAAAACATGTATGTAACATTTCCATCGACAATCATTTTATTACTTATATTATATTCAGTAAACAAATCATTGTTTAAATATGTATATTTAATCGGATCATTTGCCTTTTTCAGTATTACATCCAATCTTATTCATCGGTTTGCCCACATGAGAGAATGTGAAAATTACAAGGTTATTACATTTTTACAAAATACTGGTATATTATCTTCTCACAAGAATCATTCAATTCATCATTTAGAAAGTAAATCAAACTATTGTGTTATAAGCGACTATAATAACTATATACTTGATACGATACAGTTCTGGAGGGGGTTAGAGTACATTATTTTTATAGTGACTGGTATACAACCTAATAAAAAACTTGGGTACAATCAATATCGCGAAATACAGAATCATATGCACGAAAATGCAAAATTAGAATGTCCAGTCAAACCGACGAAAGAAGATATAATAGAGTTACAAGGTATTTTGAAACGTTATAAAAATTGCGATTGTTAAGGTTACCATATTTTTTCATAAATAAACAATAATAATATCCCCTAATATTATATCGTTATTATATACAAACAACAACCCGAACGATGAATTTTACTTTAGGAGGTGGTGTCAAAGGAATTTCTCCTCATCCGGTTTCAAATGGAACTCTGAAAGGCAGTTCCGAATTAGAAACCGTTCGTTTTACGCTTCGCAAAGCCTGGAATGGTGCAGCTGCCAGTGAAAAATTGGGCGGTCGTGCGCCCGCTGCTACCCCATTTCGCGTCGTGAATAACGCCGGCGATTATCTTTCCCGCCAAAATTATACGTCTGGTGGTTCGAACCAGGTTACTAGCGTGAAACAAAGTATCGCTTCTGGATGGCGCGGTTTAGCAGGTGGTGTCCACGCCAACGCCGACGGTACTGGCATTCCATCGGCCACTTGTAACACCAAATTCGTGTATGATGGCTCTGATTACACGCGGTTTCGCAAGCAGATGGCGATGAACCGGAACTACAATGACGCCGGGTTTGGCGGTGCCAACAATGCGGCCCAGTCTGCGATTCGTGCGATACGGAGATAGCGAAGCGAAGCGGAGCCGAGCGGAGCCGAGCGTATTATGACATTGAAATGACAATAATATATCATAATATACTAATAACACTCTAATGACAACACAAACCCCTCGCACAATTCATATGCCAGAGCAGTTTAGCCCTTCTGCAGGCGATACGTTATTCTCAATGAGTCGCGCGTCATATTTACGCACAGCTGGCGCAGTTGGTGCAGATGACGTGAAATACAATGCGCTGCTCAATAAAAAAACCAAAATATATAATTCAACAGATTCATCTTCTTATATTCAATCGCGCAGGATTCATTCTATCGGAATCAGTTCTACGCGCGCTCCTTTAGGCGATACGTTGACGTTTAAAAGCCCGGTGCTTCAAGTTCAAAAGGAGGCACTTCGCCGTTGTCGTTCGGGTGGTTGTGTTGCGCCAGCCAAGAAGGGGGCAAATCATTCTTTTCAATCAGGTGGACGTTAGGTATGTTACACCCATTTATTTAGGATAAAACTTTTTTATTAAATTATTATATAACACGCACATAACGTAATGTTGAATAAGTATTTGGTAGAGTTCCTTGGAACTGTATTTTTCCTTTATGTCATTATCGCGACTGGTAATGCTATCGCCATTGGTGCTGCTTTAGCTATCGCAATTATGCTTGGCGGTCATATTTCGGGCGGCCATTTCAACTCTGCGGTTACAGTAATGATGGCTGCCGCTGGAAAGATCCCGATGACGGATGTTCTTCCTTACATCCTGGCACAGATTGCTGGTGGTCTCGTCGCGCTTGAGCTCCATAAGCGCGTCCGCTTTTAGACGATACGTGAATAATATAAAATTGCTATATTATAATAGAATAGTATAACAATTATTATGCCAAGTATATCTAGTATAACCCAACAATATGCTGGAGGATTACGAAAACAGAAAGGTGGACAGAATGGTGTATTAGATTTTTTAGGAATGGGTAAAAAGCAAGACGAAACGAATAATGTAAAAGTAAATGAGCCTGTTCTGTCAGAAGAGAAAAATGAAGAGGAGAAACCATCGTTTATAGATAATGCTTTAAGTGCGATAGGTTTAGGTAAAAAAAAACCCGACAATACTGAAGAACAGCAGACAGTTGCATCTGAAAACTCTGATCCTGCCCCTGCCCCTGCCCCTGCTCCCGAACCTGCCCCCGAACCTGCCCCCGAACCTGCCCCTGCCCCTGAACCTGCTCCCGTTGAAGTTGCACAAGTATCTGAAGAGTCAACAGCTGGTGAGAATGTATCAATGATGGATAAACTAAAAGGAGCATTAGGAATAGGCCAGGAACCAAAAGAGGATGCAAATGACAGTGATGCAAACACTGACGACGAAAGCAGTGACGACGCAAGCAGTGACGATGATGAAGATAATGGTGCTGATTTTGAAAAGTTCGCAGAAGAACTTCAGATGCTTCGTTCTAAATATCAAAAATTAAAAGAAGAAAATAGAAAATTAAAGTCAGAAAAGAAAGAAGGCACTTCCGAAAATTCGGGAAAAGCCGTTAATTCTAGTGAATTTTCTAAAATGATTGCATCCTTTTTCGCAATCAAAGGTTCAGTTGCGCAATTACAACTTTCATTAAAAAAACACGCAGAACAAAATGATTTTCCGATAGACGGTTTAGGATTAGATGACAATTCTGAACAAGAATCGGAGTCAGGTTCAGAGTCCGAATCTGAGTCCGGTTCAGATTCTGGTTCAGAGTCCGGAACGGAGTCCGGTTCAGAGTCCGAATCGGAGAACCAGCCATCTATATCTGAATCAGAAATACCAGAAATACCAGAAATACCCGTAAATAATACAGAAGAAGCACCCGCTGCGCCCGAAGAATCACCCGCTGCGCCTGAAGAAGCACCCGCTGCGCCCGAAGAAGCATCCGCTGCGCCCGAAGAAGCATCCGCTGCACCCGAAGAAGCATCCGCTGCACCCGAAGAAGCATCCGCTGCGCCCGAAGAAGCACCCGCTGCGCCTGAAGAATCAGCCGCTGCGCCTGAAGAAGCATCCGCTGCGCCCGAAGAAGCACCCGCTGCGCCCGAAGAATCATCCGAACCTCC
>Ga0255210_1000742_pt1 | contig 10920 bp, 9 predicted proteins | sample Miss_Yuk_RepA_8d_FD_188422 | JGI IMG/M metagenome (GOLD analysis project Ga0255210, IMG submission 188422) | Freshwater microbial communities from Mississippi River, Louisiana, United States - Miss_Yuk_RepA_8d | ecosystem: Environmental > Aquatic > Freshwater > River | place: USA: Louisiana...
CGCTATCATTTATATCAATGATACTTCGCAGGGTAGCGGCCTGACGGCACAACCTGCGCTTATCGCAGCTAACGATTTTGGTGTGGTTGTGGAAGGCGATCAAGCGCGTTTCCAATTATCTTTGCCGCAAACACTTTCCACGGCCACAGCAACCTATGCCCTGGCAGGCGTGAACGCCGAAGATATTAATGCCTCGGGTGTAACGATAAGCTCAGGACAGGTCATGCCGGGCGTTGGGACTTTGGTCGGTTCTATGACTTTGGCTGATCGAAACGCTATCATCAGTATACCGACAGTCTCTGATCAAGCGCCTGAAGCTAATGGTGAAACACTAACCTTAACGCTTGCGCCTACGGCTGCAGGTATGACAGGCTCACTCACGGCCTCTGTCAAGATCATTGACCCGTACACGGGAACGATTGCTGCACTGACAACGGCCGATGTTCGCAGCCTTGCGCTTAACCGCATTGCCACGCTCACAACCACGGAAGTCCGTGCCTTAAGTACATCCGTGATCGCAGCGCTTGGGCCCATGCAAGTGGGTGCCTTTTCAACGGGGAATGTGAGCGCACTGAAAACGGATCAGCTCCAAGCGATCAACCGCGAAAGCATTAAAGGGTTTGAGACGCAAGATCTGCGGGTTTTGCGTTCTGATCAGATTGGCGCACTAACCTCTAGGCAATTTGCAGCGTTTGATACTGCGCAGTTACGTGCACTCAGCGCAGGCAACCTTGCCGGGGTTAACGCAGCACAATTGGGTGTGCTTACGTATACGGGCATTGCAGCGCTTGACCCCGAATCGATTGCAGGGCTACGCGGTGTGGCACTTGAAGGTCTGCGCCCTGAGGCAGTCCCTCAGGGTCTGCAAACCAGCCAGGTGGCAAAGATCACATCAAGTGCACTCTCATCGCTCACCCCGGCAGCGTTTGCACAGTTTGATACGACGCAGCTCGCAGCGCTCACGGCAGCTAACATCGCAGGCCTCACCTCGGCGCAACTTGCACAGCTAACGATCACGGGGATTCAGGCACTTGAGCCTGCCGATCTGCCCGGGCTCGATGTGCTGCGCTTGCGCGAGAAGGTTGCACTATTGAGCAGCCAGCAGCTCATAAGCCTCACTGATAAGCAGTTTGGCGTGATTGCAAGCAGCCAGCTTGGGGTGATCGAGCCGGGGAGTCTTCGTTATATTGAGACCCGCGATATTGCGGTGCTGCAAGCGAACCAGTCGGTGGGTTTTGTACCGAGCCAGATCCCGGGGATTCAGACCTCGCAGGTATCAGCCTTCTCCACCTCGGGCCTTGGGGGGCTGACGCCTGAGAGTTTCAAGAGCCTAAACACCGAGCAGCTTGCCGCCTTCACGGTGAAGAACATTGCCGGACTCACAAGCCAGCAACTCATCGGGCTCACCTACACGGGGATACAGGCGCTGGAGCCTGCCGATCTGCCCGGGCTCACCATCGGCAATGTGCCTGCGGTGCGCTTTGGCGAGCTCACGAGCGCGCAGCTTGCGGCGATCACGCCAGCGCAAGCGGCCCTCATCAATGCACGCCAGCTCGGTGCAGTGCCGCCCGAGCGGCTTGAGTCGATTGGCGTTGAGGACGTGGCGGTCTTCTCCAGCCAAGCGCTTGCCGGTATCACCACGGCGCAGATTCGGTCCTTTAGCACGGCACAAATCAACCGCTTTGGGGGCACCGACGGCAAGAGCATCGTGGGGCTTAGCACCGATGCGGTGTATGGCCTGGGCAGCGCACAAATCACGGCCCTCAGCACGCAAGCGTTTAAGGCATTGACAAGCGCCCAGCTGGCGGCGATTGCAGCGAGCAACATCGATGACATTGAGCTCTCGGACCTGGGCGTCATTCAGGCTGCATCGTTTGCAGCCTTTGGCACCGCGCAGCTGCGCGAGCTCTCAAGCGCGCAGATGCAGGTGCTCACCGAGGCACAGGTGAAAGCGCTAAGCACAGGCCAGATTGCCGCCTTCACCAGCTCACAGCTTGCGGCCATGGGCGTTGCGGGCAAACGAGGCCTTGGCACGGCGGGGATGGCCTTTTTGACGCCTACGGCGCTGAGCACGGGGGATCTGGCGAGTTTGGGCAAATCGGTAGCGAACCTGAGCACGGCGCTGCTCACCCAGCTGAGCACCGCGCAGCTTGCCGCAGCGATGACGGCAACGGCAGTCAAGGCACTGGGCGCAAGCCAGCTTGCAGCCCTGCCACCCGAGAAGATGGCCGCACTGCCCACGGGGGCCATTGCCGCACTCAACAGTGCGCAGGTCAAGTCCTTGAGCACCGATCAGCTGCGGGCCATGGGCACCCAACAGGTAGCGGCACTGAGCAAAACCGGGCTTGGCAGCTTTGGCTCAGCACAAGTGGCCGCACTGGACTCCGCACAGCTTGCAGCCATTCCAACCAAGACCTTTGCTGCGCTCTCGGGCAGTCAGGTGAGTGCGATCAGCACCTCGGTGCTTGCCGCACTGCCCACGGCAAATATCCGGGCGCTTACGGCCAACCAGGTCTCGGGACTGAGCACCGATCAGGTGAAGGCGATGAGCACAAGCCAGATGTCGGCGCTATCGTCCAAGGGACTTGCCGGGCTTGGCGCCGAGCAGCTCGGTGCGATGGGCACCGATCAGATTGCAGCGTTTGCGCCCACGGCGATCAAGGGGCTGGGATCGAGCCAGTTTACGGCCCTTGGCACCGCAGGGCTTGCGGCCCTCTCCACGGGCTCGATTGCCACCCTATCGAACACCCAGGTGAGTAACCTCTCGCCTGCACAGGTCGGTGCGCTGGGCACGGGCCAGCTGCAGGCGCTCTCAAGCAAAGCGATCAAGGGGCTCGATGCCGGGCAGCTGGAGGCCATTGGCGATAAGATCGATGCGGTGGACCCGGCCGATGTGGCTGTATTTACCTCGGCGCAGCTTGCGGCGCTCACCACGGGGCAGCTCAATGAGATGACCACGGCACAGTTTGCAAGGATCTCGCCTAAGGCGATCCTGGGTCTTTCCGCGGGCGATCTGGCCTATCTTGTTGGGGCCGATACGGCTAATCTGACGGCGCTCTCAAGTGCTGTTTACAAAGCGCTGACCCCTGAGCAAATGCCAGGGCTTGATCTGGAGCTGGTTGAGCCCGCCAAGTTTGGGCTGCTCAGTGCAGAGGCGATTGCAGGACTCACGAGCACCCAGCTCGATGATCTGAGCCCAAGCCAGCTCGAGAAGCTCCCAGCCAAAGCACTCGCTGGTCTTGATGCGGCAGACTTTGCACAGCTTGGCCGACAAAGCGATGCGACGGCGCTTTATGCCGCACTCAGTGCCACGCAACTGAAAGCGATCACGGCAGGCCAGGCCCCGGGGCTTGATGTGTCGTTGCTGCAAACCGGCGCACTCACGGGGCTTAACGCAGCGGCGCTGGGCGCACTCACCACAGCCCAGCTCATCGACTTAGACCCCAACCAGTGGGGTGCACTTGCACCGGCCGCACTGGCGGGGCTCGATGAGACAGACTTTGCACTCATCGCACAGCAAAGCGATGCAGATACGATTTACGCCGCCTTCACAGGCGCCCAGCTTAAGGCACTCAGCCCCGAGCAGATTCAGGGCATTGGGGATGGAGACTTTTTCGATGCGATGACAAGCAGCGAGCTACAAACCCTAAGTGCCAGCCAACTGAAAGCGATCAGCACGGCTGCGCTGGTGACGATCGAAGCGAGCACCTTGGCCAAGCTTGCTAACAAGCAGCTGCCAGCGCTCAGTGCCGATCAGCTGCGCAGCCTCATGGCGAACCCCAATAGCCCGCTGATGGCCTTAAGCAGCACGCAGTATGCGCTGCTCACCACCACCGATATCCCGACGCTGCTGCAATCGCCCCTGGTGCTTGATTTGGATGGCGATGGGGCGCGCTCGGTGTCGCTGGCTGCAGGGGTACGCTTTGACATGACGGGCGATGGGCAGACCGAGGCTACGGGGTGGGTGTCGGCAGGCGATGCGTTGCTTGTGCGAGATGTGGATCGGGACGGGGCGATCACGCACAGTGGGGAGCTCTTTGGTGAGCGCACGGTGCTCGCTGATGGGCGATGGGCTCAGGATGGCTTTGAGGCGTTGGCATCGCTCGATAGCAACGCTGATGGGCAAGTCGATGCCAAGGATGCAGCTTTTGAGCAACTGATGCTGTGGCAAGACAGCAATCAGGATGGGCTCTCACAGCCCGACGAACTCGTGAGCCTTACTGAGGCGGGGATTGCAGCGATTGCCACAGGGGCGCAGGCAAGCTCAAGGCTTGATGCAGGTAACTGGGTGGGGCTTGAGGGGCAGTACACGCGCCGTGACGGCAGCACGGGGGCGATGGCCGATATCTGGTTCCGCGTCCAGGTGCAAGATGCGCTCGATGAGCGAGCGCAGCAGCTTGGTGAAGCGTTAACGGGTTATCGGGAGGCGGCAACCGCGGGCACGGTACGCGGGCAAGCTGGCGCAAACCCGTTGAGCGACACGTCCAGGCACCTACCCAAACAGCCCGCGCTTGCAGGGGCAGACGCAAGCACGACGGCCAACACGAATCTCAACCCTAACGCCAACCCCAACGCCAACCTCTCACCATCCACACAGATCGGTGCACTCGGTGCCTTACTGCGAGCCTATGAAGGAGCGCGGATCGAGAGCGTCGCCCACGATCTACGAACCCAGGCGATGGATGCCGTCATTCAACCCGTCGTCACCCAAGCAACCCCCAAGCACGATCAGGCCAAGTCGCCTTGGATGATCGCTGGACCGTCTTGACGAAGCAACCGGTGAGGGGTAATCAAGTGTCACCCTAGGCTTCGTTAAATGAACCTGTAAGATCATTCAAACGAAGGCAGCCATGATGGTCCTCATGCCTAGCGAAGCGAGTTCTTGGTTGGCGGCAGACCCAATCGCCGGAGGTGACCTTGAGCCGTACAGGCAGCGAAGAAACGAACCAAAAAAGCGTGGTGCCATAGCGTCCGCAGAAATGACGTTCCTTCTCGTGCTTCTGAGCTGCGTGGTGAAAGGTGTAGGTCTTGGTCGGCACCCTCCTGTCGGATCACGGCGTTCCTGGCGAAGTAGGCCGACATTCCGAAAGTGCTCCCGGTTCACCGCTTTTAGTTGGTGCCGTGACAAACGCCGAGCATCAGTGGGCCTGCACTCACCGTGATGACTCGTTCCCGCAGGCACCGTTCCCACAGGCACAGGTGGTTGGCATGAAAACCCCTTCCGTCAGGCAGCAGTCGCGGTCAACTTGACTCCAAGCGCACGGCAAACCCTCTGGATGGTATCGAACCGGGGGTGTGCCTCGGGTCTGAGCGCCTTGTAAAGCGCCTCTCGGGTCAGCCCAGCCGCCTGTGCGACTTGCGTCATGCCTCGCGCTCGCGCCACATCCCCCAGCGCCGCAGCAAGCAGGCCCGGATCGCCGTCTTCAATGGCCAGGCGGATGTAATCGGCGATGGCTTCGTCGTCGTCCAGATACTTGGACGGATCGAACTCGGCCAATTCGGACAGTTTGATCTTTCTGGTCACGTCACTGCTCCTCGATTATTTCGGCCTGCGCAATCGCTTTCGCGATGTCCCGCGCCTGCGTTGCCTTCGTTCCCCCACCTAGCATCAGGATCAGGATGTCACCGCGGCGCGCGTAATACATTCGCCACCCCGGCCCAAAGAACTCGCGCATCTCGTAGACCCCGGAGGCGACCGGCGTCACGTCACCAAGTTGTCCGAGGCTGGCCTTGCGGAGCCGCAGCACCAGACGGCGACGGGTCGGCGGGTCACGCAAGCCGTCGAGCCACTTCTCGAACGCCTCGGTGAGAACAACCTTAAGCATGTAAACAGTGTAATCGAATGTTCACGAATTGGCAACCCAGAGTCTTATCCAACATGGTATGAGTCTGAACGAAGGAACGTATTTCCAGCGAGGAGTGGGTCTGAAGCGGGGTGCAGGGATCGATCATGGGAGCAATCGTTATCGATGAAACCCGCAAAGTCCCGCCGCCCGCGCAACCCTATTGCCAAAGCGGTCCGAACGCCGCTTTACAGGATGCGTGTTGTCGAGACCTGGCGCAGAAAGCTGCTCGAGAGGTGGTCACGGGCGGGGGTTGGGGCGGGTAATGTGTGTTTGGATGAACCAGCAAGCGGCAGCATTCAAACCAATGGCAACCGTTTGTATCCGACGAGCGGTGCTAATTTAATTCTGGATTAACCTGGAATTTGCCTGAAATACGGGAGCTTTTAAGTAATTGTCGAAAGACTCAGGGTAGTTGTGCAGTGGACTGCTACACAAGGACTCGAATGAAAAGCCCCAAAAAGTTGTGCAGTTTTTGTGCAGTTGTTGAGTGAAATAGAGTCTTTTTGAGTGTTTTACCGTCTCGAAAAGTCGTTGTATTTCAGCTACTTATGAGAATTTGCTTAAGTAATTTGGCTCCCCGACCTGGGCTCGAACCAGGGACCTACGGATTAACAGTCGCTCTCAAGGACGTTCTTTATTCTTCTAGATTCTCACTTGTTTTAGGTAACTTATTGATTTTGATTGGATATGAATATTATATAACTTAAGGTAATGGTTTAAAAATTCTGTGAAATTCTCGGGTTTTCTTGGCACAATTACACAGGAATTACACAGAGATTTAGTGATAGCTTTTAGTTCTGAGTTGTCTAAGGGTGCATAGTCCAAGCGCATATTCGGTGAGAGCACTGCCTGGAAGCAAATGCCAATTAGGTGCATGCGCGAGCAACGGTCTCTACACGTGAACTTGCCAATGCAGTGACGAATCACATGTTGATCTTCTTTGCAGAAAATAGTGTTTCAAAGAACCCGATTGACTGCGTGGCCGCACAACTCAGGCGTGCTGAATCGGTTGCGCAACGAGTTTGACACCCAGCGCAGCACACACTTTGGTAATGGTATCGAAACGCGGGTGCGAGGTCGGTCGCAACGCCTTGTAGAGTGCCTCGCGCGTAAGACCGGAAGCGCGCGCCATTTCCGTCATGCCCCGTGCCCGGGCGATGATGCCTAAAGCGTGGGTGAATTCGGTAGCGTCATTCTCCTCGAGCACCAAAGTCAGATAATTCGCAATATCCTCGTCAGACTTTAAGTGTTCCGCCATATCGAAGTCGGGCAGTTCTGTCAGTTTGATCATTTCTGTCATGATCGATTACTCCTTAAGCGTTACGGCCAGCGCGACGACGCGCTAGGCGGATGCGAGTCATGCCGTCCTTAAGACCACCCAGCCGATCATCAAATTCAGGCAAGCGTTTGACAGTAAGCATAAGCTCATTGTAATCAGTTATTCACAGTTAGCAAGCAGTTCAGGCGCTTGTGTGTCGATCATCTTTTAGCCGTCTGAGCAATCAGCACATCGGCAGGGATGCTCAGGCTTTTCTACAGGATAGTTTTCTTCGATGCAGGCAAACTTAACCCGTTGCAATAGCTGTACGAACGCCGCTTTACAAGTTGTGTGTGGTTGGGACCAAGCGGTAAAAAAGCTGCTCGAGAAGTGGTCGGAGGCGCTGGTTAATTAGGGTAAAACCAGGGCAAGTGCCACCGCATATCTGATGGGCTAACCCGGGGCCCTTGGGGTGAAAGCGCGTTGATGTCAGAACATGGCAGAGAAGGCGGTGCGCGTGATAAGGCTTGTTTGAGCCGGCTTTGCATCGACCCGGGAACGTTAGTCATGGAGTCTGCAAAAGCGCCTTAATCTTGGCCCGTACATGCAACATGACGTCAGTGCTAACTGTGGCCTTCTTTTTCGCGCGTCGGATTTTCCAATCAAGAGACTTTACCTGGTCCGAAAGAACCGCGCATTCGATACCGTCGACCTCGGTTAGGACTTCGAATGGATGCTCTTTGACCTTGGTGGACATCGGGCAACAGACCATCAAGCCTGATTTGCCGTTGTAGTTGGCCGGACTGATTACCAGGGCAGGTCGGTGTCCCGCCTGTTCATGCCCGGCCTGCGGATCGAATTTCAGCCACACAACGTCGCCGGCATCAGGCACATAGGCACGCGGCGGCATCAAAGTGCCTCATTGCCAACGGGTCGCCCGAAGTTGACCTCATCATGGGTATTGCCCGCGTGGATGCCGTTCACCAGCGTGTCAATGTCGTATTCGATCTTCCTTGACGGTTGAATGATGATCCGGCCGCGCGAGACAACCAGGTCCACCTTTTGCTCGAGTTGGTAACCTGCCTCTTTCATTAGAGCAGTAGGCAAGCGTAGTGCGGGGCTGTTACCCCATTTTCGGATGACGGTTTCCATGACTCAAGACTCCTCGCTAGTGTCTACATTGTAGAAACGATGGCGAGGTTGCACAAGTGCCGGCGGCTTGTCGGTGAAAGCGTTGCTCGGAATTGTGTCAGTGGACTGTAGCGATGAATGCAGCGGCTGATCGTATATGTCCAGTTGCGTTACTTTGAAGCTAAGCCCGCCCACAGTAAGGCGGCTGCCCACAGGCTCCATAGCATGCAATAAGCTGCTTAAGAGTATCCCGCTCAAGCCCATTCGTTCAGACTCATACCTTCATTGGAATTGAGTTCCGAACTTGCAATATGGAGGCTGCTCTATCAACATCGAAACATCGAAAGTTATATCCGTTCTATCTAAGCTCCAGGTCGCTGCTCAATCCGCCGTCTCTGAGTGCCCGATTGCGAAGGTGTATAAGTGCGAAAGCTTGAAAAGCTCGAGGTTGCTCATCTGGTGAGTTCGTTCATTGAAAGTTTTCGACAACGTCTAGTTTGCGTTCACCGTAGGACCATCTAAATGTCCGTGCATCAAGTTCTGGCGGATCTAGCCGCAACGATCGCAGGAGTACTGCAGCGTGAGTTGCCGCAGGTTGGCAAGGACTGGTGGCAGTCCTGTGTCGTGGACCGGCTCTCGATTCAGCAGCAGCGCCTAGTCTCCAATGGGCGAGTGGATTCGCTGGCCAGTCTGGACCTCGCCGGATTGCTTCGGGTGTTCGATCAGAACTGGAATCCGCTTGGGTATCGGCTGAACCTTGATCAGCAAACACGTAATTGGCTGAAGGAGGCGCAAGGAATACGGAACAGATGGGCTCACTTGCCGCCTGGGGGACTTCGACTAGGGGATGCCTACCGTGACGTCGACACGCTTTATCGGCTACTCAGCGCACTCGATGCAGACCACGTAACCTTGGATAGGGCCCAGGCCGAACGCGGACGGGTCCTCAGTGAACTAGCGTCGCGACAGAATAGTGACAAAGTCGTGGCACCGATTGCAGAGTCCCGTCGGGGCATCTCTAAGGGTACCGTTGTTCGACTCAAGGCGCGTCCCGACATCACGGGGGCCGTTCTTGATGTCGTTCCCGGCGACCCGGAGGCTCGCTTCACGGTTTTTCATGGGGGCGAGGTCGCGACCTACTACGAGTCTCAGGTCGAGCCTATCGTCCTGGAGCCGAGCCGCAAGAACGTCGAACCAGAAGCGCTGCACGCCGCGCTGACGGCCACTCAGCTCAGGCATCCGAGCACTGGGCACCTCTACTCACTGTATGTTGATGCCGAAAGAAAATCGATCAGGGGCTTTCGATGGCTAGATTAGAGCCCGCTATAGATATCTATACTGGTTTATTAGTTGATAAGTTTTTATTCATACTGAAAACCGTCAAGGTCGTAGCCCTAGGAGGTGGCCAAGATGACTAGCTAAATCCATCACATCAAGGGCTCGACTTGCCGGTGCCTGACCCAATATGGTGTGAAGTCGGCCGCCCAGGCCGATTAAGCAGTGTACGGTTGTCAAAGCATCCTGCCCAGATTATCGAATTAATGCGCTTTTGTCGGTCGATATGGTCTGACAGCGCAGCGGCCATTGATCCACAGTGCTACCACATGTGAGTTGCCTGTGTTTTACCTTGGGGTGGTTATAACAAATGGCAAAGCACAAGTAACTGGCAATGGCAAAGTTCCAACCCTTGAGCGATTTAAAGTAGAAAGAAGCTTAATATGTCATTAACAGTATGATTCCGAAAACAGTCCTTTTGATTCTCAAGCTATAACAATTTGGGGCCAAATGCGCTATGGCAGCTGAAGCGACGAATGTTCAAAACCTGACCCAAGACGTTGATGCAACGCTCGCTCAGCTAAGGATCAAACTTCTAGACCTTACACTCAGAAATCGACTGTTGAACTTCCGTCCCACGATTGGAAAGTCTCTTCAGTTCGTGCAAGGTGATGCAGAAGCTATTTATAAGATCTTCCAGGCTGACACTTCAAACAGGCGAGGGGTTCGCATCATCGGTTTGCCCGAGCCAGCAGAACTTTGGGCCAATTAGTCGGCAGGGAGGTTGGCGGCGTCTGAACGTTTTATTCACTCGCGCTAGGCAAGAACTCAAGTTATTTACCTCCCTTGATCCCGAAGATATCGCCATCGGACCAGATTCTCCTCAAGGGACAGTTGCGTTGAGAAATTATCTTCAGTTTGTAAAGACTGGTCACGACACTACCCCTGAAAACTCAGGTGCCTTGCCGGATAGCGATTTTGAATATTTTGTAATCCGAAGACTTCAGGCAATTGGGTATAGCGTCGTCCCACAGCTTGGAGTTGGTAAATATAGAATTGATATCGCAGTTGTTCATCCTGATATTGCCGGTGCCTATCTTGCTGCTATCGAATGTGATGGTGAGAGCTACCACTCGGCCGAGTCTGCCCGTGATCGAGATCGAATCAGGCAAGAAGTTCTTGAGTCGTTAGGATGGAGGGGGCGGATTTGGAGGATTTGGTCAACGGATTGGTTTAGGGATGCAGAGGCGGAATTCACTCGACTTGCTGACGTTCTAAAGTTGACCCACATTGCGAGCTATTGGCCAAATATTGCTACGCCGACGCCACGAACCGATCCCCGTGATCGGCCGATGGCTCGGCCAAGTGATGCGAGGCTACTTTGCATACTTTAATGTGCCGGGCGACGAG
>Ga0255210_1000743_pt1 | contig 10920 bp, 6 predicted proteins | sample Miss_Yuk_RepA_8d_FD_188422 | JGI IMG/M metagenome (GOLD analysis project Ga0255210, IMG submission 188422) | Freshwater microbial communities from Mississippi River, Louisiana, United States - Miss_Yuk_RepA_8d | ecosystem: Environmental > Aquatic > Freshwater > River | place: USA: Louisiana...
CGGCCCCGGCCATCCTGTTTCCGCGCATGGCCTACTACCGGGGCGTGGTCGATCGGCGCCACAGCTACTACGGTCCCTATCCCAGTGCCTGGGCGGTCAAGGAGTCGATCGCGCTGCTGCAGAAGGTGTTCCGGCTGCGCACCTGCGAGGACACCGTCTTTGCCAACCGGACGCGGCCTTGCCTGCTCTACCAGATCAAGCGCTGCAGCGGTCCCTGCGTGGACCTGATCCATGTCGAGGACTACGCGCGCGACGTCACCGCAGCCGAGCGGTTTTTGCGCGGAGAAACCCAGGCCGTGCTGGACGAGTTGCAGGGCCGGATGATGGCGCACGCCGAGAAGTTGGAGTTCGAGCAGGCCGCCGAGATCCGCAACCAGATGGCGGCCCTGTCGCGGGTGCTGCATCAGCAGGCCATGGACACTGCCAGCGACCGCGACGTGGACATCCTGGCCGTCAAGGTTCAAGGAGGCAAGGCCTGTGTCAACCTGGCCATGGTGCGGGGTGGTCGACACCTGGGTGACCGGCCTTACTTTCCGGCCCATGTGGACGATGCCACACAGATCGATGAAGGCATGGAGGCCGAGACCGAGAGCGATCGGGTGGCCGATCCACTGGAGCGTCTGCATGTGCGCGTGCTGGAGGCCTTCATTGCCCAGCACTATCTGGGGGCCGCATTGCCCCACACGCTGGTGACCAGTCACCCGGTCGGCAAAGGCCTGATCGACGCCCTGACCGAGCAGTCTGGCGCCCGCGTCCATGCGGTGCACCAGCCGCGCGAACACCGGCGCGCCTGGCTGGACATGGCGCAGAAGAATGCCGAGATCGCGCTGGCGCGGCTGCTGGCCGAAGAGGGTTCCCAGCAGGCACGCACCCGCGCGCTGGCCGAAGCCCTGGGTCTGCCCGACGACAACCTCGAGGAACTGCGCATCGAATGCTTCGACATCTCCCACACCGCCGGAGAGTCCACACAGGCCTCCTGCGTGGTGTTCGAGGGCCACAAGATGCAGAACAGCCAGTACCGGCGCTACAACATCGACGGCATCACGCCGGGTGATGACTACGCAGCGATGCGCCAGGTGCTGCTGCGGCGATACGGCAAGATCGCTCAGGCGCTGCGCGCCGAGCGTGGCGACGAATTGCCCGCGTCGCGTGAGACCGGTGCTGCCGATGAAGCCGCCGACGCAACCGGCACCGAGGTGGTCGAGCCGGCTGGCGAGGCACCGAAGGGGCCGCGGATGCCGGATCTGGTCCTCATCGACGGCGGCAAAGGGCAGGTCAGCATGGCCCGCGAGGTGTTCGTTCAGCTCGGCCTGGACCTGTCGCTGATCGTGGGTGTTGAGAAGGGGGAGGGCCGCAAGGTCGGTCTGGAGGAACTGGTGTTCGCCGATGGGCGCGAGAAGGTGTACCTGGGACACGATTCCGCGGCGCTGATGCTGGTGGCCCAGATCCGTGACGAGGCGCACCGCTTCGCCATCACCGGCATGAGGGCGCAGCGGGCCAGGGTGCGCACCGGCGGCAGCAGGCTGGAAGACATTCCCGGTGTCGGTCCCAAGAAGCGCGCGCGCCTGCTCCAGCGCTTTGGCGGCGTGCGTGGCGTGGCCGCAGCCAGTGTGGAGGATCTGGCCACCGTGGAAGGCATCTCCGCCGAACTCGCCGACACCATCTACCGTGCACTGCATTAGTGCGCCTGTCCCCCATAATCACACCATGTTCTTCAACCTTCCCACCCTGCTGACCTGGGCGCGCATCGTCGCCATTCCCCTGATCATCGGGGTCTTCTACTGGGAGGGCATGAGCGTCGCCCAGCAGAACCTGATCGCGACCGTGCTGTTCGTGGTCTTTGCGCTGACCGACTGGGCCGACGGCTATCTGGCGCGCAAACTGAACCAGACCTCGGCCTTTGGCGCCTTCCTTGATCCGGTGGCCGACAAGTTCCTGGTGTGCGCCAGTCTGCTGGTGCTGGTGCACCTGGACCGTGCCAACGTGTTCGTGGCCCTGATCATCATCGGGCGCGAGATCGCGATTTCGTCCTTGCGGGAGTGGATGGCCATCATCGGTGCCACCAAGAGCGTGGCGGTCCACATGATCGGCAAGATCAAGACCTCGGTCCAGATGGCGGCAATTCCTTTTCTGCTGTTCAATGGACAGCTGTTTGGCGTGATCGACACGCACCTGTGGGGGACCTGGCTGATCTGGGCCTCGGCCGTGCTGACGATCTGGTCGATGGTCTACTACCTGCAGAAGGCCTTGCCCGAGATCCGCGCCCGTTCGCGATGAATGCGCCTGTGCCTGCGGGCGACAACCACTGGATCCGGGCCATGCCCTGGGTGTTCGTGCTGATCTGGAGCACCGGCTTCATCGTTGCGCGCTATGGCATGCCGCATTCGCCGCCGATGTCCTTTCTGGCGGTTCGCTACACCCTGTCCATCCTGTGTTTCCTGCCGTGGATCTGGCTGGCAGGCGTGCGCTGGCCCACCAGCCGCCAGCAGTTCCTGCACCTGTCCATCACCGGCATCCTCATGCACGCCGGTTACCTGGGGGGGGTGTGGGCCGCCGTCAAGGCGGGCATGGGCTCGGGCTTGTCCTCGCTGATCGTCGGTCTGCAACCGGTGCTTACCGCCATCTGGCTCAGCAGCATGGGTGGCGCCGGCCAGCAGCCCAGCCGGCGCCAATGGGTCGGACTGGTCCTTGGTTTTGCCGGTCTGGTGCTGGTGGTGTCGCGCAAGTTCACCGATGGCGGCCCCGGCGACACCGCGACCTGGACAAACCTGTCGTTTGCGGTGCTGGCCCTGTTCTCGATCACCATCGGCACGCTCTACCAGAAGCGTTACGTTCAGCCTTGCGATGTGCGCACGGCGAACGCCGTGCAGCTCTCCGCCGCCCTGCTGGTGACCCTGCCACTGGCCCTGATGGAGGCCGAGGCCATGCGCTGGAATGCCGAACTGGCGGGCGCCATGGCCTGGTCGGTGCTGGGGCTGACGCTGGGTGGAAGTTCGTTGCTGTACATGCTCATCCAGCGTGGAGCGGCTGCGTCGGTCACCAGCCTCATGTACCTGGTGCCGCCTTGCACCGCGCTCATTGCGTGGGTCCTGTTTGCGGAACCCATCACCGTCACCACGGTGGCGGGCACGGCCCTCACGGCTTTCGGCGTGAGCCTGGTCGTGCGCCCGCCGCGCTGACCGGTCGCCAGGGTTCGGCGCGAAAGCGCTCGGCGAGGAACTCTACCATCAATCGGATCCGTCGGGGTATCTGCGGCCGGTAGGGTGCCAGCCAGTGGATGTCCGCATCCGGCATGGACCAGTCGGGCAGCACCTGAATGAGCTTGCCCTGCGAGAGCAGCGGCGCCACATCCCAGAGGCTGCGCAGCATGATGCCTTTGCCCGCCAGGCACCAGTCGCGCACCACCTCGCCGGCATTGCTGGACAAGGGGCCACGCACCGGTACATGCCTTGGCTGGCCGCCCGCCTGCCGTAGGTGCCAGTGATCCACCCGCTGGCCCGGTTCCATGTTCTCCCTCACGACCAGGCAGTCGTGATGGGTCAGGTCCTGAGGGTCCGCCGGCATTCCGCGCCGGCGAAGATACCCTGGCGACGCCACCATCACCCGCTGGTTGCGGGCCAGACGTCGCGATGTCCATTCCGCCTGTCGTGTGGGGGGCGCATGCCAGAGCCAGATGGCGCCGTCGTAGCCGTCGACCGCCAGGTCAGGCAACTGTTCTGTCAGGTGCAACTGGATGCTGACCGCGGGATACAAGGCCTGGAAGTCGGCCAGGGCAGGGGCGACCCAATGCCGGCCAAACCCGAAGGTGGCCACCAGGCGAATGGGGCCGGAGGGCGCCGAGCGGCGTTCCCGCATCTCTGACTCGGCCGCGTCAAAGCCCTGCAGCAGCACGCGGGCATGGTCGCTCAGGGACTCTCCCTCCGCCGTGGCCGTCACGCGTCGGGTGCTGCGCTGAAACAGCCTTACCCCCAATTGCGCCTCCAGCGCCGCCAGTCGCCGGGTCACCCCGGGAGGCGTCAGACCCAGGGCACGGGCGGCGCCGGCCAGGCTGCCCTGCTGCCGGATGGCGGTCACCAGTTCCAGATCCAGTCGGTCCATTATTGATTTTCAGGCAACGATCAATTGCAGGATTATTTCACCGGAAGAGCTTAAGCTGGAGGCCATCCAACATCCACACCAACGGAGCGCAACCATGAGCCAGCCCCATCGCATTGCCGTCATCGCCGGCGACGGCATCGGAACCGAAGTCATGCCCGAAGGCATCCGGGTCCTTGAGGCCGCCGCCCGGCGCTTCGGCATTGGTCTGCAGTTTGACCACTTCGACTTCTCCAGCTGCGACTACTACGAGAAGCACGGAAAGATGCTGCCGGACGACTGGAAGGCGCAGATCGGCGGGCACGATGCCATCTATTTCGGCGCTGTGGGCTGGCCGGACAAGGTGCCGGACCACATCTCGCTGTGGGGCTCTCTGCTCATGTTCCGGCGCGAATTCGACCAGTACGTGAACCTCCGTCCCGCCCGGCTGATGCCCGGCGTGACCGCTCCGGTGGTTCGGCGAGACGGCAGTCCGCGTCAGCCCGGCGAGATCGACATGATCATCGTTCGCGAGAACACCGAAGGCGAGTACAGCAGCATCGGCGGGCGCATGTATGCCGGGACCGAGCGCGAGATCGTGATACAGGAGACGGTGATGTCCCGCCACGGTGTCGACCGCGTGCTGCGCTATGCCTTCGAGGTGGCGCGCTCACGTCCGAAGAAGCACCTGACCAGCGCCACCAAAAGCAACGGCATCGCCATCACCATGCCGTACTGGGACGAGCGGGTCGAGGCGATGGCCAGGGAGTACCCGGACGTGAAGGTCGACAAGTTCCACATCGATATCCTGACGGCGCATTTCGTGCAGCGTCCGGATTTCTTCGATGTGGTGGTGGGCAGCAACCTGTTCGGGGACATCCTGTCGGACCTCGGGCCGGCATGCACGGGCACCATCGGCATCGCGCCCAGCGCCAACCTCAACCCGGACCGGCGTTTCCCCTCGCTGTTCGAGCCGGTGCATGGTTCGGCGCCCGACATCGCGGGCAAGGGCATTGCCAACCCGATCGGGCAGATCTGGTGCGGGGCCATGATGCTGGATTTCCTGGGCCATCGTCAGGCACACGATGCCATCCTGGGTGCCATCGAGTCGGTGCTGGAGCCGGGCAGCCAGGCGCCCCGCACACCGGACCTGGGGGGCACGGCCAGCACGACCGAACTGGGACTGGCCATCGCCGATGCGGTGGCGCAACGCTGATGGTCACAACCTTGACGTGAAGCTTACGCGAGGAGGCGGTGTGGCCGCCTTGGTGGTCAGTGAAAACGTCTAGAATCACGCCTCCCGAGACGGTGGCGACCGCTCATGGGGCTCGCATGTATTGACAGTCCGTCGAGGGCATGGGTCTAATCAGACAGCGCCTGCAGGATTGCGATTCATGCGGTGCCCAGCATGACATTCATGCCGGGTCGATGCCTACCCGGCACCGGCCCTTCTTCGGTCCAACCGGTACTCCAACACTCCATGAGGGGCTATTTGTGAACAAAACAGAACTCGTCGAACACATCGCCAAGAATGCCGACATTTCCAAGGCGGCCGCCACGCGTGCCCTGGACTCGACCATCGCCGCCATCCGCACCACGCTCAAGAAAGGCGGCACCGTGTCGCTGGTGGGCTTCGGTTCCTTTGCGGTGACCAAGCGCCCGGCACGCAAGGGTCGCAATCCCCGCACCGGCGAAGAGATTAAAATCAAGTCTGCTAAAGTGCCGAAGTTCCGCCCGGGCAAGGCACTCAAGGATGCGCTGAACTGATCAGCCATCTGCAAGTTAACGGTGGGGTGCTTAGCTCAGTCGGTAGAGCGGCGCCCTTACAAGGCGTAGGTCGGCGGTTCGACCCCGTCAGCACCCACCAAGGCACAAAAGGCGAACACGGGTTCGCCTTTTTTGTTGTTTTTCCGGGCATCGGGCCGGCAGCGGTCATCAGTCCCTTCTGTCAGTAGCAGGATATTCACGGCATGTTCGAGTCCATTCGCAATCACAAGAAGTTCTTCATGGGCTTCCTGCTGATTCTCATCATCCCGTCCTTCGTGCTGTTCGGCATCGAGGGGTACACCCGGTTCAACGAGCAGACCGAGCCGGTGGCCACGGTGGATGGCCATGACATCACCAAGGCCGAGTGGGAGCAGGCCCACCAGGCCGAGGTCCAGCGCCGCCAGCAGGAGTTGCCCGGTGTCGATGTGAAGCTGTTCGATACCGAGCAGGCCCGCTACGCCACCCTGGAGCAGCTGGTGCGTGACCGAGTGGTGGCGCTGGCCGTGGACAAGCAGCATCTCTACACCAGTGACCAGAAGCTCGCGCGTGAACTTCAGCGCAACGAGATGATTGCCTCCCTTCGCCGCCCTGATGGCACGCTGGACGTCGATGCCTATCGGCAACTGGTGGGCGCTCAGGGCATGACGCCCGAGATGTTCGAAGCGCAGGTGCGTGCCGACCTGTCCCGCCAGCAACTGGTCGCGGGTTTGGCGGGCTCGGCTTTCTCGCCCAAGGCGGTGGCTGACCGTGCCCTCAACGCCTTCTTCGAGCGTCGCGATGTGCGCGTGCGCCAGTTCAAGGCGGCCGACTTCGTGAACAAGGTCAATCCCACCGACGCCGACATCGAAGCCTTCTACACGGCCAACACCGCCATGTTCCAGGCACCCGAGCAGGTGGACGTCGAATACCTCGTGCTGGATGCGGCGGCGATTGCCAAGGACATCACGCTCAATGAAGCCGATCTGCGCAAGTACTATGACGAGAACGCCGCCCGGCTGGCCGGCCCCGAGGAACGGCGCGCCAGTCACATCCTGCTGACCTTCGAGGCTGGTGCCTCGCAGGCGGACAAGGACAAGGTCAAAGCCAAGGCGCAGTCGGTCCTGGAGCAGGTCCGCAAGAACCCGGCGGGCTTTGCCGACATCGCCAAGACCGAGTCGCAGGATCCCGGCTCGGCCTCTCGTGGGGGTGATCTGGACTTCTTCGGCCGGGGCGCCATGGTCAAGCCGTTCGAAGAAGCCGTGTTCGCCATGAAGAAGGGTGACATTTCCGACCTCGTGGAAAGTGAGTTCGGATATCACATCATTCAGTTGACCGATGTCCGCGCACCCAAGACCAAGAGCTTCGAGGAACTGCGGGCATCGCTGGAGTCCGACCTCAAGAAGCAGCAGGCGCAGAAGCTGTTCAGCGAGAAAGCCGAAGCCTTCAGCAACATGGTCTACGAGCAGTCGGACAGCCTCAAGCCCGCCGCTGACGAGTTCAAGCTGACTTTGCGCACGTCGCAGGGTCTGACCCGCCAGGCGGGTCCCCAGGCGGGTGTGCTGGCCAACCCCAGGGTGATCGAGGCGCTGTTCTCGGCCGAGTCGGTCGAGAAGAAGCGCAACACCGAGGCCATCGAGTTGGGCAACAACCAGCTGCTGTCGGCCCGGGTGGTCAACCATCAGCCTGCCCGGACCATGCCCCTGGCCGAGGTCCGTGACACGGTCCGCGCACGCCTGGTGGCCCGGCGCTCGGCCGAACTGGCCCGTGAGGAAGGTGCCCGTCAACTCGATGCCATGCGCCAAGCCGCCGATGACAAGGCCATGGGGGCGGTGCAAACGGTCTCCCGTGACAAGGACGCCGGTCTGCCTGCCGCGGTGCTTGATGCGGCACTCAGCGCCGACCCGCGACAACTGCCTGCCTGGGTGGGCGTGACGCTGGGTGACCAGGGTTATGCCCTGGTGAAGGTTGAGAAGATCCTTGAGCGCGAGGCACGCGAGCCGCAGGCGCTGGCGGAGGAAATGCGCCAGTACAACCAGTGGTGGGCCGCTGCGGAGGCTCAGGCCTATTACGACTGGCTCAAGCAGCGTTTCAAGGTCAAGATGCTGGTGCCGGCCCCCAAATGAGGTTCCGGTACGAAGTCTGGTGAAATGGCCAGACTTCGCGCTATAATGCAAGGCTCACGGTGGCTGTAGCTCAGTTGGTAGAGTCCAGGATTGTGATTCCTGTTGTCGTGGGTTCGAGTCCCATCAGCCACCCCAGATAGATGCAAAGCCCGGTCCCGCACCGGGCTTTGTCGTTTCTGGTGTGGTCCGGCCAGCCGTTTTACCGGGCGGGGACCTTAAGCTGTTCGCTCAGTTCGACGCAAAGACGGGCGGCTTCTTCAAAGTCCATCTGTTCAATGGCCGCCAGCAAGGGCACCAGTGCCGGCTGCTCGTCGGTGTGGGACTCCAGCGGCGCACTCACCTCGAAGACGGCCATGTCAGAGGCCAGCAGCAAGGGGTGCAGCGCTGCCAATACCTGAACGACTTCGCTGGGGTTGCCTGCATTCCCCGGCGCTGATGGTTCAGCTGGTCCTGGCGTCAAGGCCACCGGCGCAGGGCGGGTCTCCGGCTCGATCAGGCGCTCGATGTCATCCAGCAGCTGACGCAGCGGTCCGACGATCTCCATGGACGCGGGATCGATCGGGTTCTTGCACAGCATTTCCAGTCGTGCGGCCTCCTGCGCCTGATCCGGCATGCCCAGGGTGCCGGTGGCTCCCTTGAGGCTGTGCAACTCGCGGGCAAGCTGGCCTTGCCTGGTAGGCTCCGTCGACGCTTCGATTCGCTGGCGCGTTGTCGGCCAGTCCTGGGCAAAGCGCGCGATCATCCGGTCCAGGAAAGCCGCGTCCCCACCCAGTCGGGCAATGGCCTGAGCGCGCGCATCGTCCTGCCGGTTTGTGGCGTGGCTGCCAGGCGCCGGCGCATGGTGCCCGGTGATCTGGCAGATCAGCCGCGAAAGCTCATGAATGTCGAACGGTTTGCCGACGTGTTCGATCATGCCGGCCGCCAGACAGGCCTGCCGGTCGCTGCCCATCGCGTTGGCGGTCATGGCAATGATGGGTGGGCATTGGTCGCCCATGCGGGCCAGCAGCTCACGGGTGGCGGTCAGACCATCCATGAACGGCATCTGCATATCCATCAGCACCAGATCGAAGCGCTGGGGCTGGGGCGGGGAATCGAAGGCATCGATGGCTTGCAGGCCATCGTCGGCCAAGGCCACCTCGGCACCCTCGGCCTGCAGCAGTTCCTGGGCAATCTGCTGGTTCAAACGGTTGTCTTCCGCCACCAGGATCTTCAGTCCCAGCAGGGGGCGTGGTCTCTCCAGCAGGCTTTCCCGAACGCTGGCGGCGGGTGGACGCGAGATGCCTTCGTTGCTGAGCAGCTGATTGACCGTCTCCGTCAGCTCCCTGGGGGTGAACGGCTTGGACAGCAGGGCGTCCGGACCTTCTCTCAGGGCATGTTCGCCGCTGAGCTGTTCCCGGTCCAGGGCGTTGACCAGGGCGACGACGCGCAGGTGTGCCAGCGCCGGCTTGGCCCGCAACCGTTGCAGCAACTCACCGGCTGCCATGTCGGGCAGACTCCAGTCCAGCAAGAGCAGCTCAGGGACCACGGCGCGATTGCCGTCGCCGTCGGTGGAGACGCTCGCCAGGGCTTGCTCCGCACTCTGCGCCGTCCCGATCTTCCATCCCTGGGCGTCGGCCGTCCGGCTGATCACGCTCATGGTGTGCGGGTTCTCTTCGACGATCAGGATGCGCGGTGGGGTCGGTCTGGTCATGCTTGGTGGTGGGCTTTGTGACCCTTGCGCCAGAGGAAGACCGAGTTCAAACCAGAACCGGCTGCCATGACCGGAACGACTTTCCAGGTGGATGCGGCTGCCCATCAGGGCCAGCAGTTGACGGGTGATGGCCAGGCCCAGCCCGCTGCCGCCAAATCGGCGGGCCGTGGAGGCCTCGGCCTGGGTGAAGCCGTCGAAGATCCGCTCCTGATGTTCGGCCGCAATACCGATGCCGGTGTCCTGAACCTCGAAGCGCAGCCGGGTGTGCCATCTGTCGGCAGACAGTTGCGTCACCTTGAGCACCACCTCGCCCTGCGGGGTGAACTTCACGGCGTTGCTGCCGAGATTGAGCAACACCTGCTGCAGGCGAAGCTCATCGGCGACCACCCATTCCGGCAGGTCATGGTCGATGTCGTAGACCAGTTCGACCGGTTTGTCACCCGCAGACACCGTGAGCAGATGCGACAGATTGCGCAGCAGGTTCTCCGGGCGCATGGGTTGCGGATCAAGCTCCAGCTTGCCGGCTTCGATCTTCGAGTAATCCAGGATGTCGTTGATGATGCCCAGCAGCGAACGTGCCGCCCCTTCGGCCTTGCTGGCGTAGTCGGCCTGCCTGGGCGACAGGGGCGTCTTGCCCAGCAGCGCCAGCATGCCCCGGATGGCGTTCATGGGCGTGCGGATTTCGTGGCTCATGGTGGCCAGGAATTCGCTCTTGGACCGCGATGCGCTCAGGGCCGCTTCCCGGGCCTGCACCAGCTCGGTGATGTCGATGCGGAAACCCACGGAGTAGCCGTCGGGCGTGCGCCGCTCGGCGATGCGCAGGATGCGCCCGTCATCGAGTGGCTGAAGGAAATCGGAGCTTTCCCTGCGACGCAGGGCCAGCCGTTCGGCCACCCACTCATCCTCGCGCCCTATGGCTTGAGGATATTGACCAGTGCGTGCGCCATGGCGGATGACTTCTTCGAATGAGACACCTGGCTGTATCAGGTCCACGCTGTGCTGGTACACCTGTCGATACTTCTCATTGCAGTAGACCAGCCGGTCTTGCGGGTCGTAGAGAGAGAAGGCCTCGTTGAGGGCACCGATGGCCTCTTTCAGGATGCGCTCGTTCTTTTCGGCTTCCTGCTGCGCTTGCCTTCTGGCACTGATGTCCATGAAGGTGATCACGTGACCGCCGCCCGGCATGCTGCCGCCGCGAATTTCCACCCAGGTGCCATCGGGTCGTTTGCGCTCGATGACTTGGCCGTTCAGCACCTTCTGCAGATTGTGGTGCCCTCGCTGGAGGAG
>Ga0255210_1000744_pt1:0-5000 | contig 10906 bp, 6 predicted proteins | sample Miss_Yuk_RepA_8d_FD_188422 | JGI IMG/M metagenome (GOLD analysis project Ga0255210, IMG submission 188422) | Freshwater microbial communities from Mississippi River, Louisiana, United States - Miss_Yuk_RepA_8d | ecosystem: Environmental > Aquatic > Freshwater > River | place: USA...
CCCGCGTCGCGCATCAGCGTCGCCATCTCGCGCAGGTGTCGCGGCACGTGGACGAAGGCGACCTCGCCCATGTTCATCGTCGCGACGTCGAGGCTGCAGATCTCGGGCTTGAGTTCGGTCACGTGGCGCACGCGGTCCGCGGGCTGGGCCATCGTGCTGCCCGGGCCGTGGAGGCGCGGGTCGTCGGGATGCGGGTCGTAGCGGCCGCCCGCGCCGCAACTGAGGTTCAGCACGATGTCGGAGTTGCTCGCGCGGATCCGTTCCACGACCTCCCGGAAGAGCGCGACGTCGCGGCTCGGCTTGCCGGTCCGCGGGTCCCGCACGTGGATATGCGCGATCGCCGCGCCGGCCTCGCCCGCCTCGATCGCGGCGCGCGCGATCTGCTCCGGCGTCACGGGGATGGCCGGGTGCTTGCCGACCGTGTCGCCCGAGCCGGTCACGGCGCAGGTGATGATGACCTTGTCCAGCATTCGCCTTCCTCCTCGCCTTGCCCGTCCCGCGCCGTCAGGACAGGACCGTCTCGCCCAGCCAGCGCCCGAAGCCGAGCGCCGGCGTGACGCTCATTCCACCGACATAGCCGTCGCCCGACATCGTGCCGCCACCGACGATCTCGCCAGCGACATGCAGGCCCGGGACCGGCGCCCCGCCCGCGCCGAGCACGCGTAGCCGTTCGTCCACCGCCACGCCGCCGGCCGTGCGCAGGACCATGCCGACGCAGCGCAGCGCGACGAAGGCCGGGCCCCGTATCGGGCGCGGCATGTGGACGCGGCCCAGGGAGTCGCGACCGCCGGCGGCGACCGCGGCATTGTAGGCAGCGAGCGTCGCGCGCAGGCCGTCCGCGTCGATGCCCGTGCGCGCGCAGAGCGCCTCGACGCCGTCCGCGCGGACGAAGTGCGGGTGGCCGGCGAAGGCCGCCTCGAGCCGCGCGCGGTCGAAGCGTGGCAGCAGTGGCGGCGCCTCGCGCAGGATCTCCTCGTCGAAGACGACCCAGAAGGCAAGCCCGGGCAACCGCGCCAGCGCGGCCTCGCGGATGTCGACGCTCTCGTGGTCCTAGCGACGAAGCGCCTGCCGCCCGCGTCCACGAAGATCTCCCAGGGTTGGCGGACCTGCGGCGTGAGCGCCGGCACGTCCTCCCAGGCGACGCGCCCGGAGCCCGCCGGATCCTCGATGCCCGCGAGCGCGGGCTTCCAGAAATGCATGTTGCGCAGCGTCGCCCCGAGCGCCTCGGCCATGGCGTGCCCGGAGCCGTCGGAGGTCGGCGAGGCCGTCGTGTAGAGCGGCATGCCCGCATGCAGGCGCGCGAACATCCCGGGGTTCGCGCCATAGCCGCCGGTGGCGAGGATGGTCGCGCGCGCCGCGATGCGCGCCTCGGTGCCGTCCGGCCGGCGCGCCATGACGCCCTCGCCGGGCAGGATCCGCGTCGTCGCCGTGCCCAGCCGCAGGTCTATGCCGTGTCGCGCGCGCGCGGCCTCGAAGACCGGCGCGACCGCCTTGAGGATCGATCGGCCGCCATCCACGCCCCAGTAGGTGCGCGCGATCGCGTAGGCCTCGTGGAGATGCAGGATCGCCGGGCAGGACGGATGCATCTCGAAGCCGATCTCCATCAGCCAGTCGATCGTGCGCGGCGCGAGGTCGACGGCGCGGCGCACCAGCGGCCCGTTCGCGAGGCCGCGGCTGATCCGCATCACGTCGGCGTAGTGCAGGTCGGGGCTGTCCTCGATGCCACGCGCGCGCTGCAACTGCGTTCCCGCCGCGCTCATCTGGCCGGAGGAATAGTGGAGCGTGCCGCCGATGCGCCCGGACTTCTCGAGCACGACGACCTTGAGCCCGCGCGCGGCAGCGGCCATGGCGGCGGGCAGGCCAGCCGTGCCGGCGCCGACCACGGCGAGGTCGAAGGCCTCGCTCATCGGCCCTCAGCCTGCGCGACGCTCCGCGCGAGCGGCGTCGGGTAGCCGGGATCGGGGAAGCAGATGCAGAGGTGGCGGAACGGCGCCTCGCCGAGCACGCGCCAGGTCACGCGGAGCCCCCGGGGAAGGAGGTAGACGGATCCCGCGCGCGCGATCACGCGCGTCTCCTCCTTGTGGAGCGGCGGCGCGAAGGCGACGATCTCGGCCTCCCCGGAAGTCACGTAGTGGACCTCGTCGTGGGACATGAACCATTCGATCGCCGGGCCGGGGAAGAAATCCTCGAAGTTGACCTGGCAGGCCGGTTCCTTGATGCCGCCATTGACGGCCTTGTAGAGCGCGCCCGGCACGTGCGGGAAGGCGCGGGCCGGTGACTCGTCGAGGTCGCTGTCCTTGACGTCGTAGATCCTGAACTTCGACCAGGTGATTGGCTGCATGCTGCCTCCTGCGCCCGCCGGGCAGATGCGGCGCGGCGGACCTCGATTGGACAAGGGGGGCGGGGACTTCCCGACCACGCGACGCAGGCCCCCCGCCCGCGCGCCGGACCGGAAGCGGAGAATAGCGCCCGGTGGTCGCTCAGCGACCCTTGAAATCGGGCGGACGCTTCCCGAAGAACGCCGCGATGCCCTCGGCCCGGTCCTCGGTCGCGAAGAGGAACTGGAAGCTGCGCCGCTCGAAGGCGAGCGCCGCGTCGAGGGGCTGGTCGGCGCCGCGCAGGATCGATTCCTTGATCATCTGGACGCCGATCGGCGGCAGCGCGGCGATCTCGCTCGCGATCGACAATGCCGCCGGCTCGACTTCCTGGTCGGGCACGACTGCGCTTGCGATCCCCATGTCGCCAGCCTCGCGCCCGGATATCGTCCGCCCGGTGAGGGCAAGAAGCATCGCGCGCGGCTTGCCGACGACGCGTGACAGGCGCTGCGTGCCGCCGCCACCGGGCATCACCCCGACCTTGACCTCGGGAAGCGCGAATTTCGCACCTTCGCCGGCCACGATGATGTCGCAGGCAAGGGCAAGCTCGAAGCCGCCGCCAAAGGCGAAGCCGCGAACCGCTGCGATCACGGGCTTTCGTGACTCGGCGACGGGACGCATCAGTTCCGGAGCACGGCGAGCGAGCGCGCCGACCACGTCGAGTTCCTGCAGTTCGCGCAGGTCGGCCCCGGCCGCGAAGGCCTTCTCGTCGCCACCGACCACGATCGCGCGGATGGCGGGATCGGCGTTCGCCTGCACCATCGCCTCAGCGAGCCGCTCGCGCAGCGCGAGGTTGAGGGCGTTGCGTGCCTCCGGCCTGTTGAGGCGGAGATGCGCGACATGCGGGGCGGGCGTCGTGACGACCAGTTCGCTCATGCCCGCAGGATAGCCCCGCCGGCGCGGCGCGGGAACGGTCGCGCCGCAGCCTCAGGCGCGCTCGAGCACCAGCGCGATGCCCTGGCCGACGCCGATGCACATCGAGCAGAGCGCGTAGCGCCCGCCGTTCCGGCGCAACCCGCGCGCGGCGGTCGCGACGAGGCGGGCGCCGCTCATGCCGAGCGGGTGCCCCATCGCGATCGCGCCGCCATGGGGGTTCACGTGCGGCGCGTCGTCCGGCAGGCCCAGCTGGCGCAGCACGGCGAGGGCCTGCGCGGCGAAGGCCTCGTTGAGCTCGACATGGTCCATCTGCTCGAGGGAGAGGCCGGTGCGGGAGAGCACCTTGCGGATCGCCGGAACGGGCCCGATGCCCATGATCCGGGGCTCGACGCCGGCCACCGCCATGCCCACGACCCGGGCGAGGGGGATGAAGCCATTCCTGGATGCCGCCGGCTCGGAGGCGACAACCATCGCGGCGGCGCCATCATTCACGCCCGACGCGTTCCCTGCCGTGACCGTCAGCTCGGGCCCATTGATGCCCTTGAGCCTGCCGAGCTGGTCCAGCGTCGTGTCCGGGCGCGGATGCTCGTCCGAATCGACGACGAGGGGCTCGCCCTTCCGTTGCGGGATGCGCACCGGAACGATCTCGTCCCGGAAGACGCCGGCGGCCTGTGCCGCGGCCCAGCGCTTCTGGCTTCGCAATGCGAAGGCGTCCTGGTCGTCCCGGGCGATCGAGAACGCGCGGGCCACGTTGTCCGCGGTCTCCGGCATCGAATCGACGCCATGGGCGGACTTCATGCGCGGATTGACGAACCGCCAGCCGATCGTGGTGTCGTGCACGGCGTTCGCGCGGGCAAAGGCCGTCTCGGCCTTGGGCATCACGAAAGGGGCCCGCGTCATGCTCTCGACACCGCCGGCGACCACGAACTCCGCCTCTCCGGCCCGGATCGAGCGCGCGGCGATGCCGACTGCATCCATGCCCGAGCCGCAAAGCCGGTTCACCGTCGTCCCGGGAACCTGGACCGGCATCCCGGCCAGCAGCAAGGCCATGCGCGCAACGTTGCGATTATCCTCGCCAGCCTGGTTCGCGCATCCGAGCACGACGTCGTCGAGCTGCGACCAGTCGGCAGACCGATTGCGATCCATGAGTGCCGAGATCGGGATCGCGGCAAGGTCGTCGGCACGCACGGAAGCGAGCGCGCCTCCGAAGCGCCCCATGGGCGTACGCACCGGATCGCAAACAAACGCCTCGCCCATGCACTTCCCCCGATTTGCCCGTGCCGGCGCTCGCCCGACACCTTCCGCTTCATGCAACGCAGCGCAGCCGCCGCGCATTGCTCGTATCATGGCGCTTCGTGCGGACAAACCCGCATGATCGAGCCGCCAAGCCGCGCGATGGCCGCAACTCCCCGCACGTGGACAACGTCGCGACCGGCACGGTCGCGCGCCAGGCACCCCGCGGACGCGCGCGCCTTGCCAGCCCGTCCGCGTCGCAGGCACCGGCCAGAAACGAAAACACCCGCCAAGCGCAAGCCTGGCGGGTGTATCTGGTTGCGGGGACAGGATTTGAACCTGTGACCTTCAGGTTATGAGCCTGACGAGCTACCGGGCTGCTCCACCCCGCGGCAACCAAGTCCCCCGGGGGAACCACCTGGCGGCGGATCGCCCGGCGGCAAATCGCGAAGAGGGTGTCTTGCTTGGAAGACTTGGCAGCGACCGACTCTCCCACGTCTTAGGACGCAGTACCAT
>Ga0255210_1000744_pt1:7500-10906 | contig 10906 bp, 6 predicted proteins | sample Miss_Yuk_RepA_8d_FD_188422 | JGI IMG/M metagenome (GOLD analysis project Ga0255210, IMG submission 188422) | Freshwater microbial communities from Mississippi River, Louisiana, United States - Miss_Yuk_RepA_8d | ecosystem: Environmental > Aquatic > Freshwater > River | place: USA...
TCACGGTACTTGTTCGCTATCGGTCACCAAGGAGTACTTAGGCTTGGAGGGTGGTCCCCCCACGTTCAGACAGGATTTCACGTGTCCCGCCTTACTCAAGGATCAGCTGCTGTCTACCCGTACGGGGCTCTCACCCACTATGGCCATCCCTTCCAGGACGTTCCGGTTCTTCACAGCCGACCACTGGCCTAGTCCGCTTTCGCTCGCCACTACTCGCGGAGTCTCTGTTGATGTCTGTTCCTCCAGGTACTGAGATGTTTCAGTTCCCTGGGTTTGCCTCCCGACCCTATGAATTCAGGCCAGGATCACCTTGCGGTGGGGTTTCCCCATTCGGACATCTGCGGATCAACGATCGCTCGCATCTCCCCGCAGCTTATCGCAGCGTGCCACGTCCTTCATCGCCTCTTGGTGCCAAGGCATCCACCAAATGCACTTTATTGCTTGATACTCTCATTTCCTTCCGCCCCTGTTTCCAGGGGCGGTAATCCACGTGCAACGCCGAGCCCGTTCGGACCGGGTCGGCGCCGCTTCGAATTCTCATCAAGACACGACGACGACACCAGGTCCCGCTTGCGCGAAAACCAGCATCATCGACGTACCCTCTTCACGATTTCAAACAACTCGGTCCCTCGGGACCGGACCGCTACGCCCTGGGGCGCGCGGAATGCCTGCGAACGATCTGCCGAAGCCAGCGCCAGCACCGATGGTGGAGGCGGACGGGATTGAACCGACGACCCCCTGCTTGCAAAGCAGGTGCTCTCCCACTGAGCTACGCCCCCGGCCCGCAATGCTCGAGAGCCGAGCAAACTGGTGGGCCCGGGAAGACTTGAACTTCCGACCTCACGCTTATCAAGCGCGCGCTCTAACCAACTGAGCTACGAGCCCGGGTTCTGGCAGATCATGAAAGGGATACGCTGGCGGCGGCACGTTTCGAAGGAAGCGAGCTTCCTTCCCGGGGTCGAGAGCGACACCGGTTGCATCTCCAGGAATTTCACCCGGAGCTGCGATTTTCCAGAAGTCCGGCATCTGCGTGAGGCATCTGCCAGGACATCCTTAGAAAGGAGGTGATCCAGCCGCAGGTTCCCCTACGGCTACCTTGTTACGACTTCACCCCAGTCGCTGACCCTACCGTGGCCGGCTGCCTCCTTGCGGTTAGCGCACCGTCTTAAGGTAGAACCAACTCCCATGGTGTGACGGGCGGTGTGTACAAGGCCCGGGAACGTATTCACCGCGGCATGCTGATCCGCGATTACTAGCGATTCCACCTTCATGCACTCGAGTTGCAGAGTGCAATCTGAACTGAGATGGCTTTTTGAGATCGGCGCAGGGTTGCCCCCTTGCTTCCCACTGTCACCACCATTGTAGCACGTGTGTAGCCCAGCCCGTAAGGGCCATGAGGACTTGACGTCATCCCCGCCTTCCTCCGGCTTGTCACCGGCAGTTCCTTCAGAGTGCCCAACTAAATGATGGCAACTGAAGGTGAGGGTTGCGCTCGTTGCGGGACTTAACCCAACATCTCACGACACGAGCTGACGACAGCCATGCAGCACCTGTGTGCGAGCCAGCCGAACTGAAGGACCACGTCTCTGCGGTCCATACTCGCCATGTCAAGGGCTGGTAAGGTTCTGCGCGTTGCATCGAATTAAACCACATGCTCCACCGCTTGTGCGGGCCCCCGTCAATTCCTTTGAGTTTTAACCTTGCGGCCGTACTCCCCAGGCGGTGCGCTTAATGCGTTAGCTGCGACACCGGCGAACTAGGTCCGCCAGCGTCTAGCGCACATCGTTTACAGCGTGGACTACCAGGGTATCTAATCCTGTTTGCTCCCCACGCTTTCGCGCCTCAGCGTCAGTTGCAGTCCAGATGGCCGCCTTCGCCACCGGTGTTCTTCCCAATATCTACGAATTTCACCTCTACACTGGGAATTCCACCATCCTCTCCTGCACTCTAGCTCCGTCGTATCGAGCGCCGTTCCCGGGTTGAGCCCAGGCCTTTCACGCACGACGCACAGAGCCGCCTACGCGCCCTTTACGCCCAGTAATTCCGAACAACGCTAGCCCCCTTCGTATTACCGCGGCTGCTGGCACGAAGTTAGCCGGGGCTTATTCTGCGGGTACCGTCATCATCGTCCCCGCCAAAAGGGCTTTACAACCCGAAGGCCTTCATCACCCACGCGGCATTGCTGGATCAGGGTTTCCCCCATTGTCCAATATTCCCCACTGCTGCCTCCCGTAGGAGTCTGGACCGTGTCGCAGTTCCAGTGTGGCTGATCATCCTCTCAGACCAGCTACCGATCATCGCCTTGGTAGGCCGTTACCCCACCAACTAGCTAATCGGACGCGGGCCCCTCCCGGAGCGAATTGCTCCTTTCGCCCTCAGGCCGTATCCGGTATTAGCCGCAGTTTCCCGCGGTTATTCCGAACTCCGAGGTAGGTTCCCACGCGTTATTCACCCGTTCGCCACTGACTGTATTGCTACAGCCCGTTCGACTTGCATGTGTTAGGCATGCCGCCAGCGTTCGTTCTGAGCCAGGATCAAACTCTCAAGTTAACGGTCGGTCCGTGGACCGACTGTCGAGCCCGTACTCGTCATTACAAACGCGCGTTCCGCTGGCCTGGTGAGACCAGAAGAACGCTGTCTTCTAGAAGACGCGCGCTGCATGCGAGCACGAAACTCCCGTGCCGCCGCCCGCGCATCCCTTTCATCGTTCACTTTTCAAACAGCGCGCCGACGGAGGTTCTTGCGTTCCGCCCGTCGGCGAGGGGGCGGTGTATACGCCCCGCCCCAAGGCGAGTCAAAACTTTTTTCGGCCGACCTCGAGATTCCTGCAGTGCGATGAAAAACCGCATGAATCCGCGTTAGACCTTGCCCCGCGCCTCCTGTTCGAAGATGCTGCGCATGGCTCATGCGGCGGGCGCATGGCTCGGCGAGCCGAGGCGAGCGGCGCTTCGCCCGCGAGCATATCTGGCAAGGCGCTATGGTCGGTGGAATGCAGCAACGACGGGGCTTTTCGCGCGTCCGCGCCGCCGTCAAGCTGTGCGTCTTCGGCGCTGCTCTTGCCGGCGTCCTGGTGCTCGCGGATCGCCGGGATTCGCCCCAGACCCATTCGCCAGGATCGGCGGTCGAGCCCAGCGCGCCGCAAGATATTGCGATTGATTCCGGGCGAGACACTCCGGTTGGTGGTTCGGCGCATTCCATTCCGCCAGAAGGCGCCAATGGGAGTGTCGCCCCCCTTCCCGGGCATGCGGATGCACCCAGCGGTGCCGCCGATGTCCCGCGCGAGGTGCCGGCGATCCAGCCGGAGGATCCGCTTGCGCATCCCGCGCTCCATCCCCAGCGCGTGGTCGCGGTGCGCCGGGGGGACACGCTCATGGACATCCTGCTCGGCCTTGGCTTGCCGCGCGCG
>Ga0255210_1000745_pt1 | contig 10904 bp, 7 predicted proteins | sample Miss_Yuk_RepA_8d_FD_188422 | JGI IMG/M metagenome (GOLD analysis project Ga0255210, IMG submission 188422) | Freshwater microbial communities from Mississippi River, Louisiana, United States - Miss_Yuk_RepA_8d | ecosystem: Environmental > Aquatic > Freshwater > River | place: USA: Louisiana...
TTCGTCTAATCACCTTTTAGAACGGTATCGCGAAAGAAAATCGGCTTGTTTTTTAGTGCCCAATGGCTTGGCAATGAGTCCACGGTATGAAGCCTTTAACTGGGGCGTTCTAAGAAGCCAAGGTGCAACAATAAATAAGAGCAAAGATCTTGTTCTGGGCTACATCGGCGCCATTGCACCCTGGTTTGATTGGTCTTTAGTGCATCGACTTCGTCAGCAACTCGTCGATGAAGGCTTTAAACGCTTCAAGATTGTTCTTATTGGACCGGTGCACGGCGATCTTCCTGGAGACTTACCCCTTGACGTTGAAATCAAGCCAGCAATGCCGCAAGAATTGATTTGGGACGCCTTAGCTACATTTGATATTGGACTGATACCGTTCAAGATAAACGAATTAACAGCCTCTGTCGACCCTGTGAAGTACTATGAGTACAGGGCTGCAGCCCTGCCAATTCTTAGCAGTCGTTTTGGCGACATGGCGTTAAGAAATAGCGATGACGGTGTTTACTTTTTTGAATCAATGCAGGCAGGCAGTATATCGATTGATTCGTTGCTCAAAGAGCGTAAAGCATCCCACGCCTTGGACACAGCAGCGATGTCTTGGGCCTCTCGTTTTGAGGCAGTATCAACGATTTTTATCGACTAAGTGTCGCGGTGATCGCTATGCCATTGCCCCTCGACCATCCAATAGCCCTGATCATAGGTATCACGATGCATATCGATGGTAGCTACAGGATCGATCCATTGATAGACGTGAATGCCTTTTTCGCAAAGCAAATAGGCGCCTACCCTGAACGTACCTTTATTTAACCTCAGTGGCTCGATTTCAATCGTAAGTACACCCGAACCTTCCTGATCACGCGGTACGTCAACCGCTTGATTGACCGAGAGATTGGTCCCAATAATTCGGCCTCCTTGCGAAGAAAAAACAATCGCAGCACTTGGGGCAGGAATTAAAGGATCGCTCTTAAAAATAATCCTCATCCTCATCAGTGAGCGGCCAGAAAACCCTTGGAGTTGTGTTCCTGTATTCCCGTCGACTTCGACTTCCACGCTCACAATGCGTGCATGGCCTCGCATTGGCCCTGCTTGACCGCCATCATCAGCCAAGTGATGGCTCTGAGCCCTTGTTTGTAACTCGGCAAGATTGCTATCGCCTGCAGAGCGTTCTCCGCTTAGATCATCAAGGTACTCCTGATACTGACCAAGCACTGTTTTTGGCGGGCCGATCGCTCGAATTTCTCCTCGATCAAGCCAAAGAACGCGATCGCAAAACACTTCAACATGAAAGAGTACATGAGAGCAGAATAAGACGGATGTGCCCTTTTGCTTGACCTCCATCATGCGGTCAAACGACTTTCTTGCAAAGGCGCCATCACCAACTGAGAGTGCTTCATCGATGAGTAAGACATCTGCATCAACGCTAGTTGCTACGGCAAAGGCCAGACGCATTTGCATGCCGCTTGAGTAGGTTTTGACCGGTTGATCAATATATTCGCCAATCGATGCAAAATCGATAATTTGCTCGATACGTTCTTCAATAGCTTTACTTGTCAGCCCAAGGATCGCGGCATTTAGACGTAGGTTTTCCCTGCCGGTGAACTCGGGGTTAAAGCCAGATCCAAGTTCAAGCAAGGCTGCAACTCGCCCCCGAGTGTGTACTTCTCCTTGTGTTGCTTGAAGTGTGCCCGCTATGATTTGTAAAAGAGTTGATTTACCCGCACCGTTAACACCTACGATGCCGAGTACTTCACCTCGTTTTAAGCTTAGATTGATGCCTTTGAGTGCTGTGAAAGTTTGCTCTTGCTTTGTTCGGTTGCCCCGTAAAAACAATGAAGGCAATAAAAGTTCAAGTAAACGATGCAAGGGTTTTCGCTGTTTTCGAAATGACTTTTCAAGGGCTTTCAGCTCAATTACCCAGTCGCTACGAGGATCAAAGGACATCTGCAAATCCAGGCCGTATCCGTCTGAAAAGTAGGACCGAAAAAGCAATGAACACGAGTGAACTTAAACCGTGCCAGAGCCAACTATCTACTTGGAAGTGTGAACTCGGAAGCAGCGCATAGCGCATGGCTTCGGCCGCAGCTCCGATGGGGTTGAATTCAAACCAGGGGCGAAGTGCATGAGGCACCGCACTTGCAGGGTAAAAAATCGGTGACAAAAACATCAATAAGCTTGTTATTGCCGGCATGACTTGCTGCAGATCTCTAAAATAAACGCCAAGGCCGCTCAGTATGAGGCTAAGACCAAGGCCATAGATGACAAAGGGCGCCATAAGCACTGGAAGACACCCGAGGCGAATAAGCATATCGAGGCTTAGTCCGAGCGTGAGTGCTTGATAAAGCGTCAACACCAGAGTCGCTGTAAACAGATGAAGCATCGCCGAGCCAAAATTGACAGCTGGGAGCAGCGCTAGCGGGAAGCGAAGTTTTGTAACAAAGTTACTCTGTGAGCTGATACTTGAGGGCGACCTGTTGAGTAGTTCAGCGAAAAAATTAAATGCTGCCAGTCCAGCTAGAACTTGAGCCGCATAGTCCCAGGCACTTTGCCCAGACTGGCCTGTCGTCATAGGCCAACGAAATTGCATGAACTCAAAAAAAATGAGGGTAAACACAGCAAGTTGGCTAAGTGGTTGTAACAAGGGCCAGGCCAGCCCCAACATCGAACCCCTGTAGCGCGACTCAATATCGCGCTTTAGCAGTTGCCCGTAGAGGAAGAATCGATAGCGCATCGCTGCCTTGTGAAGTTTAAAAGCATCATCGCCCAGATTGTACGAGGCGGTTTTTGGTATTAGTCCTAGAATGCGAAAAAATGGGGGCGCTAAAGGGTGCGTGATCGTGCATTGGAGTTTGAAGTCTATCCGCGGCAATTAAGCGAGCCAGCAAGGCTCGGCCGAACGCTATGCGTTGCGCCACACCCCGATGATGAAATCCTCGGATGTGGCGGTCTTTTGGCGTTACTCGCTCGGCTTGGCTTGGCCTGTCCCAGTCTTATCCTGACCAAAGGCGAGAGGTCAATGAGTGAGAGTGACCTTCACACGCCAAGTCAGAACGGGGTTCATCAAAACGCGCCGCACCAGATTAGCCCCGATACGCCCATCGACAGTGAACTTAGAGCAGATGAGTCGCGAGCAGCAGCGATTCGCCTTGGCCTTCCAGTGCCCAATATCGTCGACCTTGGCGACCGACAGCTTCGCTTTGAGCCCTTGTTGATTGATTTGATTGTGCAAAGCATCAAGAGCGAATCGGTTGAGACGCTGCTACTGCCTTCCTTGTCGGAGCCGCATCCCGACCATCAAGTTTGTGCACTGGCAGGGCTTGCCGCGGCAGGCAGGGTCGATAGCTGTCAGCGCGTTTTGTTTTACGAAGACGGCGCTACCATGCACCCCAACCGCTGGTTCGACATTGATGATGTCGCGAGTCTCAAGTGGGACGCTGTTGATTGTTTTTCATCCCAATTGGCAAAAGAATCGTATGCTGACATGGCAAGGGCGCTCGCTCGTGTGCGAGCCTTTGGCTTACACCGGAACACAAAGCTACCGACAACAATAAGCGCCGCGGAAGCCTTTTTTGAGCTTGATTTGAAGCATTATCGAGCTCAAGGTCCCTTGGCAGCGCTTCCACAGTGGCCCTGGATTAGGCGTAGCCTCGACCTTGCAAATGATCCGGCCGATTTGCCGATGGTTAACGTGCTGGTGCGAAGCATGAATCGAAGCTGCCTGCTCGAGTGCCTGGCAAGCATTGCAGCTCAGACCTATCGGCCGCTTCGAGTCATGATTGTCAACGCAAGTGGCACACCGCACCGGTCGATCGGGAACTTCTTAGGAAGCATCCCCGTTGAGGTGTTGGAATCAAGGGGTGATGAGCGGCTTGCGAGGGCGCGAGCCGCTAATCGACTGCTTGAAGCTCTTTGCGATCGGGTTGATAAAAACAATAAGCATCTAAATTTTGGGATATTTATCGATGATGACGATTTAATCGATCTCAATCATATCGAGCGCTTGGTCAGTACACTCACCAAGGCCCCTGTTTCGAATGCAGCCTATACCGGCGTCCGACTTGTTGACCAAAGTGGCGAAACGATTAGTGAGTACGATGTGCCTTGGTCATATGAACGGCTGGTGGGTATTAATTTCATACCGATTCATGCAGTTCTCTTCAAAGTGGATGCTGTTCTGCGAACAAAGCTTCGCTTTAAGGAAGAGCTCCCGGTCTTGGAAGACTGGGCTTTTTGGAGAAGTCTTGCCAAGGAGAAGGGCTTTTCCCATTGCCCAGGCGTGACAGCAACTTATCGGCAAACGTTAGGCGATTCGCATGTATCAGACCCATCGCATCAGCACTACTGGCGCCTTTGGCATGAGCGCCTCATAGCCGAAGCGGTATCGGATGCAAATCAGGCTGAGCTAAGTCATTGGCTCCAATGGCATGCGCTTGCGCTTGAAGAGGCGCGCGGCCAATTGCTCAAGTTGGCTTCGCAAAAGGCTCAATGGACTGATGCTCAACAGGCGCTCGAGCGATCGGTCGAACAGATTGGGGTGCTTGAGCAAAAGATCTCAAGCATGGGCACTGAGTATGCGCAACTTAAGGCCTCGCTTGAAAGGCAAGTTGATTTACTGGTTGGTGAGCGCAGTCGTTTTGGTGCTCAGTTTTCTGATCAGGCTTTGCACTACGAACGCGAAATTGCACGCTTGCAGCGTCAGGCGGCTGGCGAAGCGACAAGTGTGATCGCTTTACAGGCGCAGCTTCACGACGTTTCGGAGCTTGCAAAGCGTAATTTCGAAACTGCATCGGCATTACAAAAAGAATTAGCCTCTGAACATCAGCGGGCGGCAGGCACATCCAAACAAATGCAGGCTCTGGGCGATGAATTACATCAACTTAAGAACTATGTTTCCTTGATCGAGCAATCGCGGTCCTGGCGAATGATTCAAACAATCAAACGATTGCTCGGTCTGTCTGCAAAAAGATAGCGATTGAGTCAAGTCCTCGGAACGCGCCAAGCATGATCTACCGTGAACTGTGTGCCGCTGAGTTTGACAGCGCACGTACACTCTTTACGCAGGTTTTCAAAAAGGAAGTGAGCCCAGCCTGGTGGCATTGGAAGTATCGCGGTGAAGGATTGATCGATGCCACTCACATCGGCGCCTTTGATGCAAGGTCTTCGCTATGCGGGCATGTGGGAGCCTTGGTCACCGAAGTGCAGCAAAGGCCGCTTCGTTCTGTGAGTGAGGGCAAAGGAACCCCTCTCGAACACTCAAACATGCATCCAAAAGTCATGATTCAAATCTGTGACGTCATGGTGAGTGATGAGCGTCGCGGGCAACGGGCATCAGGGTTTATTTACCGCGATCTTATGCAACGTATGGCGCAACATTTAGCGCATCGCTGGCCTCAAGGATTTGCGTATGGATTTCCTGGCATGCGTCCGCACCTGCTTGGCGAAAAGCTGGGCTTCTACCATGCTATTGCTCGTTACGGACTATCGCATTGGACGCCAGTTGAGGGCGTGCTCGAACCCTTGGCTTGGACAAGGCTCTATGATTGGCTGGAAGACTCAAGCTTGCTCGATGCGCCGCAGAGCACAAAGGCTGCGCAGCAGATAGTGTTGGCCAGACATCGGCGGTATCTTGCCTGGCGTTATGAAAAACATCCCGAAGTGTCCTACCAGTGTTGGGGTATTTACAAGCGAGGCTGGTTAAGAAAGCAATTGATCGGATGGTTGGTTTCTAAGCCCTGGAACGCTACGCAGCGGCTTATTGTCGATGGGTGGACGCAGCATAGTGGCTTAGTTTCGCCACATGCAGCCATTGATGCGCAGATCAATCAGCCTTGGCTGATTTGGGCACGAATAAGCGGCGAGCATCGCCATCCGGTGATCGCAACGCAGTTTCGCTATGCCGGAGATTTTGAGCTAGGCACTGAACTTCATCGATCGAGCCCATCGATCCAAGCACGGTTGCGCGGCGATCTTGTTCCCTTTACTGCAGGTGATACAGATGTGTTCTAAGCCTTTATGGCGTTAGCAAGACGCCTGCCTAAGGACCGGCATGGGTCTTCCCAAAAACGATGGGCGAGAAAGGCAAGCAGCAGCGTTAGGCCCAGTGCCAGCCATTCGGGGCTGGGCAGATGAGCCAGTTGATACTCAAGGCTAAATGCCTGTGCTGCGCGCAGTACGGCTATATGAAAAAGGTAAGTTCCATAACTTAGCTTACCTGCCCATTGGCAAAAGCATATGACAAAGTCAGCTTTAAAAACAGATTCGCACCGAGCGCTCCGAACCCAACGAATACATGTAGCCATAAGGCAGGCGTAGCAAAGGGCAGCGAGCCCGCCTAGCTGACCTTTTAGGATTGATGCCTGAATACCTGCATCGCCCACGTTTGCAAAGTGTTGAGCAAGCCCAAGCCAGGCTATTACACCCAGCACGGCGGGCCAAAGAAGAAGCTGATCGGATCGCCGCACCCAAGCCCATAGCAAGGCGCCGATGATAAATTCAATAGCGAGGCCAGGTAGATGATGTAGCAAAATAAATGCTTGATTCTCTTTCTCGTAATCGGCAGAAAGCCCAAGAAATATTCGGGAACAAAGCGCTAATGCCAAGACGATTGCAAGCGTGATCCGGCGCCACATGATGGAGTGAGCCTGGTGGAGCAACCAAACAAGGCAGGGAAGTACAAGATAAAAACTAATTTCAGAAGGGAGGCTCCAAAACGGCGGGTTGTAGTAAAACGCCATCGCTTTGGACTGCAAAAACGTAAAGCTCAAATGCTCTACAACATAGAGTAAATCTTGCTCATTGATGGTCTTTTCAGCGAAGTAGACGCAAAGGGCAAGCAAGTACAGCGGATAGATGCGAAAGAATCGCCTTGTCCAAAATGCCAGCGTCCCCGCAAAGGTACTTGATGTGCCGATCGATTTTCCGAAAAAATAGGGGCCAAACACATAACCACTCAAGACAAAAAATAGGTCAACCCCGGTGTGGGCGAATCGAAGTAAGCTTGGACTCCCTGGAGAAAGGGCCCAAAAGTGGGTATACACAACCAAGAACGCTGCAAAACCTCGAAAGGCTTCGATCAGCAAAAATTCGCGTTGATCGGCTTCAGTGGCACTTGAATTCATGGGCCGATTCTCGCCGATCGGCCATTGTTTTCAATCTGGCCTGTGCGATTTATCACGTGGTTAGTCAAAGAAGCCAGGGATAATCAACTCACTATCAAGGGTTAGCGTGCCGTCACTTCGTCAATTCCATATGCCTGGTTCGAACCTTACCGATCGTGATCTGACGCATCGGTACCGCGCGTTTTGTGCGTGCTTTGCCGCAAGTATTTTTTTGATGCTGGTCGCTGTCTTCTCTCCTGCCCAAGCCAAGTACATTGCGCGCGTGGCACTCGCTGTCGGCGACACGTCGCGCGTTAATGGCTCCCATATCGAAGCTTTGCGGGTGGGTACGCAACTGCAAGCCGGAGACCGCATTCGCACAGGGCCCGACGCAGTTGCGATTTTAGTTTTTGCTGATGAGGGCCGCCTGTCCGTTCGCCCGGATTCTGAGCTTTGGATCAAGCAATACGATATTGACCCTAAGGGGATCAATACCCGCATTGAGCTGGAGTTGGTCAAGGGAATCGTTCGCCAAATATCGGGTAACGCATCGCGCGCCCAGCCAGAGCGCTACCGACTCAATACCCCAGTTGCTGCGATTGGGGTACGTGGTACCGATTTCTTAGCCAGGAGTAGTTTAGATGGCGTTGAGACTTTGGTGCAAGAAGGCAAGATTTTTGTTCAAGCCAATAATTTGCAATCCTGTGCCCAAATCGATTGCGGTGCATTGCTTGCCCCAGCCCAGGCGGCTGGGTCTTACTTAAAAGTCTCAACTAACGGTGAGATTGTTCAGCGCGCCTATCGTTCGGCCGATGTCGAACAGAACTTCGCCCTAAACCTTGTGATGCAACCAACGAGCAGGCGGCAGGCTGTACTTCAGGCCGCTGAACTGCAGCGTTTAAAGCTCAGCGATGCGGAGTTGCCAGCAGGTGCGCAGTTCATCTCCGATACCATATTTACGGTTGCGCAGAATAAGGATGTCAACTACGCCGGGCAAGCGGGCTCCAATAGCTCTTCGGGATCCACATCAACGGGCACAAACACGGGTACTTCGCCGGGCGACCCGACCTCCACGCCGTCGACGCAACCACCTGTTTCCCTGCCAGCCGATTTGTCGATTAATACGGCTGCGCTACTTGACCGACAACTGGTCTGGGGCAGGTTCACGCAAGCCGCGGCCCTACCTGATCAGTGGCTTGTGAGTTATGCCGATGCCAAAGAAGGGCGGCATGTGACTGTGGGTGAGCTTGGGCAATACGCACTTTGGCGCTCAGGTGCGACTGGTAGGCTCGATCCATCGCTCGTAGGGATTGCAAAGTTCAGTTTGTTGGGTGCTCAAGCGGTACTAGAGCAGTCTGGCGGGGTAAGCGCTGCGCTTGTCAACGCTGCCATGCTCGAAGTCAACTTCGATCGCTCCACCTTCGTCGCTGGCGTTGATCTGCAGCATCAAGCGACCGGTGTGCAAAACCTGAGGGTGATTGGTATTGTGAACAATGAAGGTATATTTGTTGGTACAAATGATACCGAGCGCGTCGCTGGGGCACTGAGCAGAGATGGCTCGGAGGCAGGCTATTTATTCTCGAAGGACACATCCGCGGGCCGTTTGCGTGGCATCACGCTTTGGGCTCGAACGAAGTAAAAGGCGAAAGGCTACGTGGTCGCGACCGCGCGCCATCCTCGCCTTATTGCTTGCGATCGCTCCCGCGATAAGTCAGGGCACAGCGCTCAAACCTGCTGAGGAGGCCGAGCAGGCGCTTGAGCAAGCCCGGCAAGCTATTGCAGATCGTGCTTTAGATCGAGCTGAACTGCAACTTGAGCGGGTTTTGATGCTCGTGCCTGAACACGCCGAGGCTCGGGTTATGCTTGCCTCGTTGATGGCACAGTTAGGCCGGCTCGAAACAGCACTTTTGCTCCTTCAAAGCTTGATTGAGGATCCACGTACGGCTGAGGATTATCGTCAGCGTCTCAGAAGCATTTATCTGTTGATTGCCCAGGCACCCAGGCTAGCTTCGCTGACCCGTCTTCCCCAGCGACTTGCACCTGAGTCTGCTCCGCAAACCTACTGGCGGGCTGAACTTGGTCTGGGACAATCAACGAATCCGCTATCGCGAACAAGCGCGAGCGACTTACCCCTAACCATCGCCGATTCGGTGATTAATCTTCCTTTGAGTGAGCGGCCCAAGCGAGGTAATCAGCTGCAAGCATCCATTGGACGAATAGGCCAAGAAAGCGGATTTGATCTGAATCTAGCGCAAGTGAGGCCCTTGGGTGCAGAGAGCGCGGCCGAGTCAGCCCGGCTTTCAGCCTGGGGACCCATTGCAGGCTCTTATTACTGGCAAGCGCAAGCGCAGCAAAGCCTCGATCAGCAAAGGCGCTACACGCTGGGCTTTAGCTTTGCCGAAGCACGCCATCGCCTGACCGCTGCAGCATTCAATGAGCCGAGTCGAGATGAGTCGGGTCAGTTCTTGCGGTATGAGCACAGGGTCTACCCCGCGCTCGGAGGACTTTGGAGCGCAAGCCTTGAACGTGGTCGCCACCTCAATCGAACCCCAGACTACTGGCGGGCAGCCCTTTCGGGCGAGTACAGTTTGGGTAAGCAGCGATTTCTGGTCGTGAATTGGGGCTATCAAGCCGATCTTTCGGGTTACAATCCGCTGCTTGAAAACAACAGTCGTCGCTGGCTAGACACGCGCTCTGTTGTCTTTGAACAACATATCGCGTTAAGTAAACAAAAAGTCCTTGTTTTACGGGGTCTTGCGACAGAAAGACGAAGCAATTTAACAATTTTTAGTTTCCGAGATCTCGGACTCCAGGTATCCTTCATAGCAACTTGGCTGTAGTGCCGGTGTTGTTTTCCGGTTTTTGTGAATTTGATCACACAGCCTTGCGGGGTGAACTAGATAACTTGGGAGTTCGATCTAGTAGACTCAGGTCATATGCCGATTACTCACAGGAGAATTTGAATGGCAACGAATCCAGCACTTTGGACATCCACTGCGCAGACCGAGATGTACCGTTTCTTTGCGGTTGCATTTAACGCAGCCCCAGGAACAACCTACATGGACCAGCTCTATGACGCGGTCACGTCAGGGATGAGCACTGAGCAAATCGTTGAAGTCTTTACCTCAAAGAGCCAGTTCACGAACGTGTACCCACGGTTCATGAGCAACAAAGACTTCGCAACCAAGCTCGTCAACAATGTGGTTGGTAGCTCTGCAACCGACGCAGCAAAGGCCACGGCTGTAGCCGACATCGAGGCAGCGCTCGCCTCTGGCTACTCACGCGGCAAGGTCGTTTATCAAATCTTCACCAACTTGGCCAACAAGACTGCCGACGACGCAACATGGGCCGGCACAGCCAAACAAATGGCAAACCAAGTTGAAGTATCTAAGTACTACACCCAGACACTCCTCCAGGGCAGCGAAGACCTCGCAACCTTGCAAAAAGTCATCGCTGGTGTAACGAAGGACACGGCAGTAGGTACGACGGCAGCACTTCAGTCGATTATTGACGCAGCCGTTCCAACCCCCGGCCAGACTTTCACGCTTACTGCAGGTGTGGATGCGGTTGTGGGAGCTGGTGGTAATGACCTAATTTCTGGTAACGACACGGGAACGCCCGGGACTACGACATTCGCCACCTCTGATGGTATCGATGGCGGTGGTGGCTCTGACACCCTCGCACTCGTTGTTTCCAATGCCACCGCGCAGGCCTATCTGCCAACGCGCATATCAAATGTGGAAAACATCGCGGTGACCAACACCTCGGGTGTTGCGCATTCGATGGATCTGGTTTCGACATCTGGTG
>Ga0255210_1000746_pt1 | contig 10873 bp, 9 predicted proteins | sample Miss_Yuk_RepA_8d_FD_188422 | JGI IMG/M metagenome (GOLD analysis project Ga0255210, IMG submission 188422) | Freshwater microbial communities from Mississippi River, Louisiana, United States - Miss_Yuk_RepA_8d | ecosystem: Environmental > Aquatic > Freshwater > River | place: USA: Louisiana...
CTCGGCCTGCTCCGGGCGGGCTCACGCCAGGCCTGAAGATCAGCCGACCAGCCGCTCCAGCGCAAAGGTGTCAAACGCCGATTCGCGTTGACGGATCAGGTGCGCCTTGTCGCCATCGACCAGTACCTCGGCGGCACGGCCACGGGTGTTGTAGGTGCTGGCCATGCTCATGCAATACGCGCCCGTGGACAGCACGGCCAGCAGATCGCCCGACTGCACCACCAGCGAACGGTCGCGGCCGAGCCAGTCGCCGCTTTCGCAGATGGGGCCAACCACGTCATACGTGACGGCTTCACCCGCGCGTGGCACCACCGGCACGATCTGGTGGAAAGCCTCGTACATGGCCGGGCGTGGCAGGTCGTTCATCGCGGCGTCGACGATGCAGAAATTCTTCTGTTCCCCCGGCTTGGTGAAGATCACCTCGGTCAGGCACACCCCGGCGTTGCCCACCAGCGAGCGGCCTGGCTCGATCATCAGCTGGCGCTGGCCGTAGCCGCGCGCGTCCAGCTTGGCCAGCAGCTGTGCCCACAGGGCATCGGCCGCAGGCGGTGTGTCGCCGTTGTAGTCGATGCCCAGACCTCCGCCGAAGTCGATGTGGTGGATCGCAATGCCAGCGGCTTCGATCTCGGCCACCAGGTCCAGCACGCGGTCCATCGCGTCCAGATAAGGCGTGACCTCGGTGATCTGCGAGCCGATGTGGCAGTCGATGCCCACCACCTGCAGACCGGGCAGGCTGGCCGCGTGGCGGTAGGCGCGCAGCGCGTGTTCGTGCGCGATGCCGAACTTGTTGCCCTTCAGGCCGGTGGAAATGTAGGGGTGCGTCTTGGCGTCCACGTTGGGGTTGACGCGCAGGCTCACCGGCGCCTTCAGGCCCAGTTCGCAGGCCACGCTGCTGAGCACATCGAGCTCGGCTTCGCTCTCGACGTTGAAACAGCCGATGCCGGCCTGCAGTGCCTGCTTCATCTCGGCGCGGGTTTTGCCCACGCCCGAGAAGATGACCTTGGCCGGATCGCCGCCCGCGGCCAGCACGCGCAACAGTTCACCGCCGGAGACGATGTCGAAGCCGCAACCGGCGTTGGCAAACACCTGCAGCACCGCCAGGCTGGAGTTGGCCTTCATGGCGTAGCAGATCTGTGCCTTGCGGCCGGCAAAGCCGCGCTGGTAGGCGGCCAGGGCCGACAGCATGGCGGCTTTGGAATAGACGAACAGGGGCGTGCCGTGTTCGCGGGCCAGATCGACCAGGCGCACACCTTCCATGTGCAGTTGCTCGCCCTGGTAGGCGATGAAGGGCTGGCCGGGCAGGGATGCGGTGGTGGTCATGTTCAGCGTGAGGGTTCGGAGGCGGCAGGCTTGGCTGCGGGCGCAACCTGATGCCAGGGGTTGAGTGTTTGCGGCAGTGTGGCGCGGCCTTGCGATTCGGGTGTGGTGGGCAAGACCAGGGGGCCTTTTTGCCCGCAGGCCGCGAGCATTGCACCACAGCCGGCAAGGGCATGGCCGATGACTAGAATTCTTGCAATTCTCAACATCCGGCGATTGTAATGACCGACCTCGAATACATGGACCAGGCCGAGCGCCTGCTGGCACAGGTGGAAGCCTCGTGCGACCGCATCAACGACGAGACCGACGCCGACATCGACAACCAGCGCGTGGGCGGCATGGTCACGCTGACCTTCCGCAACCGCAGCCAGATCGTCATCAACCTGCAAAAACCGCTGCACGAGGTCTGGCTGGCCGCACGGTGTGGAGGCTTCCATTACAAATTCGACGCTGGCCTCTGGATGGATACCAAGGGCCAAGGCGAGTTCTGGGAAAGCCTGTCGCGTTACGCCAGCGAGCAGTCAGGCCAGGCCCTGCGTTTCGGGGCCTGACCGCTCAGTTGCGAAACAGGTCCAGAATCCGGCGCTTCTCGTCACCTGCGGGCAGGGGTGCAGGCTTGTCATCGCTGCGATCACCCAGTCCGAGTGAGCTGACACCGCCGCGGGCAAATTCTTCAAAAACCCATTCATTGCCCACATGGACCAGGCCTTCGGGAACCGGGTATTCCGATACCGGGACCCCACGCAATGCGGTGTCCATGTAGCTGATCCACACCGGCAGGCTCAGGCCGCCACCGGTCTCGCGGTCACCCAGCTTGCGAGGGGTGTCGTAGCCGATCCAGACGATGCCGGTGACCTGCGGGTTGTAACCGGCAAACCAGGCGTCCATCGAGTCGTTGGTGGTGCCGGTCTTGCCGTACACATCGGGGCGTTTGAGCAAGGCCTGAGCGCGCGCTGCTGTGCCCGAGCGGGTGACTTCCTGCAGCAGGCTGTTCATCACGTACGCGTTGCGAGGGGTGATCGCGCGCTGTGATTCTTCCGGCTGTTCAGGGGGAGGGCTTTCGACCAGGACCTTGCCCTTGGGGTCGGTGATGCGCGTGATCAGGTGGGGCTGCACCAGGTAGCCACCGTTGGCGAACACCGAATAGCCCGCAGCCATCTGCATCGGGGTCACGGAGCCTGCCCCCAAGGCCATGGTCAGGTAGGCAGGGTGTTTGTCTTCGTCAAAGCCGAAACGGGTGATCCATTCCTGTGCGTTGCGGGCGCCCACCGCCTGCAGCACGCGGATGGAGACCATGTTCTTGGATTTGGCCAAGCCGGTGCGCAGGCTCATCGGGCCATCGAACTTGCCGTCGTAGTTTTTGGGCTCCCAGGGCTGGCCGCCGGTCACGCCGCCGTCAAAGAACAAGGGGGCGTCGTTGACCACCGTGGTGGGGGTGAAGCCTTTTTCGAGGGCGGCTGAGTAGATGAAGGGCTTGAAACTCGAGCCTGGCTGGCGCCAGGCCTGGGTGACGTGGTTGAACTTGTTTTTGGCGAAATCGAAGCCGCCGACCAGGGCGCGCACCGCACCGGTTTTAGGGCTGATGGCGACGAAGGCACCTTCCACTTCGGGTTGCTGTGTGATCTCGTAGCCTCCCTTGGCCATCTGCACGATGCGCACCACAGCGCCGCGGCGCAGACGGACAGCTGGTGCGGCCTTGTCAGACAGCCCCGATTGCACGGGCTTGAGCCCATCGCCGGTGATCTCGATCGTGTCGCCATTGCCACGGGTGACCACCACCTTGCGCGGGCCGGCTTCGAGCACCACGGCAGAGAGCAGGTCGCCGTTGTCGGGATGGTCGTCAAGCGCATCGTCGATGGTGTCTTCGAGTTTCTTCGGGTCGGTGGGCAGGTCGATGAATTTCTCGGGGCCGCGGTAAATCTGGCGGCGCTCGTAATCCATGATGCCCTGGCGCAGTGCACGGTAGGCGGTGCGTTGTTCTTCGGCCACCAGGGTGGTGGTGACGTTCAGTCCGCGAGTGTAGGTTTCGGCGCCGTACTGGGCATAAACCATCTGGCGCACGGTTTCAGCCACGTATTCGGCGTGCAGGATGTTCTTGTCGGCCGAGGTCCGCAAGTGCAGCGGTTCGGCTTTGGCGGCCTTGGCTTGCGCCGCCGTGATGAAGCCGTTGTCTTCCATGCGCTCGATGATGTAGAGCTGACGCGCTCGGGCACGTTTGGGGTTGGCGAACGGGTTATAGGCCGAAGGCGCTTTGGGCAGGCCGGCGAGCATGGCGGCTTCGGCAATCGTGATGTCCTTGAGCGATTTGCCGAAGTAGGTTTCGGCGGCCGAGGCAAAACCATAGGCCCGGTTGCCCAGGAAGATCTGGTTCATGTAGATCTCCAGGATCTGGTCCTTGGAGAGCATGTGCTCGAGTTTGTAGGTCAGCAGGATCTCGTAGATCTTGCGGGTGTAGGTCTTCTCGGACGACAGGTACACATTGCGCGCCACCTGCATGGTGATGGTCGAGGCGCCCTGACTCTTCATGCGGCCGATGTTGGCAATGCCGGCGCGCAAGATGCCCAGATAGTCCACGCCACCGTGCTGGTAGAAGCGAGCGTCTTCGATGGAGAGCACGGCATCCTTCATGACCTTGGGGATCTCGTTGATCGGGGTCAGGTTGCGGCGTTCTTCGCCAAACTCGCCCATCAGCACGCCATCGGCGGTGTAGACCCGCAGAGGCAGCTTGGGCCGGTAGTCGGCCAGGTCAGAGATGTCGGGCAGGTTGGGGTAAGCCACCACCATGGCCACACCCGCGACGAACACGATGCTCAGCACAGCGGCGACCGCCAGCCCCCCCAGCCAGAACACCAGCTTGAGCAGCCATTTCCCGGGGCCTGCGGGCGTTGAGGGGGTTTTGGAGGAGGGCTCGCGATCGGCGTTGGACTTGGCGGACATAGGACCTTTATCGGCAGCGCCGAAAGGGCGCGAGGCAGGCCCGCATTATAAAAATCCGCGCCCATGACTTGCTTATGAAATTGTTTGAATTGAAATCCTAATTACTCATTTATGGATTGAAACAAGATGTTCTCTTCTCTACAAAGGTGATGCACCAGCCCGCAAGAGGTTGGTCAGGGAGGAGACCCGGCATGCAATGGATCAGGCGGATGGGGGGTCTGGTGGCCTGGCGACAACAACGCGCCAGTGCCTGGGGCGCCTTGCTCGGCCAGCAGGACATCCTGGTGGCCGCCTTGTCTGTGCAGCAGACCGGGAGCTTTCGCGTGGTGGTGTTCGAGCACCTGCACGCATCTTCGGCGCTGGTGCACCTTTCCGAACGCGAGGAGGACTGGGTTCAGACCCTGAGGACTTTGGGCAAGCCCCTGCCCAAACGTTGGCGCACCATGGCCTTGGCTGTCAGCGAAGAACGTTGTCGCCAGGGGGTGCTGGTGTGGGATGGTCCGCTGGACACACGCAGGCTCGAGGCTGAAGTGCAGCTGGAGGCTGCCGCTGCATGGGGCGTGGCGCCGGCGGAGGTCGGTTTCGATTACCGCCTGCAGGAAGCGCCGCCCGCCGACGGTCTGCGGGTGCAATGGGCCTCCTGCCTGAGCGAGCAGCTCTTGCAATGGCAGCAGCATGCACGCCGTGCCGGTTGGCGTTTGCCGGTGGTGGAGCCCGAGCTTCAGGCCGCGCAACGGGCAGCGGTGTACTTGCGCGGCGCTGACCTGCAGCACTGGGCCCAGTCTCCCCAGGACTGGCAGTTTGCGCGTGGGCCTGAACGCAGTCTGGCTGAAGTGGATTGGCTGGCGCTGCAAAGCGGCCCCATGTGGAAGCCGCTGGTGGCCTGTGGTGCCGCATTGGGGGCCTTGTTGTGAACGCCCGGCCATTGAACCTGCTGCGCCATCCCCGGCGCGTGCATGCACTGGCGGCCGGGGCAAGGCCTGCTGTGCTGGGTGCTTGGCTTGTCGGCGTGCTGCTGGGTGGTGTTTGGGGTTGGTCGCAGCAGGTGCAGATGGACCGGTTGCTGGACCAGCGCGTGCAGCTGCAGGCCCAATCGAGTGCCTTGCGCGAACAGCAGGCTCGTCAGACGGCCGCTCAGGAAAAGGCGCAGCTGCAGTCGAAATGGGGGCAGAGAGCGCAGTCCTGGCGGGCGCAGCGTCAGCACCTGATGGAGCTGCATGCGGCATTGATGACGCAGGCCGCAGAAACAGGGCTGCGTGTGGAGCGCTGGCAGGGCGACGGCCGTCAACTGGTGCTGCAAGCTTGGTTGCCCCGTGCCGACCATGTGCCGGTGGTGCTGTCGGGCCTGTCCCGCTCATGGGCAACGGCTTGGACTTTGCAAAGCATGGGTGATCGGGCTGGCTCAGGGGTGGATGTGGTGCTGCAGGCCTCATGGCCTGCTGGCATCAGGGACGATGGGCGGCGAAAGCCATGAAGGCTCAATGGTCCAAGTTCCGCCCGGACCTGCGGCGCCATCTGCTGGTGCTGGCGGGGGCTTGTCTGTCCGGAGTGGCTTTGGCCTGGTGGTGGTGGCCGCTGGACACCGAAGCACTGGACGTCTTGCGCCTGGAGGTGGCTCAATTGCAGGCCCAAACCCAGGTTCAGGTACCGGACCAACCACACAAGCAGCAGAGGCCGGCAGCGGACGCTGTGGCTGGAGACGAACAGCTTGTTTTGGATGAGCCTGCGCTGGCCGAGGCAGACATGGTCTGGCCCTGGTTGCAACAACGGATGCAGGCACAAGGGCTGCAGGTCCTGCTGCTGAGGCCGCAGGCGGTGAACATGGACAAGGGCTTGCCCGAGCAGGCGGTGGCCCTGCGCCTGCAAGGACGCTGGCGCGATTGGCTCGTGTTGGAAGAGGCTCTTCACGAGCATGCCCCCTGGTGGGTCATTGACCAATGGCAGGTGATGCCTGCGGCTGCACAGTCTGAAGACGTGCGCATCGAACTGCAGGCGCGGCTGGGCTTGCAGCCACCAGGATGGAGGCGGGAGGAGAGGCAACGCGTCTGGCCGCTGTGGCCACAGACTTCTGTTTCGCCGCAAACCACTGGTGCCCCTTTGTTTGCATCGGCGCAGACGCCTGCTCCCCTTGTATCCGCCAGCGAGGCTGCGGGCGGTCTGTCCGCTGACCCGCGTGGGTGGCCGATGGATCAACTGCGCCTGCTTGGGGTCTGGCGGCAGGCCGGGACCGCACACGCGGTCGTGGCGGTGGGACAAGACCCGGTGGTGTTGCGGCTGGGCCAGCAGATTGGACGAGAGGCTTTCCGTGTACGCAGGATTGGCGATGACCATGTGGATCTGGCCACTGCCCGCACATCTGGGCCGTTGTTGCACCTGACGCTGCGAGAGGGCAAGTGATGAAGAACCTGATTTGGCGAAACACCGTGCCGATGGCGCTCGTCGTTGCAGTCTGGGGTTGGCCTGCTTGGGCCCAGTGGCCCGGGCGCCTGCAGGAGCCTGCCAACAGTGACCCGATCAGCCTGAATTTCCAGAACACCGAAGTGCGGGCCCTGATGCAGGTGTTTGCCGATTTCACGGGTCTGAATTTCGTGACCACCGACAGCGTGACGGGTCAGGTGTCGGTGCGTTTGCAGGAGGTGCCCTGGCCGCAGGCCCTGCAGGTGGTGCTGCAGGCCAAGGGGCTGGCGGCCCGGCAGGACGGTCGGGTGGTCTGGATTGCGCCGCATGACGAGTGGTTGCAGCGGGAAAAGAAATCGCTGGAGGCGCAAGCCGCCCTGGAGGGGGTGAGTCCTTTGCAGATGGCCTCGGTGCGCCTGCAGTACGCGCGAGCCAGCGAGGTGGCACAGCGCCTGCAAGGGCTGGCGCCCACCGGGGGTGTGGCCAGTGGTGGCCGCTGGTTGTCTGCCCGGGGCAGCGTGATGGCCGAGCCGCGCACCAACCAGTTGTTCATCAGCGACGTACCGGCGCGCGTGGCCGAGTTGCAGCAGATCGTGGCGAAACTGGATGTGCCGGTGCGACAGGTGCTGATCGAGGCGCGCATCGTCGAGGCGGATGACCAGTTTGGCGAGTCGCTGGGCGTGCGGCTGGGGGTGGGCGTGGGTCGCAACGTTCAGATCAACGGACAGGCCACCAGCGTGGGCCAGCTGGGCGCGACCAATGCCGTGACGGGTGCAGGCGCGGTCAGCGGCAACCAGGTGGCTTTTCCTGCGGGCGCGGCGGGGCAGACGCTGGTGAATCCGGCCAGTGTGGCGGTGTCGCTTTTCAATGCGGCGGCTGACCGCTTCATCAATCTGGAGTTGTCGGCGCTCGAAGCCGATGGCCGTGGCAAAGTGGTGTCGCGTCCGCGGGTGATCACCGCCGATCAAACCAAGGCCCTGATCGAGCAGGGGACCGAATTGCCTTACCAGACCGCCGCCACCTCAGGCGGCAGCACGCTGACCAACATCACCTTCCGCAAAGCCAACCTCAAGCTGGAAGTCACGCCTCAGATCACACCCGAGGGGGCGGTGGTGCTGGATGTGGACGTCAACCGCGACAGCGTGGGACAGCTCACCACGGCCGGTTACGCCATCAACACCAAGCATGTGAAAACCCAGGTCCGGGTGCAGGACGGTGGGACGGTGGTGCTGGGCGGCATCTTCGAGGACACCGACAAGAACGACGAGGCACGCGTTCCCGGTCTGGGCGAGGTGCCGGTGCTGGGCTGGCTGTTCCGCAATCGCCAGCAGGTGCGCCGCCGCAGCGAGCTGCTGGTGTTTCTGACCCCGCGCGTGGTGGCCGAGAACGCCAGCGTGGCCGAGATGGTCGGTCCGGTCGTGTCCAAGCCCGATCCACGCCCCTGAAAGCGAAGCTTCTCCCACACGGCGGCCCAGCCTGCCGAGGGACCGATTTCATGGTCGCAAACGAATGCCCCGCTCGCATACACTTGAGGGTTTTCGGCGCCAGCCGGGCAGGGGTCCGGCATCGCCTTCGAGTGTGAGACGGTCTTGAGCATCATTTTTGTCGGTCTGCCGGGTGCAGGCAAAACCACCATCGGACGCCAGCTGGCCCGGCGTCTGGGGGTGTCTTTTGTCGACTCGGACCATGTGATCGAGGAACGCCTGGGCTGCTCCATCCGTGAATACTTCGCCCGCGAAGGTGAAGAGGCCTTCCGGGATGTCGAGCAGGCAGTGCTCGATGACCTGAGCCTGCACCACCACGGCGTGCTCTCCACCGGTGGCGGCTCGGTGTTGCGAGAGGCCAACCGTCGCCACCTGCATGAACGCGGGTATGTGATCTACCTGCGCACCTCGCCAGAAGACGTCTACCGCCGCGTGCGGCACGACACGGGTCGGCCGTTGTTGCAGGTGGACGATCCCCTGGCACGCCTGCGTGCCCTGTACGAAGCACGTGACCCCTTGTACCGTCAGGCCGCCCACTACGTGCTGGAAACCGGTCGCCCGTCGGTGGCGGCGTTGGTCAACAAGATCATGATGCAGCTCGAACTGGGCGGGCAGCTGCCGCTCAAGGCGCCAAGCCCGGCGGCCTGACGTCTCAGGCTTCTGCCGCTTCGATCAAAAAGCGCACCCGCTTTTGTCCCTGCCATTCGTCGGCATCGAGCCGGTAGGCGATCCTGACCCGGGCGGGCAGCGGTTCTGCCCGGTTGAACCAGATGCCATCGACGGGTTGGCCCTGGTGTTTGAGTTTGAGCGACAGGTGTTTCTCGCCCACCAGCCGCTGCGACAGCACTTCGACCTCTTCGCTGAAGACAGGCGGCGCAAAACCCTGGCCCCAGACTTCCGCGTGCAGCATGTCGACCAGTTCGGTGCGCCGGTACTCGGGGGGCAGCGGGCCATCGGTTTCGAGGCGGCGTTGCAGTGTGGCCGCGTCCAGCCATTCCATGGCCACCCGGTTCAGGGTTTCCTCGAAAACTTCGAAGTGTTCTTCGGCGACCGTGCAGCCGGCGGCCATGGCGTGGCCGCCAAAGCGCAGCAACACGCCCGGGGCACGCTTGGCCACCAAGTCCAGCGCGTCGCGCAGATGAAAACCCGCAATCGACCGGCCTGAGCCCTTGAGTTCGTGTTCCTTGCCTGGCGCCGTGCTGGCCGCAAACACGAAAGTGGGGCGGTGCAGCTTGTCTTTCAGGCGGGAGGCCACGATCCCAACCACCCCTTCGTGGAAGTCCGGGTCGAAGACGCAGATGGCTGGCGGCGGGGTTTCACCTTCCTCGAACAGCGATTCGGCCATTTCCATGGCCATCTCACGCATGTCGCCTTCGATCACGCGGCGTTCGCGGTTGATGGCGTCGAGCTGTCTGGCCAGTTCGTCGGCGCGTGTGGGGTCGTCGGTCAGCAGGCATTCAATGCCCAGCGTCATGTCCGACAGGCGACCTGCGGCGTTGATGCGCGGGCCCAGTGCGAAGCCGAAGTCGAACGTTGTGGCGCGGCTGGCCTCGCGGCCAGCGGCGCGAAACAGTGCGGCCATGCCTGGCGGCAGCGCACCTGCACGCACGCGTTTGAGGCCCTGGGCCACCAGGCGGCGGTTGTTGGCATCGAGTTTGACCACGTCGGCCACGGTTCCGAGTGCGACCAGCGGCAGCAGGGCGTCCAGTTTGGGCTGGCTGGCCTGATCGAATTGGCCCCGCTGTCGCAGCTCGGCGCGCAGGGCCAGCAGCACATAGAACATGACGCCCACCCCGGCCATGGACTTGCTGGGGAAATCGCATCCAGGCTGGTTGGGGTTGACGATGACTTCTGCGCCGGGCAGCTGCTCGGCGGGCAGGTGGTGGTCGGTCACCAGCACCTTCAGGCCCAGGCTTTGTGCGGCGGCGACGCCTTCCACGCTGGCGATGCCGTTGTCGACCGTGATCAGGACATCGGCACCCTGGTTCTTCACTCGCTGGGCAATCGGTGGCGTCAGACCATACCCGTCCACCACACGGTCGGGCACCAGATAGTTCACACGGCGGGCGCCGAGCATGCGCAGGCCGCGCACGGCCACGGCGCAGGCGGTGGCACCGTCGCAGTCGTAGTCGGCCACGATGCACAGCGGCTGGTCAGCGGCCATGGCATCGGCCAGCAGATGGGCGGCCTCCTGTACGCCTTTGAGATCACCCGGTGGCAGCAATTTGCCCAGCGCATCGTCGAGTTCTTCAGGCGTGTGCACACCGCGGGCGGCATACAGCCGGGCCAGCAGCGGGTGGATGCCGGATTGTTCAAGTGCCCAGGCACTGCGGGGTGGGACGTCGCGGGTCAGGAGTTTCATGAATCGGAGTGTTCTCGCAGCAAGGCGCGCAGCGCGGCGTCGGTGTCAATGGGTTTCATGCGCCGCAGCAGACGCTGGTGCCAGGCCTGAGGCACGCTGCGCCAGGTGTGCGCAGCTGTTTCGCTGCACAGCGTCAGTGTCAGGGCGGTGTCGGTCCGGGTCAGTGGCGCCAGCAGTTCGCGGTCGATTTTCTGCCAGGTGCTTCGCCAGGCTGAGGCGTCGCCTTGCTGCGCGCTGCTCTCCAGGTCCAGGATGCAACGCACCTCGGGCTGTTCGGGTGCGCGGGGGGGCTGTCCGGCCCCGTGCAGCCAGAAGGCGTTGACCGTGAGTTGGCCGCGGGCCACTCGCGCGTCGTTGACCGGGTGGTTGTAGAGCA
>Ga0255210_1000747_pt1 | contig 10869 bp, 10 predicted proteins | sample Miss_Yuk_RepA_8d_FD_188422 | JGI IMG/M metagenome (GOLD analysis project Ga0255210, IMG submission 188422) | Freshwater microbial communities from Mississippi River, Louisiana, United States - Miss_Yuk_RepA_8d | ecosystem: Environmental > Aquatic > Freshwater > River | place: USA: Louisiana...
CTCGGTTTTATTTTTTCCGCCTCTGGCCCCCTCGCAATTATTCTTTCAGTCGGCACAGGCGCTGGTATGCCTGCCGCTTTGATAGCCTCCTGGGTGCTCGGCTGCTTTGGTATTAACGGCATCTTAAGCCTTGTCTTAAGTTGGGTGTACCGCAAACCACTTGCATTTTTTTGGACGATCCCAGGCATGGTGCTCATGGGCGAAGCGCTCACGCGCTTGCCCTTTGATGAAGTGATCGGTGCCTACTTGCTAACCGGTGCGCTCATGTTGGTGCTTGGTCTGAGTGGACTGATCGGTCGCATCATGAAAGCGCTACCGCTTGCAATTGTCATGGCCATGGTTGCAGGCGTGTTCTTAAAGTTTGGAACAGATCTGGTTCGCCATATGCAATCCGACGCTTGGATCGCGGCACCCATGATTCTTGTTTTTACGACACTCACCGTATTTGCTCGAATCGGCCGCTTTATCCCCCCTCTAATTGGCTCGCTACTTACAGGTCTTCTATTGATCACAGTCTTCGATGCACCGAACATCACCTTGGATCAATTACATTGGCTCGCTCATCCTGTGGTCACCGCCCCGGTATTGAGCCTTCGAGCATGCCTTGAACTTGTCGTTCCACTTGCGATCACGGTGCTTGTGGTGCAAAACGGCCAGGGCGCCGCCGTACTACGAGCCGCGGGCCACGAAGCACCCATCAATACCATTGCGAGCGCTTGCGGGCTTTGGTCGATGATGACAGCGATGGTGGGTTCAGTCAGCACTTGCCTCACGGGCCCAACCAATGCCATCCTCGTATCGTCCGGACCGAAAGAATCACACTACATCGGTGGGATCACTGTTGGCTTACTGGCAATGCTTTTTGGCTTTTTCTCGCCGGGTTTTATCAGCCTATTAATGGCAACACCGGCTGCTTTTATTGTGGTGCTTGGTGGGCTGGCGATGCTTAAGGTGCTCCAAACCGCATTTCAATCGGCTTTCAAAGCCCAATTCAGTTTTGGTGCGCTGGTCTGCTTTCTTGTGACTGTCTCAGGCATTCAAATTGCATCCATCGGAGCAGCCTTTTGGGGGCTGCTCGCTGGGTATATCGCCTCAAGACTGTTTGAACCTGCTGACTTTCAGCCAACGAACTAGCGACGGCAGCGTGACGTCGACTGAGGCCGTTTGCCAACACAAGCCTTTTAAACACCGGCAATTAAAAACGCCTCAACAAGCTAGCCGAGGTGCTTAGTCAAGAAAAGTTGTAAACGTTCAAAAGCAAGATTACAGCTTGCAGCATCGTAATTCACCGCTGAACGATCGTTACAGAATCCGTGATTTGCATCATAACGATACAACTCATAGTTTGCACCGCAAGCCTTCAAAGTCGCTTCCAAACCGTCAGCTGCGGCGGGTGTACACCAGTCGTCGCGGTTGGCAAAGTGGCCTTGGAGTGGTACTCGAATCGCTGCGGGATCGGCAAAATCCTTGGGGGGAATGCCGTAAAAACAAACGCCGGCGTCGAGTTCAGGAATATGAACGGCCGATGCGATCGTAAGCGCACCGCCCATACAGTAGCCCATCACCGCTACCTTGCTACTGCCGTTGGCCTTCAAATGCTGTACTGCACCTCGAATGTCTTGATGGGTTGCCCCCGGAAAATCCAAGCCGCTCATTAAGTGGTTAGCTTCATCGGGCTTTTCAGTCACACGACCGTGATAAAGGTCAGGCGCAAGTGCATTAAAGCCTGCTCGTGCCATGCGATCGGCTATGCCACAAATCTGATCATTAAGTCCCCACCATTCCTGAATAACAACCACACCAGGTCTGCCCGCTTGTAGAGCCGACAAATAACCCGCGCAGGATGACCCATCGGGCCGTTTGAATTGGATCTTGCTTCCCATCATTATCTCCTTGCTTGCTCAAATACCTTTCGCTAAGGCAGTTGCAGATCACGCTGCCTGCTCGTTAGACGAGCCTTTCCCATGCCAGAAGGCAGGTTGTACTGTACGTCGATACGCCTTAGGCGTTTATAACGATCAAATCCTTGGAAATTCGCGCGCTTGAGTTGAGAAGGCTGTTCGCAACGAATCGACCATTCAACCACCACGTCCTGATGTTCGGATTCCTGCTTGGCCATCGCTTGAGGCGCTTTGTTCATCGCTTGAGGCGCTTTGTTTTCAAGCTGATGCGGATCGCTCACTTCGGCCTGCTGAAGGCTACAAGCAGCTTGAGCAGGCAGCGTTAACAAACTCGTAAATTGTGCTAAATCTTGACGCAATTGCCGATAAAGCACTTTTTCTTGGTCGTTGCGCGGCGCGCGCTCCCAACCTAAGAAGGAATCGAGTGCCGATACAAAACGTAATTGCAAGTCGTTGCCGCTTAAGCTTATTTCGAGTTGGGCAACACCGTGCTCGTGTGGTTTCGCCTGCGTGAAGACCGGGTTGAACCCCAATAAAATACTGACAGCGTAGGCCGGGATTAGGCCGGATTGACGAAGCATCCTCAGGCTCCGCTGCATAAGGACCTTAAATGTAAAGATTATCCTGCTGCACCGGCACTTCTTTTTTGGGCTGAGGCGCATCGGCCTTAACAAGAGCCTGGACTTTTTCTTTCTGAGCGAGTTCTTGCATACGCTGAACCGTCATGGCCTCTTGGGCTTGGTTTGACGATTTATCTGCTTCGGCAGCACGGACCAAAGCACGCTCGGTGAATTCAGCTTTACGCACTGTGACTTGTTGTTCGATGCTTTGAGTAGGCGTGGTTTGTCCCGATGTGTCGGCAGCAATGGCTTTAGCCTGGCTTGATAAATCAACCCTAACCGCTGGCTCAACACGAAGCGCTGGCGTGCTTGAGGATTGACCCGAAGCCGGTGAATCGGGACGTAACTCAGTGGATTCTACTTTCCGGACCGGTGCGGCCTGCGCAACCGACTGCATCGCTTGAACCATCGAGGTTTGATTCGCTTCCATGCTATTCGCTCTTTGAAAAAGGCCAATCCAATACCGACTCGGGCTCGAGCCCTCCTACCCAGATCTTATTTTGCCACGCGTTGCGCCTCGTAGCGCGCTTTTTGTTCGGCATTGGGTGGATAAAGTCCCGGTAATGAGGCCCCGCGATTGACCTCCTCCATGATCCAGGCTTCTAGCCTTTCTTGTTCGGGAGCCTCGCTTAAGACCGAATCAAGCATGGCCTGGGGAATCAAGACCGCGCCATCATCATCGACAAGCACCACATCGTTTGGAAAAACAGCGACGCCACCACAGCCAATCGCCTGCTGCCAACCAACGAAAGTGAGTCCAGCCACTGAAGGAGGCGCCGCCGCACCCTGACACCAAACCGGCAAACCGGTTGAAAGCACGCCCGCTTGATCGCGCACGACGCCATCGCTGACCAAGCCTGCCACGCCTCGCTTTTGCATACGTGCACACAAAATATCGCCGAAGATACCCGCATCGATGACTCCCATGGCGTCGGCCACTGCGATACAACCCGCCGGCATAGCCTCAATCGCTGCGCGGGTGGATATGGGCGAGGACCAAGACTCGGGTGTCGCCAAATCCTCACGAGCTGGCACGAAGCGCAACGTAAAGGCCCGACCAACCCGTCTGCCCTGACCTGTGCGCAAGGGCCTTGTGCCGCGCATCCAGACGTTGCGCAGTCCTTTTTTAAGTAGCAGTGTCGTGATGGTTGCTGTTGTAACGCCCTCGAGGATGTCAATCGCGTCCTGACTTAAAGCCATTGATTCAGTTGTCATAAGCATTACCCATCGGTTGAAAAATTCAGCAGGCATTGGAGCCATGAATCCAATGTGCCACAATCGGCGGCATCATGATGCCAGCGACACTATTGGGCCTTGATGAAGGTCTCGAAATCATTCAAAAGCTTCGATCTCAGGGCGAGTCGATTCACACGCCAGGCTTAGGTGCTGCCGATTGCCCGATTCACTGGATGCACTTTGGCAAGGGCCCTGACTGTGTGCTCTTACACGGTGGCCACGGTAGCTGGATGCATTGGATCAGTCTGATTCCAGAGCTCGCGGAACATTACAGTTTATGGGTTCCGGACCTGCCTGGCTTTGGGGCTTCCGGCGATATGCTGACGCCACCCGAAACAAGCTTTATGGCGGATGCCTTAATCCTTGCCATCGATCATCTCGGGCTCAGTACCCGCGGCTTTACCTTGGGCGGCTTTTCCTTTGGTGGTCTTGTCGCAGGGCAAATGGTCGCGCAAGGCGCTGCGGTTGAAAGCCTTCGATTGATTGGTAGTGCAGGCATGGGCATGCGTCCTGAAAAATCGATCGATATGCTTCTTTGGCAGCGCGCAAGAAGCCCGGAGCAATTGCTTGAGGCCTATCGACACAATCTCAAGGCACTCATGCTGCATCGTGACGATGACATTAATCCGCTGGCCCTTGCAATCCACGCAGAGAGCTGTCGGCAAACCCGCTGGCGCAGTCGGGAAGCTTCACACCAGGCAAGCTTGCGCGAGGTACTCGAGCAAGCTAAGGTAGCTGTCCACGCCGTATGGGGCCTCCAAGACCCAACCATGGATCACATGAAGTTGCATGCCTGGTGGAATCAACATATGCAACACAAGAACCAAGACATGCAATCCCTGTCGCTTTGGGACGATTGTGGCCACTGGATCATGCACCAGTCACCCACCCAATTGGCAGCGTGGTTTAGGACCCACACTTAACGACTGTTTGCACACGACAGCCCTCATTCAAAACCTATGTCGAATCGACTTCAACACCCAGAACAGCGCCTGGCAGCAGCTGAAGCTGAATCAGCGATACTGAACATTGCTGCCTATCGTTTTGTCGCAATCCATGATCGCGAACAACTTCGCGAGCAATGGCTTGAACAATGCCTCGCCCTCGGCATGAAGGGAACCATCCTGATTGCGCCTGAAGGCATTAATGTGTTTCTCGCTGCACCCGCCTTTGCGATTGAAAGCTGGCTCAACGGCTTGCAAGCCGATCAGCGTTTCGCTGGCCTTGAAGTGAAGTACAGCTGGTCGGAACATCAGCCTTTTTCACGTCTGCGAATTCGCTTAAAAAACGAAATCATTCGCATGAATCAGCCGATGATTGCGCCTTCTGAAGGGCGCGCCCCGTGGGTGAGTGCGCAAACGCTTGCGCGCTGGCTGGACCAAGGCCACGACGATGAGGGCCGTCCGGTTGTTATGCTCGATACGCGCAATGCTTTCGAAGTAAGTTATGGAAGTTTTAACGATGCAGTATCTTATAATTTAAAGCAATTTAGCGAGTTCCCCGAGGCTATCGAAGCGCACCGTCAGGCGTTCGAAGGAAAAACAGTTGTTAGCTTTTGTACCGGTGGGATTCGCTGCGAGAAAGCTGGCCTGTTTATGCAAGCGATCGGTATGACGCATTGCTATCAACTCGATGGCGGCATTCTCAAGTATTTCGAAGAGGTTGGAGAGCGCCATTATCGGGGCACATGTTTTGTGTTTGATCAGCGAGAAGCACTCGACCCTGGTCTTAACGCGCTGCGCGAATAACTTGTATTTTGCAATCAGCTCTCCCACCACAGCGGCATGCCAGCCCTCGCTGCGTTCACCATCAGCACACTGCCACTGAGCGATTCTGTGAGCACTAAATCATGACTTCCCCCAGGACGAAATGCGGCATTAGTTACTGAGGCCGATTCCCCAGGTGCTTGATACACATGGGTAATTGCGCCCTTTCGATTCAGATGAAAGGCGGCACCAAGACTTGCATGCGCCACGACGATGCCATGTTCTTGATCGAGCGCTAATCCATCGGGGCCACTGCTGCCGAAAAAGCTCTGAAACACACCCACCTTTGACAAAGCAGCGTGCTCAAGCAGTGGCGAACGCCAAAGCTGATTCGCTCTTGTTACGGCGACATAAAGTGCGGGTTGTCCATCATCGACAGCAATCCCATTCGGACTTGGCACTTGTTGCAAGATGCACTCAAGTCGTCCATCAGGAAATCGCCGATACACGCGCCCGCTCGGGTCGTGCAAGCCACTTTGGCCTTGATCCGTAAAGTAACAAATGCCTTGCCGGTCGAAACAAAGATCATTGAGCCCACGAAATGACTCACTCAAACGATGTAACAGGATGGGCTCCGGCTTAATAAGCGATGGATCAGCCCCAGTGAGCGGTGGATCGGCTACCGTGAGCGATGAATCGGTCCTCATCGCATGCCTCTTGAGCTGCTCGCCTGAAAGCTTGAGCAAACCCTGTCGATAATCGGTGATCCAAAGACTGCCATCGCGGTGCATGGCCATACCGTTTGGCCAGCCGTCGTATTGCGCAATCAACTGCCAAGCGTCGTCACCGTCCTCGACACTGGCCTCCCCCTTAAAGCGCGCTTGAATAAATGACTGGTCAATCCGAAACACTCTTCCAAAAGGTATATCAGTTACATAAAGATGGCCCTGATCATCGAAGCATGGCCCCTCCAAAAAGCTGTCAGCAGGCTGCCCTGCCTTATTGGCGTTGGCCCAATCGTTGTGCTGTAAACAACGAAATCGCGCCGGTAACCGGCTCAATACCTCACAAGCTCGCAGCTCAGGTGTTTGAAACATCCACATTTGTGTCATACTCCCGCCTCCTCATCGCCCTTGGTCCCATTTGTAGCAAGCTCGCTTGCCGGTTGTCCGCTGGTCGATGCCCTAAAGACACGACCGCTGACTTTGTAGCCCTTCGCCACGGCTGGCGCTGGCTCGCGTCACGTTCTACAATTAAAGACAAAGGACCTCAGTGTCAACTTTACCTATCCCGGCTTCCTCGGGCTTTGCTGCATTCCAGTTGCAAGCCAGTCTCCAAGCGGCAATAGACGCCCTTGGTTTTCATTCTCCCACACCCGTTCAAGAGCAAGTCATTCCCCAAGCGCTTGCGGGTAAGGATTTATTGGTTAGCAGCCAAACCGGTTCCGGAAAAACCGCCGCTTTTCTTATCCCACTCTTGCAGCGCCTATTGAGTTCACGTAACTCAGCGATGCGCTTACCGAGCGGACCGAGCATCTTGGTGCTCAGCCCCACCCGCGAGCTCGCGCAGCAGGTAGCGGACGATGCAATCGATTTACTCAAAGGCAGTCGGGGCGTTCGTGTAGCCACGGTTGTTGGCGGCCTGCCCTATGGCAAACAACTACAAGCGCTTCGGGGTGCGGACCTCGTGGTAGCAACACCAGGACGATTACTCGATTTATATCGAACAAGAAAAATCCGACTGGATCAGGTGGTGCATGTGGTGGTTGACGAGGCCGATCGCATGCTTGATTTGGGATTCGCCGAGGACTTACAAGCGATCGCCTTAGCAAGTGCCCAGCGTGAACAGACCTTGATGTTTTCAGCGACATTCGCGCCTCGCATTATGCAACTGGCTGAAAAGCTCACCAAGGATCCGATAAGAATAGCGATCACCGCTTTGAATCAGGCCAAACCAGATATTAGTGAGTTGATTCACCTTGCCGATCACGAATCGCATCGAATCAAATTGCTTGAACATTATCTTTCCGATAGCAGTGTCGATCAGGCAGTCATCTTTGCCAGAACGCAGGTTGAGTGCGAACAACTCGGGGAAAAGCTAACGGCCCAAGGGCTATCGGTCACCTACTTGCACGGTGCTTTGCCTCAATCGGTTCGGACGAGAAGGCTTAATGCCTTTAGGGAAAAGCGGGTTCAATGGTTAGTTGCGACTGATGTCGCTGCGCGCGGTCTAGACGTGCCAAGTATTTCGCATGTGATTAATCTGGGCCTACCGATGAAGCCCGAAGACTATGTTCACCGAATTGGTCGTACGGCGCGCGCCGGGCGAAGCGGTGTTGCAGTCACAATGGTTGAAGTCAGCGATATGCGCAAACTGCGGGCGATCGAGCGGGTGATTGAGCGTCGCCTCGAAAATAGCGTAATTCCAGGACTTGAGCCGAAAGTTAGGCCATTGGTGCGCAATGCTGGTAAGCCCAGCACAAGGCCACCGAGCAGATCCCGGCCACAGAGCTTTGGTCAAAGCGATCGCGAATTCCCAAGGACCGAACGCCCAGCCATAGCCAAGCCGCGCAGCGAAGGCTGGCAGGATCGCAGTTCTGTTGCCAAGCCGCGCAGCGAGGGCTGGCAGGATCGCAGTTCCGTTGCCAAGCCGCGCAGCGAGGGCTGGCAGGATCGCAGTTCCGTTGCCAAGCCACGCAGCGAAGGCTGGCAGGATCGCAGTTCCGTTGCTAAGCCGCGTAGCGAGGGCTGGCAGGATCGCAGTTCCGTTGCCAAGCCACGCCGCCTTGAATCTGCTGAAACTAGGTCGCAGCCGAGCCGTGGAAGCGGTTTTGCAGGCTTTGCCAGCAAGCCAGGTAGTCGCTCTGACGCAAGCCCCCGTGCAGGGCAAAGTCGGTGGGCTGGAAAACGAGTGAACTCTCGAGCATAAAGGCGAGCGTTCCCGTTTGTTTGTGCGGCTCGAGCACAGCAGCGCTAGCTACTTCTACTGAGTGCGCATCGGGACCATGCGCACTCATACAGTTATGAAGACTTGAACACCCAGGGGAAAAACCATCCCCCTTGGCGTCGTATGTGCCCTCGATTAAACCCATAAACTCGCTCATCACATTGCGATGAAACCAGGGTGGCCGAAAGCTATCCTCGGCCACCATCCATCGCTCAGGGAAGATCACAAAGTCCAGGTTAGCCGTGCCAGGGTTATCGGTTGGCGACGTCAGCACTGTGAAGATCGAAGGATCGGGGTGATCGAAACTCACCGTATTGATCGTATTAAATCGCTTGAGGTGATACCGGTACGGCGCATAGTTGCCGTGCCAGGCCACCACATTCATCGGGTGTGTTGGCAACTCACAAACCCAATAAGCATCGAGTAATTTGCTCACTAACTGATAGCTTCCTGGCTTATCGACATAAGAAGCCACGGGATACTCAAAGTCACGCGGATTGGCCAAGCCATTTGAACCAATCGGGCCTAGATCCGGCAAACGAAAAGGAGCTCCCCAATTCTCGCAGGCATACCCCCTGGCTGTCGATGAAGCAAGATTGACCTGAAATCGGATACCTCGGGGAATGACTGCAATAAATCCTGGATCGATATTAAGCTTGCCAAACTCGGTCATAACGACCAAACCACCTTCTTGCGGGATGATCAACCATTCACCATCAGCTGATTGAAAAAAGCACTCATCCATCGAGGCGTTTGCGGCGTACACATAAATGCTTGCACCCTGTCGAGCAGCGGCCGAGCCATTTAGGACCATTCTCTTTAGCGAGCGTAGCCAGTGGCAATCATGCTGAGGCATGGGCGGCGGATTCCAACGCTCTTGTTGCGGCGACACAGGCTGATGCGCTATAGCGCTTAAATCGGATGGATGCTGCCAAGGTTGATAAGCACCATGACGCACCGATGGCAGTATGCGATACATCCAGCTTCGCAAGTTCCGATCCCGAGGCGCGGTAAAGGCGCTCCCCGAGATCTGCTCCGGGTATAGGCCGAAGGCAGGACGTTGGGGTGAATTGCGCCCCTGGGGCAATGCCCCAGCGATGGCTTCGGTGGCAAATTCGTTACCGAATCCACTCATGTATGCTTGACTCATGGCATCCCCTCTGATCACTGCTGCTGTTGAGCCCGATGAAAAAGGCCATCAAAAACTCATATTGTCCGCAGCACTTGGGGCTTGTCAAAATTTGGTGAGCTTACGATGGGCGTCTTGGACTAGAGAAGCGGTACAAGATGAGCCCTGCATCGTCTTGTTGCACGAAGGTTTGGGTAGCATCAGGCAATGGCGTCAACTACCTGCAGCCTTGCATCAAGCGACGAAGCTAAAAGTTATAGCTTATGAACGAATCGGCTACGGCGAATCAAGTCCTCGACCGAGTCCTTGGTCGACTCAATTTATGCATGAAGAAGCTGATTTCTTATTGCCAGCTTTCTTGATGGCACAGTCGATCAAGGATTACATCTTTGTTGGGCACAGCGATGGAGCAAGCATTGCCTTGCTCGCTGCAAGTGCGCTTCGACCGCGAGCGCTTATCGCCATTGCGGCCCACGTGATGGTTGAAGCGATTTGTCGCGAGGCGATTGCCTGCTTGTTGGACGAAGAGCGCCGCGCCAACCTCATCGGGTCGCTTGGCAAATACCATACTGAAAGCGAGCAACTCTTACGCAATTGGTCGACGGTATGGCTGAGTCAGGCCTTTTCGAGCTGGGACATCCGTGAACGACTGCTTAGCATCGAATCCCCTGTGCTCGCTATCCAGGCCCGCGATGATGCCTACGGAACCATGTCTCAGCTTGACACGATCGAAAACCATATAGCACAGGCGATTTGTTTAAGGCTCGAAGAAGGCGGTCACAGCCCTCACCTAAGTCCATCCTTGAGGATCAGCGAACGAATCGCTGAGTTTATCCAACAAGTGCACTCATAATCATATCGATACAGTCATTGGTTTTGGCTGCATCAATCCAGCGCATGATCACCACAAGCTCCAAAGTCTGGTCGACCCAGGTCACCGAGGAACCAGCACCAAGCGCAAACCAAGAGCTCTTAGGGGCACTCTTAAAAAGGCTCCCCTGTTGATTGAGCCAAACTAAGTAGCCATAAAACGGTGCGACCTCGCAGGGCTCTTGCATAGCCTCAATCCACCGCTGAGAAATCACTTGCTGGCCATTGTCCGATCGGCCATGACGCATTAGCATGAGTCCAATACGCGCTTGATCCATCGCCGAGATGGACACACCGCCACCCCAATGGCTGCCGCCAGGTACCGACATCATCGTTTTACCGTTAACCAGGCTTAGACCCTGCTCATAGCCCTCCCAGCGAAATAAATCGCCGCAAGCGCATGGTTTACGAACCGCTTTCTCAAAAACCTCAGGGAGCGGCTCTTTAAATAAATGAAGCAA
>Ga0255210_1000751_pt1 | contig 10824 bp, 10 predicted proteins | sample Miss_Yuk_RepA_8d_FD_188422 | JGI IMG/M metagenome (GOLD analysis project Ga0255210, IMG submission 188422) | Freshwater microbial communities from Mississippi River, Louisiana, United States - Miss_Yuk_RepA_8d | ecosystem: Environmental > Aquatic > Freshwater > River | place: USA: Louisiana...
AGCCGTTCGACGCGAATGCTCGGAGAATCGAACTGCAGCACCGACAGGCGAAGACGTCCGCTGACCAGCGTCAGCGGAGACACGACCGCGACCGCTCGCGGCACGGTGAGCGGGCTGGAAGCGGAACCCTCGGCGATCGCACCGGGGGCCGCATTCGCCGTCCCCGCCAACCGCAGCCCATGAATCGTCAGCCGGGGTAACAGGCCCTCGAAGCCGGTCTCGATCCGATCAATCGAGATCGCGACACCCAGCGCCTGAGACAGCTCGGACACCACCAGGGGACGCCAGTCATCAAGCCTTGGCCATAGGTAATGGCGCAGGCCCAGGAACGCCAATCCTGCGATGAAATACGCGACCAGCAGGACTCCGATCAACAGCCGTGCTGCCGAAGGAAATCGCTCGCCGCGTCCGTGCGGAAGAGGTTTCTGGGACAAGTTCGTTACGTGCCGCGGCCGGGAAAACGCCGGCAACCGCCGGCTTGCCTTGAGTTGCCTTTAGGATACCTTGTCGCAAGCTTCGCTCCGAGTGCGAACCGCTGCCGCACAGCTGACCAGGAACCGATGACGATGGACTATCAAGCGCAGGTGCACTCAGGCTATTTCAGGCGTTCACTGGCCGCGCTGCAGGCGCGCGCCGCCGGCAGTTTCGATGCGCTGACCACCCTGGATGACTGGATCGGTCGCAAAATCGATGCAACCCTGCTTGAAGCCACCCTGGACCAGACACTGCAGGCCGAACGGGCACGCATCGGCGCAATGCCCAGCGCGGATGCTTATGGCGAGGGAGTCGGGCGTGTGCTGCGCCAGGTGCGCCAGTGCCTGATCATGGCGCTGGCCGAGCGCGACATCCGCGGCCTGGCCCCGTTGTCCGAGGTCTGCAGCGCGATGACCGCATTCGCGGCGATCGCCACCCGGATCGCGATGCGCCAGGCCGGTGCCGAGTTGGCCGAACGCCATGGTCGCCCTCTGGACTCACGGGGCGCCCCGCAGGATCTGCTCGCGGTCGCGATGGGCAAGGGCGGCGCCGACGAACTCAATGTGTCCTCGGACCTGGATCTGATCTTCGTGTTTCGGGAGCAGGGCGAGACCGAAGGCGTAGCGGGCGGCGACGGCCAGATCCGGGCGTCGAGCCGGATCGCCACCGCCGAATTCATGCACCGGCTTGCCCGTCGCACGATCAACCTGCTGGCCGAAGCCACCGGCGATGGCTTCGTGTTCCGCGTCGACACCCGTCTTCGCCCCAATGGCGACTCCGGCCCGCTGGTGGCGAGTCTGCCGATGCTCGAGGATTACTTCTTCTCACAAGGCCGCGAATGGGAGCGGCTCGCCTGGCTCAAGGGCAAGGTTGCCGCCGACTCCGGACTGGCTGGAGACCAGGCCTGCCGCGACGATACACAGGCGCTTGCCTCGATCGTCACCCCGTTCGTGTTCCGGCGCTACCTCGACTTTCGCGCATTCGGCGCCTTGCGCGAGCTGCACCAGAAAATTCATACCGAAATTGCCCGGCGCGACGCCCGCAACGGCGGCGGCATCGACCTGAAGCTCGGTCGCGGCGGTATTCGAGAAATCGAATTCACCGCACAACTGTTCCAGATCGTGCGCGGCGGCCGCGATCCCGGTCTGCGCGATCGGCGCACGCTGGTCACGCTGGGCGCCCTGGGCGAGCGCGGCATCCTGCCGCAATCCGACGTGGATGCGCTGCGCGACGCCTACGAATTGCTGCGCCGGGCCGAACATGCGCTGCAGTTTCAGGAAGACGCCCAGACGCATCGGCTCGGACATGATGCCGACGCTCGAGAACGCGTCGCGGCGATGCTCGGCATGCCACGCGAGCGCTTCGAGAGCGCACTGGAGTCTGCGCGCACCGCGGTGCAGCGGGTCTTCGACGATCTGCTCAAGGCCTCCGACCAAGGTGAACTGCCGCGTGCCGGCGAGGTCGGCGACGGCGCCAAGCCGCCGCCGGAGGCGCTCAGGATGCGACTGCAGGCCTTGCGCGATGCGCAGCGTTACCGGGTCGCGGCCGAAGACACCCGCAAGGCGATCGAGACGGTACTGGCCAGGGCGTTTGACGAAAGCAAGGACGAGGCTGCGCTGACCCGGCTGATCGAGCTGATCGAGGCCGTGCTCGGGCGTCCTGCCTACATCGCGCTGCTCGCACAGTTTCCGCTTGCCCAACGTCGCGTGATGGCACTGCTTGGCAAGGCAAAATGGGCTGCCGACTACCTGAACCACCATCCGATCCTGCTCGATGAGCTGCTCGACGGGCAGTTGTTCGAACCGGCCGACTATGCATCCTGGGAGGCCGCGCTGCGCGAGGCACTGGCCGGCGCGCGACTGGACGGCGAACCCGACATCGAACTGCAGATGGACCTGATGCGCGAGGCGCATCACGCGCAGCTGTTCCGACTGCTCGCACAAGACCTCGAGGGGCTGCACAGCGTCGAGCGCATCTCGGACCACCTGAGCGACTTGGCCGACCGGGTGCTGGCGATCACGCTGGACCTGGTCTGGCCGCTGATTCGCAAGCGTCATCGCGACACACCCCGCTTCGCGGTGATTGCCTATGGCCGGCTCGGCGGCAAGGAACTCGGTTATGCATCCGACCTTGATCTGGTCTACCTGTACGACGACGATGACGATGCCGCGCAGATGGCCTATTCGCAATTGGGCACCCGACTGGGCACCTGGTTGTCCTCACGCACTGCGGCCGGACAGTTATTCGATGTTGACCTGCGGCTGCGGCCCAACGGCGATGCCGGCCTGATCGTGAGCAGCCTGAACGGGTTTCGCAGCTACCAGCGCGACTCGGCCTGGGTCTGGGAGCACCAGGCGCTGACGCGGGCGCGCTTTGCCGCGGGCGATGCGCAAATCGGCGCCGCGTTCGAGCAGGAGCGCCGAGCAATCCTGTCGCGCGAACGCGACCTGGACGCGCTTCGCAAGGAAGTGATCTCGATGCGCGAGCGCATGCACGAAGGGCATCCGAACCGCAGCGAGCTGTTCGATCTGAAACACGACGACGGCGGCATGGTCGATATCGAGTTCATCGTGCAGACGCTGGTGCTGGCGCATGCGCATGAGCATCCGGAACTGCTCGAGAACCTGGGCAACATCGCGCTGCTGCGTCGCGCCGGCCAGGCCGGCCTGATCGACGCGCAGCTGGCCGAACGGGTGGCAACCGCCTACCGCAGCTTTCGACAGTTACAGCACACGCTGCGTCTGAACGATGTTCGCTACGCCCGAGTCGCGCCCGACAGCGTCCAGGCGCTGCGCGATGATGTGAAGGCCTTGTGGCAGGCGGTGCTAGGCGATCCGCCGACTCAGTAGCCAAAGCAACGACCGTCGCGAGGCTCTTGCAGCGCTCGCGACTGGTACCGCTACTTCGACTTTTGCGACTGCCCGCGCTCGACGATGTCAGCGCGCCGCCGTTCGATGTCGCCGGCATCGACCGCGGCATTCGCCTGTCTTGCCCGCTCGGCCTCCAGCTGCATGCCATCGGCAAATGCCGCCGCGAATCCGTCATCGATCAGTTTCTTGTAGTCGACCAGCATCTGCGGAATCACCGACAACATGTCGAGCGCCAACGCCCGCGCCTGCTCAAGCAGCTGAGCCGGTTCGACGACACGATTGACCAGCCCCCATTCGCACGCCTGGCGCGCCGACAGAAAGTTGCCAGTCAAGGACAACTCCTTGGCGCGGTAAACGCCAATCGCCCGGCTCAGGCGCTGCGACAACCCCCAGCCCGGCATCACACCGACTCGCGCATGCGTGTCGGCAAAACGCGCCTCGCTTGACGCGAGCAGCACATCGCAGGCGAGCGCCAGCTCAAAGCCCCCGGTGATCGCCGCACCATTGATCGCACCGATGACCGGCCCCGAAAAACGCTCCAGCGCACGCACCGGATCGCGCACCTGGACCGCGAATGCCGCCGAACCCTCGCCACCCGCGCCAAGCTCTTTCAGATCCAGCCCCGCGCAAAACGCCTTGCCAGCACCGGTCAGGATCAGCACCCGCACCGCCGGATCTGCCTCCAGCGCCTCGATCTGTGCCGCGAGTTCCTCGCGAAGCCGCCGGGACAGCGCATTCATCGCTTCCGGACGGTTCAGCGTCAGAACCGCGTACCCCTGCGGCGCGCGCTCGACGATCAGCAAGCCTTGTTCCATACGCAAACCCCTGTTGACTCAGGCAGCCGCCGGCGCCGTCTTTCCGGTGCGCCAGCCGATGCGCCCGCCCAGCCAGATCGCGCACCCCAGCACCAGCAACACAAAGGGCAGCGACAGCAGATTGAGCACCGACCAGCCATTGACAAACAACAGCGCGCCGGACGAAGCCGAGGAGGTGACCATCACCGAAAACACGCACAAGTCCATGAAACCCTGGACTTTCATGCGCTCGGCGGGCCGGTAACTGCTGGTGAGCAGCGTGGTACCGCCGGTGTACATGAAGTTCCAGCCCAGTCCGAGCAGGAACAAGGCCGCCAGAAAGTGCATCAGATCAACCCCGGACAGCGCGATCACGACACAGGCCAGCATCAGCATGCACCCGGCGATGATGATCTGCAGCACACCAAATCTGGCGATCAGCGAGCCGGTGATCAGACCCGGCGCAAACATGCCGATCACATGCCATTCGATGACCAGCGCGGCAGACGCAAACGGATGCTTGCAGACCTGCATCGCGAGCGGCGTGGACACCATCAGCAGGTTCATGATGCCGAAGCCGAGCGCAGCCGTCATGATCGCGAACCAGCAGGTCGGCTGGCGCAGGATTTCGCGCAGGCCACGTATCTCGCCAGTCGCAGCCGCCGCCTCCTTGGACGGCAAACGCAGCAGCTGCACCAGCAACAATGAGGCGAGGGCAAAACCGATCAGTGTCAGGTAGGTGCCGGCAAACTGTGTGGCCAGCCACTGGCTGGACCACTTGGCCAGCTCCGGACCGATGACACCGCCGGCAATGCCGCCGGTGACCACCAGAGAGATCGCCTTGGCCCGGAACGAGGGCTGGTACTTGTCAGCCACATCAGCCGCAGCAAAGCGCAGGCTGGCGCCAAAGGCGTTGTACAGGCCCAGCACGAAGGTGGCGAAACACAGCAGCCCCAGGCTCTTTTGCGTCATCGCATACCAGGCCAGCAGCGAGCCGATCATCGCAACCAGCGATCCGACGGTGTAGCCGATGCGACGCCCGAAGCGGTTCATCACCGCCGCCGCCGGCATCGCCCAGAGCGCGCCCCCGAGCACATAGCCGGTGACCGGCAGCGTGGCCATCAGCTTGTTGTCCGCGATCGCCAGCCCGGCCAGACCGTTGACCACGATCAGCGTCGTGTTGTTCGTGAACAGCAGCGCCTGCAACGCGGTCAATAGCGTCAGCTGACTTCGAAGTGAGGAGAGCATAGGGGTCTGGCCTGCCTGGAAGCGGACGCCCGGCCGCCGGCCAGGCAAGTTCGCGAGTATAGGACCTGTGGCCGCCCGCCGGCCGGCTGGAGCGCCGCCTGCCGGCCAGCGCCATTCAGCCCGTGGACGAAATCGGACCCACGGCCCCCGACGTCCGCCGCGCATTGGATAGAATCGCGCTCTGGATCCGAAATTCACGCAACATCACTCATTTCCCGGGAGTTTCCTATGTCGATGGCCGACCGCGACGGTTTGATCTGGTTCGACGGCAAGATGGTCGATTGGCGCGACGCCAAGCTGCACGTGCTGACCCACACCCTGCATTACGGCATGGGCGTGTTCGAGGGCGTCCGTGCATACAAGACCGGCACCGGCACCGCAATCTTCAGGCTCAAGGAACACACGACCCGACTGTTCAACTCGGCCAAGATCTTCCAGATGACGATCCCGTACGCGTTCGACGAGATCCTGCAGGCGCAACTGGACACGGTCCGCCAGAACAAGCTCGAGTCCTGCTACATCCGTCCGCTCGCCTGGATCGGCTCGGAGAAAATGGGCGTCTCCCCGAAGGGCAACACGATCCATGTCGCGATCGCGGTGTGGCCCTGGGGCGCCTATCTTGGCGAGGACGGCATCGCCAAGGGCATTCGCATCAAGACGTCTTCGTACAGCCGGCACCATGTCAATGTCTCGCTGGTGCGCGCCAAAGCCAGCGGCTATTACATCAACTCGATCCTGGCCAACCAGGAAGTCACCGCAAACGGTTACGACGAGGCGTTGCTGCTCGATACGGATGGCTACGTCTCCGAGGGTGCCGGCGAGAACGTGTTCATCGTCAAGAACGGCAAGCTGTACACCCCGGATCTTGCGTCCTGTCTGGACGGCATCACGCGCGATTCGGTCATCACGATGGCGCGCGACCTGGGTATCGAAGTCATCGAAAAGCGCATCACGCGTGACGAGATGTATTGCGCCGACGAAGCATTTTTCACCGGCACTGCGGCCGAAATCACCCCGATCCGCGAACTCGATGACCGAACCATCGGTGCTGGCAGCCGCGGCCCGGTCACCGAAAAGCTGCAGTCGCTGTTCTTCGACGTGGTTGCCGGCAAGAGCGCAAAGTACGCTCATTGGCTAAGCGCGGTCTGAGCGCCATGCAAGCCAGCGACAAGAGCGCCGCAGCCGTCGAACTCGACGGCTCCGACCTGCCGGCCTATTGCCCGAATCCGCGCATGCCGATCTGGAGCAGTCACCCGAAGGTGTTCATCGACGTCACGCACGACGGCGAGGGTCGCTGCCCATACTGCGGCACCGTGTATCGCCTGAAACCCGGCGCGGTCGTCAAGGGTCATCACTGAACCGGGCGGCCCGGAGCAGATTCCGGGCCCATGCGCCTGGCTCGCCGGCCTAGTCGCGACGGGCAGTCTTGGGGGAAAATAAGGCTCCCCCCTGCCCTGGTCGCATCACCTTGAACACCCTGATCGTTGCCCCGAACTGGATCGGCGACGCCGTGATGGCGCAGCCGCTGTTGGCGCTGCTCGCCCGCAACGATCCGCAGGCGCGCATCGAGGTGCTCGCACCGCCTCAGGTCGCGCCGGTGTTCGCCGCGATGGCCGAGGTGGCCGGGGTCATCGAGGCACCGAACCTGCGGGGCAGGCTGCAGTTGCGCGAACGCTGGCAACTGGCGCGACAGCTTCGCGGTCGCTACCAGCGCTGCTATGTACTGCCCAATTCGCTGAAATCGGCGCTGATCCCGTTCATGGCCGGCATCGCGCAGCGCCACGGCCATCTGGGCGAGTCGCGCTACCTGCTGCTCAACCGCGCACACCGCAGCGGCAAAGCCAGACACCTGCCGATGGTCGAGCATTACGCAAGACTGGCGTTCCCTGCGCAAGAACCGATACCGGCCGGCGTGCCCGACCCGGTGCTGCGGGTTGCGCCGGCGCAAATCCAGGCCGCGCGTAGCCGGCTCAAGATCGAGGCCGACGCCCCCTTGTTCGTCTTGTGCCCGGGCGCCGAGTACGGTGCGGCCAAGCGATGGCCGGCCCGGCATTTCGGGGCCCTGGCCAGCATGATCGCCAACGAATGGCCGGAGGCGATCATCGCGCTGCTGGGCTCGGCCAAGGAACGCACCCTGGCGACCGAAATCGCCGCACTGTCGGGCCAGGGGCTGCGCAACCTGTGCGGGGAAACCTCGCTGGCTGAAGCGCTTGCCCTGATCGCCGGCGCTGACGCCGTGGTCTCGAACGATTCCGGGCTGATGCACGTGGCCGCCGCCTTACGTCGACCGCAGGTCGCGGTATTCGGCTCCAGCGACCCGGGGCACACGCCGCCGCGCTCGCCCCGCGCCCGCATCGAGTGGCTGCATTTAGAATGCAGCCCTTGCTTCGAGCGGGAGTGTCCGCTCGGCCACACCGACTGCCTGAACCGCATCGCCCCGGCAAGCGTGTTCCGGTCTCTTCTCGGTGCGATGCACTCGACCACCACCAGCGGCCCGCCCAGATGAGCTCCCAGCCCGAATACATCCTCACCCTGTCCTGCCCGGACGCGACCGGCATCGTCTATCACGTGTCCGGCTTTCTGTTCGAGCGCGGCTGCAACATCATCGACTCGGCGCAGTTTGGCGACGAGTCGACCGGCCTGTTCTTCATGCGGGTGCACTTCTCGGCTCCGGAGCCGCTCGACGGACGTACGCTCACGACGCAATTCGACATCGTCGCGAGTCGCTTCGCGATGCAGGCGCAGTTCCACGAGATGCGCGCCAAACCACGCGTACTGCTGATGGTGTCCAAGTTCGGCCACTGCCTGAACGACCTGCTGTTTCGCTGGTCCACCGGACAGCTTCCGATGGAGATTCCGGCGATCGTCTCCAACCACACCGATTTCCAGCCGCTCGCACACAGCTACCGCATTCCCTTCCTGTACCTGCCGGTCAGCGCGCAGAACAAGGCCGAGCAGGAAGCGAGGCTCACCGACCTGGTTGAGCGTGAGCGCATCGATCTGGTGGTGCTGGCGCGCTACATGCAGATCCTGTCGCCGCAGCTGTGCGAACAGTTGCACGGTCGCGTGATCAACATCCACCACAGCTTCCTGCCCAGCTTCAAGGGCGCCAAGCCCTACGCGCAGGCTCATGACCGCGGCGTCAAGCTGATCGGCGCTACCGCGCACTACGTTACTGCCGACCTGGACGAGGGTCCGATCATCGAGCAGGACGTCGAGCGGGTCGACCACGCGATGACGCCCGACGAACTTGCTGCGGTCGGCCATGATGTCGAGTCGGTGGTACTGGCCCGGGCGCTGAAGTGGCACATCGAGCACCGGGTGCTGATCAACGGTCATCGCACCGTCGTGTTCCGCTAACACCATGATGCGATCCGCCCCGGTATTCAGCACGGCGCAGGCGGCCGAAGAGGCGTTCTACGACGCGATGCAGCGCGGCGACCTAGCCGGGATGATGTCGCTGTGGGCCGATGACGACGAGGCGGTCTGCGTCCACCCAAACGGCGCACGCCTGGTCGGCGTGCAGGCGATCCGCGCCTCGTTCGAGGAGATCTTCGCGCAGGGCGGTGTCGACGTGCGGATTGCCGGTGCACATATCCAGCAAGGGGCCATGATCGCGGTCCACAACGTCATCGAGAAAATTCTGGTGAGCGGACGGATGGGTACCGAGGTCGTCGAATGCATCGCCACCAACGTCTATGTGAATAGTCCCGGTGGCTGGCATATCGTGCTGCATCATGCGTCGCCTGCCGGCGAACGCTCGGACCCGGAACTTCCGGTCGACACTTCCACGCTGCACTGATTCGCCAGATGTCATACGTCGCGCCCCGCTGGCTGCCGGGCCCCCACGCGCAGACGATCTGGCCGGCGGTGATCGCGCCGCGCGCACAGGTTCGATACCAACGGGTGCGATGGAGCACCCCGGACGGGGATTTCATCGATGTTGATTTCGCGCTCGGCCAGACCTCGGCCGACGCCATCCCGGGCACTGGCGCCGACGATCTCGCCACGCAGGCCCTGGGCAGCCGCGATGACGAGCGCCCGCTGCTGGTGCTGTTTCACGGACTGGAGGGCAACTCGTCGAGCCACTACGCGACCGCGATGATGGCCGCCGCGCTGCATCGCGGCTGGCGCGCCGCGGTGGTGCACTTTCGCGGCTGCAGTGGCGAGCCGAATCTCGCCCCGCGCGCCTACCATTCCGGCGACTCCGACGAGATCGACTGGGTGCTACGCCGCTTCAGTGACCAACTGGCACGTCGTGCACCGCTGTTCGCCGTCGGCGTCTCGCTTGGCGGCAATGCGCTGGCCAAGTGGCTCGGCGAACGCGGCTCTCAGGCGCGGTTCGTCACGGCGGCGGCAGCAATCTGTGCCCCGCATGATCTGCAGGCCGGGGCGCAGGCCTTATCGCACGGCTTCAATCGTGTCTACACCGCGAACTTCCTGAAGTCGCTAAAAACCAAGAGCCTGGAGAAGTTGACCCGCTACCCGCAATTGTTCGACCGCGAGCGCATGCTTGCGGCGCGCGACTTCTTCGACTTCGACGATGCGGTCACGGCACCGATGCACGGTTTTCGCAGCTGTTACGACTACTGGGAGCGCTCGTCATGCCGAAGCTTCCTGGCGGGTATCCGGATCCCGACCTTGCTGATCAATTCACGCAATGATCCGTTCGTTCCCGCCAATGTGCTGGCGCAGCCCCCCCAGGTCTCCGCACAAGTGCAACTCGAGTACCCCGATCAGGGTGGACACGTGGGCTTTGCCAGCGGCGGCTTTCCCGGGCGTTTCGAGTGGATTCCGGCGCGCGTGCTTGGCTTTCTTTGCGAGCAGCCGCACACGAACTCGCAAGCACCAGGACCTCTGCATGGATGACGCGGTGCTGCGCGCAATGCAACGCTGGCCAAACGTGCCGGCGGTGTACGGTTGGCTGCGACTTGACCGGCGCGGACGCTGGCTGCTGATCGACCGTGGACAACCGGACTTCGACGAACGCCGTGATGGTGCCGGTAGCCCGATCACCAATCCGCAGATCCTGGAATTTATCGCACGCAATTACCAGCCTGACGCGCAAGGCCGCTGGTATTGGCAGAACGGCCCGCAACGCGTGTTCGTCGACCTGGAGATCGCCCCGCTGATCCTGCGCGTGCTCGGCTGCGGCGCGCAGGCGCAGATGGTCACGCATACCGGCGTGCAGATCAGCCGTGTCGACTACGCCTGGCTCACGTCGCGGGGTGAGTTGTTGCTCGCCACCGACGCGGGTCCGGGTGCGGTCCACGACCTGGACCTTGGTCTGCTGGAATTTGGCGACGAAGCCCCCGCCGGTCTTCCGGGCTGCTTGCAGATCCTGGACAAACCAGTCACTATCGACCGGCTCGGGGATGACGCCCCGTTCTTTGATCTGCGCCCCCGATCCGCTGACTGACCCGTAGGCAGCCCGTCGG
>Ga0255210_1000754_pt1 | contig 10815 bp, 9 predicted proteins | sample Miss_Yuk_RepA_8d_FD_188422 | JGI IMG/M metagenome (GOLD analysis project Ga0255210, IMG submission 188422) | Freshwater microbial communities from Mississippi River, Louisiana, United States - Miss_Yuk_RepA_8d | ecosystem: Environmental > Aquatic > Freshwater > River | place: USA: Louisiana...
AGGCGGCGGCGAGCCGAGGTTGCACAAGAAGCCGACTTCTACGGATCGATGGATGGTGCCTCGAAGTTCGTCCGCGGCGATGCTATCGCCGGGATCATCATCCTCATCATCAACCTGCTCGGCGGTGTAGCAGTCGGCATGATGCAATTCGATCTGCCGTTCATGAAAGCCTTGGAGACCTACGCAACCCTAGCCGTTGGTGATGGTCTCGTTGCACAAGTCCCTGCACTGATTGTTTCAACAGCAGCGGGTATCGTCGTCACTCGCGTAGCAACCGACGAAGACTTTGGGCAGCAGCTGGCCTCCCAACTCGGCTCGTCTTCCTATCCGCTGTTCTTAGCGGCAATCATTCTGGCCATACTGGGAATCATCCCTGGCATGCCTCACTTTGCCTTTTTGCTCTTTGCCTTTGCCTTTGGCGCAGTTGGCTACGTGCTTCAGCGAAGGGCAAAGCAGGAAATCATTGCCGCTGCGAAAGCTCAGCAAGTGGCCGATAAACCCTCCGACGAGGTCAACTGGAAAGATGTGCCGGTCGTAGAGCCCTTGTCGCTCGAACTCGGTTATCGCTTGATCCGATTAGTCGACGCAGGCGACCAGTCGGATGTGATCAAGCGCATTCGTGCCATCCGAAAGAAGTTTGTGGCTGAGGTTGGTTTTCTCATTCCCTCGGTCCACGTCCGCGACAATCTGCAGCTGCCGCCTGAAAACTATCGCATCCTCATCTACGGTGCCGAAGTCGGTCGCGGTCAGATTCTTCCTGATCGGCTTTTGGCTATTGAACCTGTAAGCGATCCTGCACCCATGGACGGCGTTCGGGTGCTCGACCCGACCTTCAAAATGCCTGCCGTCTGGATTTTCCCAAGAGACAAAGACAGTGCGATCGCGAAAGGCTACACAGTCGTTGAACCATCCGTCGTGATGGCTACTCATCTTGATCAGATCGTTCGTATGAACGCCCATGAATTACTTGGAAGGCAGGAAGTACAAGATCTCGTCGATCACTTCCGTGAGCGCTTCCCCAAACTCGTCGAAGACACCGTGCCCAAGGTTGTCACGCTGCAAGTGGTTCAAAAGCTTTTGCAGTTGCTTTTGGAAGAGGGGGTGCCCGTCCGCGATTTCAGAAGCGTCTTGGAAGTAGCGGCCGACCTTGGCGGCAAGGATCCCCAACCTCAGGCACTACTTGCACCTTTACGTTTTGCCTTACGCCGGACGATTGTCCAGGAAGTATTTGGTGAATCGAGTTCAATTAGAGTTGCAGCAATTCATCCAGACTTTGAGCGGATTATTGAACAGGCAGTGGGCAGCCTTCCTGCCGCCCCTGAGGGATCAATCGAACCCGGCCTGGTTAGATTCTTCGAAGAAGAGATCGCTGCTGTCGTTGACGATATGGAAGGCCTTGGGCTTCCGCCCGTCATTGTGGCGTCTGCCCGCAACCGCCTCACCCTGTCGCGGATTGCTCGTAAAGCAAGGCCACAAGCGATCATCTTGGGGATGAATGAAATGCCAACAGACGCTGATCTGGCCTTCCATCGCATTATTTGCTCGCGCCAGGGGGGATGATGGCGAGTTCTGCAGGCTCTGGCCCAAGGCGTTTTGTTGCCGCCACAGCAACCGAAGCACTGTCAATGGTCAAGCAGGCCATTGGGCCCGATGCCATCTTATTGTCCAACCGTGAGGTCGAGGAGGGCATTGAGATTATCGCCATGGCGCAAGATCAGTTTAAAGAAATTGCGCCAAGGGCTACCGCAAGAAGTCAATCCCAGCCGCAGCAAGTAAGTAGACCAGTCCTGCGTTCATTCGACGACGAACCCGCAGCCGCATCCGCTGGCCGATCGTTTGCTGAGCAGGCCTTCAACCCCGCTATTTCAGCAGGCGCTGATCGTGCGCCTCGACCTGAAGCACTGCGCCCTAAGTCAGATAGCGCTATCCGCACCGCAAACCACAAGCTTGTCATCGCCGATGTGGCTGATCGCCCGATGCGCAATCTTGATGGATCGCCTGTGTTTGCACCAGATGTTGCGGCAGCGCACTTTAAGTCCGAAACGGGCGCATCCCTGCAGCGCCCGGGCGCGAATGAAGCCTCCGAAGCTCATCATGCTTCGAGCACACAACAGCGCGGTAACCAGACCAGCGCTCAAATTACCTCAGCCCAGAATCCAGCGCTCAATGAGCTGGCTGAACGCCTCATGGGTCAGGTCAACGAAGTCAAGCACCTTCTTGAATCACACATTGCTGGAAATACCTGGAGCCAGCTCAAAGGCGTGTCCCCGGGACGCGCCGAAATGCTTAAGCGCTTGCTCGCAACCGGCTTTTCCCCTGCACTCGCGACCTCACTGCTCGAGGAAGTTGGCGAAGTCGAAGAAGGTGCTTCGCTAATCAACACACTGCGCAAACCCCTGGCTAGTCGGATGCGAACAATCGATCCAGTCACGCTATTTGACAATGGAGGCGTGTTTGCTTTCATTGGCCCAACGGGTGTTGGCAAAACCACCACTGTCGCGAAAATCGCGGCTCGTTGCGTCATGCGCTTTGGCCGTAAATCAGTCTCTTTGCTTTCCACCGACACGTACCGAATCGGCGCTCTTGAGCAACTCAGAGTTTTTGGGAAGATACTTGGTCTACCGGTCACAGCACTTCGCGATGCCGAGGATCTCACCACACGTATTCAAGAGCTTGAAAAATTCCACGTCGTTTTGATCGATACGGCTGGCATGGGTCAGCGGGACGTTAAGATGGTCGAGCAACTTAAAGTGTTGTCAGAGGGCTACAAACAAGCTCAACGATTGCTCGTTATGTCAGCCACGACCAGCCTGCAGACCATGCAAGATGTGATTCAAGCACACGCACAGGGCCGTGAAAATGGCATTAAGGCTGCTGTGATAACGAAAATCGACGAGGCGATGAGCCTAGCTCCCTCGGTTGATTGCCTCATTCGTCACGATCTGCCCCTTTTGTTTATCGGCAACGGGCAACAGGTCCCTGAAGATTTGCATGTCGCTGATCCTAGCTACCTTGCCCACCGATCCCTTCAGCCCCGCGCTTATGCTTCTGATTTCGAACCCAACGACGAAATGGTGCCAGCAATGATTGCTGATAACATCTCTGATTGGGCGCGAAGGAAGTAATTAACCGGGATCATCCCTTTTTGTTTATTCATTTTCCAAAGAGCCATCATGACCGATCATCAGGCTTCCACCGCAGGACTAGGGCAAACCGATCAGGCGGCAGGCTTGCGTCAATTGTTTGGTGAAGGTCTTGCCCGCGTTTGGTGCCTTGTTAGCTCCCTTCCTGGTGATCCCACTGTGATGGTTGCGCTTGGCGCAGCGAATGCCCTCCGCCGAGCCGGACAAAGGGTCTTGCTGGTCGATGAAGTGCCTCTCACGAATCGGAGCCTCCTCGGTGGCACGCCTTTTCCGGTGCGCTATGACCTCGGACAGGTATTTGCTGGCTCAATCGGCATTGAAAAAGTCGTCAAGCCAGTCGGCGATAAGCTCTGGTACTGCGTTGCAACCAAACTGCGTCGCGCCAAAGAAGATAAAAAGGCTCGACCCCCAACACTTGCCGAACGGCTGCAAAAGGCTGGAATTGACATCGACGTCGTGATCGTTGCGAGCACAGATCCCCATAGGGGCACCCACCAGCTTTTTGCTGATGACATGGAGCACATCCTTATTTCCGGCACCGACGAAGCTGCAATCGAGAAGAGTCTCCACATGGTGCACGAGCTTGCCGTCCTTTTCGGCGGCGCGCCCATTCCCGTGTTGACGGTTGGCGGTGGTTCGGCAGATGCGGGGCAGGAGTCCTTTGAAGCTTTGCAAGCTCAGTCTTTAAGCTTGATGGACCAACCGCTCGAGCATGAAGGTTGGGTACGTGCGATGCAGTTTGCGTCTGCTGATGGCGGCGATAGCGGTGAAATGATGGTCCCCGCGAGCCTTTACCGTATGATGGCCGGCCGAATATTCCCTGAAGGCGTGGTTCAAGACCACGGCAACGAATTTTCCGATGCTGATTTGAGTCCAGACAAGGTCTGACATACCGGTCATCTGAAAACCAAACAAAACGATGCGAAGTCGCGGTTACGGCGCCCCCAAGGGACAAGATATTGAGGCTCAACTCAAGCTTCACGCACCGCTCGTGCGGCGAATTGCCATGCAGGTCGCCTCGAGGTTGCCCCGAAATGTTCAGCTAGACGACCTCATTCAAGAAGGCATGATGGGTTTGCTCGATGCGATCAACCGCTACGAGCCCAAACCCGGCGCGTCCTTTGAGACCTACGCAAAAGCGCGCATCCGAGGGTCGATTTATGATTCCTTACGTGAAGATGATGTGATTCCTCGCCATGTTCGCGACAAGATCACTCAACTCGAACGTGCTAGCGAAGAGTTGCGACAGTCATTGGGCCGACCACCTGAAGACAACGAAATCGCTGCGCATGTCGGCATCAGCATCGACGAATACTTTGCCATTCTTGACTCGGGAATGACGATTACGGTCGTCGATGAGGACCTTCCAGATGTCGTCGATGAAAGTGCAGATCAGGCGAAAATGCTTCAACAAAAGCAACTGGCTGCACGTATCGAAGACAAGCTCAAAGAGCTGCCTGAGCGTGAACGCCTGGTACTGGCTCTGCACTACCAGCAGGATCTGAGCTTTCGCGAAGTCGCCTATGTGATGGAGCTTACGCCCGGAAGAATCTCTCAACTGCACACCCAAGCGCTCGTGCGCCTGAGAGGCATGCTAGCGAAAGAGCAAGAAGACAGTAGAGAGGAGTAGCTCGCTAGTGAGCGCGCTTAAACGCGCGTGGAAAGCTTCAGGCCAGGCCTTGGAGAAAGCGTATCTTGTCCATAGGTATCCTCATCGGCACTTACGGCATGAATTGATTTCAAAGCATTAAAACGCTGCAAGTTGATCTTGATCAATTCGGCTGAAGCCTTTCGATCAACTGCCGCAGCTTCAAGGGTTTGACTAACGCTGCTTTTCAGATCCTCAGAAAGACCTGCGAGCTCGGATCTCAGACCTTCAATTCCACCCGGATACTGCGATATTGAAAACACTACATCCTGTAGCTGCGGGATCACGGCGTTGAGAGCAGACCAATCGCTCTCGGCGAGCGCTTGTCTCTGTTTAGAGAGCGCCCCAACCAACTGCCCAATGAGTTCAACGGGTTGCATGCCTAACCGCGTCGGGATCCCCGCTGCTGAGCAGCCTGTTCGACGAGCTGTGAGGCAATGGCTCCGTAGTCAAACTCAAAGGAACCATCTTGAATTTTTGCTTTTAAAGCATCAAGCTTTGCGGTATCGAGCTTATCGGGGTCTTTTGACTTTTCAGAACTCGATAGTCGTGCAATCTTCCCGGCGTCAACGGATACCTGCGCCGAAGGCGCAGGCGCTGTTGGGCTTACCCCTGTTTTAGCAAGCGCATCTTGAACCGCCTTTGCCGTTGCCTGCGCAACACTAGCCTGCTTTGCGAGGTCGAGCGCCTGCGCTTTATTCATTTCAGCAGACTGAACCCTCTTGAGGTCCATGGCACCAACCGAGCCTGACTGAATACTCATAATTACCCCCAAAAACCAATACAAAGTAGTTCGCCAACAGAATCGGTCAGTCAATTCGGATCTCAACAACACCTGCTTTGACTACGGTAGCAGTCACTGACTGCCCATTCGCCATCTTCACCCGTATTGACTCGCCAATTGAACCCTGTTGAGCAGCTACAGCCTCGCCACCGACGGTAAAGTTTGTTCCTACCATCTGCACACGAACCCGCTCTCCACTCCTAATAACGGCTGTTTGTCGAAGGAAATTTAGGCCTATTGCTTGCCCAGCCACCAAAGCCCGAGAAATAGTTCGCCCAACAGCCTGGTCGGGTTCAGATAAGACATCGTCCGGCAACGAGGCCCAGTCACCTTCCAGAAGGGTTAGGTCTTGTTCGCTGACGATAGAGCCTAACGCAAGTGGCCTTGCAGCGGCCAAATATCGCTTTTTCGCGTTCACGGTCACTTGTATCGATCCGACCCACCGGGGTGACTCGCAGCGTAGCCCCAGAAACATTCGGCCAACCGGCTTCGGACCCGAGCCAAGCTGCACTTTCGGATCTTTGCATTCTGGCCACTTAGGCCGCTGCGCGGGCCAGATAATCTCAAAACCTTGGCCCCCCAAGGCTGCTTGCTCGGCAATGCTTGCTTCAATGGCGGCTTCCCAGATCGGGCCCGCTTTCATTTGGGCGTTCACGGGTTGACCGTGCACCATCCATGTCAACAATAGGACAAAGAACCCTGATCGGAGCTTTGCTACGCCGAGCATCATTTAAGCCCCGCGGCGCAAAGGCTCTTCAGGAGCACACACCAGCCTAGCAGTTAAAAGCACACTTCATCCTAGCCGTAAACGGGAAACAAGCGTCCGTCAGGCACCAAAACAAGGCCTCGGTATCGCTCGCGCCGCCTGAGATTTCTTGGGATGTCAAAACGGACACCCACCATGGTCTGACCCATTTCAGTTGCACTAATCCGATCGCTCTCGTCGCCAATGCTTAGTCGAACGTCTAAGCGACGTTCCGCCAGGTCACGTTCGTGTTGACGCAAATTAAGGGGGTTAGAGCCCTTCTCTTCATCAGCGTTGATCAACTGCGCCCATGGGACTGCAATCCATCGTCCAGCAACCTCAAAGGGTACAACCCGCAATAAACGCGCCGAAGCAGGTATGACTAAGCGCAGGCGTAACTTGGATGCATCGACTTCCAATCGCCCTCCATGGGCACCTGCAAGTTTAGCCAGAGAATCTAACTTAACTTGCGCATCAAGTTGAATTGCGAGGATTAAGGTGTGTGCCACCAGGATTGCGTCACCCATGCCTGTGAGGCGATTCTGCTCAAACACGTCGGCAAGTGACGCCATCAACTCCGCTTGTAGTCGAATTGAAGCACCAGCGGCGAGCGAAAAACTCGGAGTCTGCAGCAACGACAACGGAAGATGGTCCAGATCGTCGACAGCCTCCAAAAGCGCACCAACACCCGTGAGCCATGGCCCGGATTCTGTGAGTTTGAGCGCGCGGCGAAATACCTGGTCAATCTTTGCACTCGAGAACACTTCAACTTGCAACCTACGTTGTAAATGAGGTTCAGGATCCTCTTTGATCGCTAGGTTTGTGTCTGCCGAGGCCCCAATGCCGAGTGGAAAATCATCATGCACGGCCTCATGGTGATCACCCTCGGCATTAAGCGATGCCTTGCTAACTCCCTGCTCGAATGGGATCAAAATATCTTTGGGTTCTGAGGCGTAGTCATCAAGGTCTGATACATGGGTACGAGGCTCTGACACCTGCACATCTAGGCATGACGCATGGGCATCTGGGTCCGTTACGTGGGCATCAGGCGCTGACGTACGAACCTCGGGCTCCGCACGGTGTTCCGCGGGACGCTCTAAGCCCGCCTGGATTCGGTGTGCAAGCTCGTCGACAGCCGCGATTGCTCGGGCAGCATCTTGAAAGAAACGCCCAGTCTGCGGCAGTGTCGTAGCAGTCTCACTGCGCTGCTGCTGTGGCAGTCTAGCGCTCAGCCGAGCGAGTGCCTCGTCGTGTTTTGGTAGTTCGTCACCTGCACGAATCGCTTCAAACTGAGCGTGTGCGAGCGCGACAAAATCCCGAGTGATGCGACGACCTTGGCCCTCGTCAAGCAAAGGAAAGACCTTGGCAAAGCGCCCGCAAAACTCAGCATGTCGTTCAAGCCCCAAGGACTGTAGCACTGTGTCAAGATAATCAATCGTCGAGGTTACACGCTGAGTTTGAAGCTCAACCTGACCTAACCCATATTGCGCAATCTCCTTGACAGCTTGCTCAGCGTCGAGAAGAAACAGCTCATTTGGACGATCATCCATCGCGGGAATAGTCCGGAGTCAAGCTGAGTTTCGATGGCGAATATAGGACGCAGGAAGCTCTGCAACCGCGCCCTCTTGGATACCGCGAATCAACGCCTCGCTATGACGACGAAAGCGCTGTGCGTCTTCATACAAGGTTTCTGCCCGCTCTTTCAGGCTGTCAGCAGCGGCAACCATTCGTCGGCCCTCATCAATCGAATGGCTCAGTCGCCGTTCAACTTGCGCAACACCTCCCGATTTACCAACCCTCTTTATCTCATCGGCAAGTACAGTCAAATCGGCATTAAACTGTTCTAAGTCGTCAAGTAATGGATCCGAACCCTCGCCTGAGCGGACCTGAAGCGAGAGGTTCATGGCAAGCGCCTGAAGCTCATCAATTCGCTTGCGCAAAGTCACAGCATCGAGGCCAGCGTTTGGAGCATTCTCTTCGGTTGCCAGCTGGAGACTTTGTACGACCATGTCAGCTCTTCCGGCGAGGGTTTCAACCGCTGCCATCACTGCCTTCACATGTTGCTCGAGTTGCTCAGATTGTTTGTCGAGCAGCGCAACCCTCCGCTCCGCCATCGAACCAGCTTCAATCCAGTAGCCAGAGGCAACATGGTCGATCGGCTCTTCGATTGCGGCCTCAGCAATCGCTCGAACTGATACCGCCGTACCGACTTCACTTGCAATGCGAGCAGCTATCCGCGCTTCGACTGCGTCACTCTCCTCAACACGATCCTGACGATCGTCCTCTGAATGCTCCGCCAACACGCTTCGAGGCACCACGAGTTCAACGGGTGGATGGGGTTGACGCCCAATTTCACTAAACCGTTTGACCTGAATCCAGCTGATACCGATCGCCAAAAGACCAAGGCCAACGCCAACCCAAGTAAGGATCGATGCAACGACAAGGAGCCCACCGCCGCTTCGCGATTGCAAGAGCATCCGCTCAGCGCTATCAATCTTGGCTGAGATTTGCTCAAGGCGCGAGCTTGCTCGAGTGCGCTGAGATTGAAGATCTTCCAACATTCTTCCGTCGGCAAGAAGGCGGTCGACCAGATCGCCTCGGTCCACGGGCAAAGCGACCAACACTTCCCTCCATCCCGGATTAACCGACTTTCGGCGTGATTCCGCCGTTGCCGTCGGTAGGTTTTCAGCCAAGGACATGGTTGCAGCAACGAGCCCTGGCAAAGCGTTTGCAGCGCTTCGCGCATTGCGAAGCGCTCCGACAGCAGCCATGTAGTCATCGATCAAGCCTGACACCCGCTTTAATGCGGGCGCATCTGTCGAATCGCTAGGCTTTAGGGTTGCCTTAAGGTTAAAGGCTCGCTCAACTTGCGCGGTACTCACTGCAAGACGCTCAAAACCAGATTGCATCGCAGCGATCGCTGCTAACTCTTTCGTTGGCAACGCAAGATCGGCGATTCGCCCTGCATCGGTTTGAGCCTTAACCTTGCTTTCTACCTCTTTGCTACGTTCGATGAGGCCGCTTAAGTAGCCCGGGTCTAGTGCACGTGGTGACTCGAGCGTACGGCGAAGCTGCTGAACCGAAGATGCGAGATCACCGAGTTCAACACGTTGTTGAAAGCCTTGCTCTAGATTTCCGCGAAACTCACGTTCGTAGTTTGCTCCGATAACAACGCAAACCACCATACCTAGCGCAAGAAGACCGCTGAGCCCATAGCGGGCAATCCAAACCGGGACACCTGGTAGCCGATTTTGGAAGCGACTAGCGAAACTCATCAAACTCTTCTCCGCGGCGTCTCTGGAGGATTCGCGCATGATCAATCCGTGCAAACGCAACCGGACCTTTCACATCGTCTGCCATAACGCCAATTCGACCTAATCCTTGCTCTTCGCGAAGAATTAACAACCAATCTCCAGACTTGTGAAGTCCTGAGATATCCATAAAAACCTGAGAGGGCTCCAACAACCAGACCAACCAGCCTTCAACAAACACGAAGCCTTGAATGGCTCCCTGTCCCTCCCAAGGCTCGACAACTGGCTGCCGAACAATTCGATCGATCAGACTAAGCGGTACCGCACAGCGGGACCGATTAAAACTCGCCAGAAGATATCGTTCATTCGCATCGAGCCGCTCGCGAGCATCAATACGCTCACGAGCATCAGGCGTTTGCACCGTCTCCAGTCCTCGAGGCATTCGCGTTTAGGGCCTGGTCCGTTGCGCTCCCCGTTTGACCCGTTTGATCAGAGGCTGCATCACTGGTTGCAGCGGTTTGTGTCACAGACTCAGCTTCCGGCCCCGACGCTGCAACCGCTGCCTCTCCGGGCGCGGCCTCTGCGTGTGCCTCCGCTACAGCCGCAGTGTCGGTACTTGGTGCAGCAGCTGGGTCCGACCCAGCCTGGATGTCAGCAGCCGGTTGACCGCCATCCGAGGCCTCGGCTGCTGATGTGGCATGCTCAACTTCGAGGTTGGACGCTACGACCGCTTCCTTTGCAGATTCAGTCGAATCAACACCACCCAGGGCATCAACCTGGACCAAGACATCATGCCCTTCATCAGTGCCAGCCTCGCTTGCCTTGCCCATGTCGGCATTGCCTGCCTTGACCTCATCGGCATCGCCTGCATTGCCCTCTTCGGCATCGCCTGCCTTTTCGTCGTCGGGATCACTTGAAAGCGCAACCCGTGCTGCAAGCTCAGCAAGCGACAAACCAGCCGCTGCGGCAGCACCTACCGCTACTGCAGAACTCATAACGGATCCTCGAATACCATTCTCGCGACCTTCATCCCGCGCCGGTTCACTTGACCGGGTCGAAGCCGCAGCACTCTGTCGCGTGCTTGCGCGTCCGGCAGCAGACGAATCTCGCCCGGAAGCGCTCATGGCAGCCTGCGCATGGGCAAGTTGATCCATTTGCGAACGCAAGCCTTGAAACTGCGCTCTCATTGCGCCGATGCCTTGCTCGCTCAGGTGCTTATTAAGTTGAAGCGCTGAGGCAAGCGC